>Ga0209980_10001924_pt1 | contig 11395 bp, 10 predicted proteins | sample CR02metaG_FD_183611 | JGI IMG/M metagenome (GOLD analysis project Ga0209980, IMG submission 183611) | Deep subsurface microbial communities from Mariana Trench to uncover new lineages of life (NeLLi) - CR02 metaG (SPAdes) (version 2) | ecosystem: Environmental > Aquatic > Marine > Ocean trench... | reverse complement strand
GTAATCGCAGCCGTCAGCGTCGTCTTGCCATGGTCAACGTGGCCAATCGTGCCCACGTTGCAGTGCGGCTTGGTACGCTCGAATTTCGCCTTTGCCATCTTCGCCTCGTTTTTCGTCCCGGCGCGCTCACGCCCCGATTTAAAACTCTAACAATCGACCTTACGGTCGACTCTGGCCCGGCTTGCCCGGCCCCTTCGGTAGCCACTCGAGCTGGAGCGGGTGACGGGAGTCGAACCCGCGCCGCCAGCTTGGAAGGCTGGAGCTCTACCATTGAGCTACACCCGCATTATTGTGAGAACCATCCGCATGTATGTGCGACACCCACTCGGTTCTACGCCGGTCTGCCTCGCGAGAGACTTCGGATCGGGGTGGTGGAGGGGGTTGGATTCGAACCAACGTAGGCATAGCCAACGGGTTTACAGCCCGTCCCCTTTAACCACTCGGGCACCCCTCCTCATCCCGCGCTCGGCGGCGCGACGGAGATGCGAATATGTTGATTTAGCCCGGTATGTCAACGCCAAACACTAAGACAGCGCCAAGCGCGGCCGAACCCCCGTCCGGCCGGACGTAACGCTTGCGAATCCCATCGAAGTTCCTGTCATAGTAGGGAATGCCATGACCGAACGCAAGCCCCCTCGCGGCCGAGACCGCGCCAAGCCCCGCAGCCAGAGCCGAAACGCCGCCGCCCGCCGGCCGTCGCCGGGCGCCGGAGAGGCTGGAATCTGGCTCTACGGCGTCCATGCGGTGCGCGCCGCCCTGGCCAACCCGCGGCGCCGCTGCTTACGCCTACTGGCCACGGCAGAGGCCGAAAAACGGACCTTTCCGGCGCCGCCGGACGGCGAAGAATCGCAGAAACCTGGGATTCCGACGCCCGCCATGGAGACCGTGACGCGGGAGCGGATCGACCAGTTGCTGCCCGCGGGCGCGGTCCACCAGGGTCTGGCGCTCCTGGCCGAGCCCCTGCCCCAGCCCGCGATCCAGGAACTCTTGGCCCCTGGGCACCCCCCCGGCAGGGGCGCCGAACAGTCCGGCCGGCGGGTGGAAGGGTCCGGGCGGCGGGTGGTGGTGGTCCTGGACCAGGTCACCGACCCCCAGAATGCCGGCGCGGTGCTGCGCTCGGCGGCCGCGTTCGGTGCGGCGGCCTTGATCACCACCCGGCGCCACGCGCCCGCCGAGTCCGGGACCCTCGCCAAGGCCGCCTCCGGCGCCTTGGAGCACGTCCCCTACGTTCAGATCGGCAACCTGGCGCGCGCCCTGGACGCCTTGAAATCCGCCGGATTCTGGTGCCTGGGCCTGAGCGGCGACGCCGAGTCCAGCCTGGCCGCGGCCGATCCGGGCGGCCCGCTGGTCCTGGTGCTGGGCGCCGAGGGCACGGGCCTGCGCCGGCTCACCCGCGAGGCCTGCGACGTCATGGCGCGGCTGCCGACCCGAGGGCCGATCGACGCCCTCAACGTCTCCAACGCCGCCGCCGTGGCGCTCTACGAGCTATTGGGGCGGGGTGAGGCCTGAACCACCCGCGAGACCGAATCAGAGCAGATCCCGGAGCCGGTACCAGAGCAGCGCCAGGCGTAGCGCCGGGCCGGCCAGCAGGCGGCCGCCCGGGAAGCGGCGGTGCGGCAGGCGGGCGAACAAATCGAAGCATTCGGCCTCGCCCGCCGCCACCTCGGCCAGCAGCTTGCCGGCCAGGCCCGAAAGCGTGACGCCCTGGCCGGAATAGCCCTGGGCGAAATATACGTTGTTCCCCAGGCGGCCCAGATGGGGCGTACGCTCCCGGGTCAGGGCGATCTCGCCGCCCCAGACGTAATCGAAGGCGACATCGGCGAGTTGGGGGAAGACACCGAGCATCTTGTGGCGCAGGGACCGTGCCAGCTCGGCCGGCCCCGGCGCCGAAACGCCGACCCGGCCGCCGAACAGCAGCCGGCGATCGCGGCTCAGGCGGTAGTGGTTGAGCAGGTGGAACCGGTCGGAAACCGCATCGTTGCCCGGGATCAGCGCCCGGGCGCGCGCCGCACCGAGCGGCGCGGTGCAGGCGATGTAGCTGCCCAAGGGCATGACGGTGGCCTGCAGCGCGGGTGCCAGGCTGCCTAAATAGGCATTGCCGCAGAGCACCAGCGCCCCGGCCGAAACCCGGCCCCGCGCCGTCCGGAACCCGGGCCGGGGACCCGGATCCAATTCGAGCACCCGCGCGCCCTCGAACACGCGCACCCCGGCGGCCTCGGCGGCCCGCGCCAGGCCCAGGCAGTACTTGAGCGGATTCAGGTGCCCGGCGCCGCCCTCGTAGAGCCCGCCCAGATAGGCCGGGCTGGCGACGAATTCCGACACCGCGTCCGCGCCCTCGGCCAGCCGGGTGTCCTGGTCGCCATAGGCCTCGGCCAGTTCCGCCCGCTCGGCGCGCAACGCTTCCAGGTGCCGGCGCCGGGGCGCGCCGTGGAAATAGCCCCAGGTCAGCTCGCAGTCGATGCGGTGGCGCACGCTGCGCTCGCGGACGATCGCCTTGGCCTCCGCGGCGAGCGCGAACAGCTTGCGCGCGTCGTCCGGGCCGAGCCACCGCCGGACCCGCGCCAGGCCCGCCCCCAGGCCGGTGCAGATCTGCCCGCCGTTGCGCCCCGAGGCGCCCCAGCCGATCCGTTCGGCCTCGAGCAGCACCACGTCGAAGCCGCGCTCGGCCAGATTGAGCGCCGCCGAGATCCCGGTGAAGCCGCCGCCCAGGACGCAGACCTCGGCCGTCACCTCGCCCTGGAGCGCCGGGCGGTCGAGCGCCGGATACTCTGAAATCCCGGCCCCAGGGGCGGCCCCAGGGTCGGCCAAAGTAGCGGCGTAATACGACTCGAGCTGCGGGGCCGCGATCATGGCGCCAGTGCTAGCAGATCGCAGCAGCCCCCCTCGACCGCCCCAACGCCGGCGCCGCCTTGTCTCGGAACCGCGCGCCGTGCTAGCGATGGCGAACCGGGCGTGCGCGGCGCGGCGCCGGGGCGCGAAAACGACCAGCCCGACGGGACCCATGGACAGCATCGAAGCTTTTCTCAAGGAGCACGGGATCGACGAAGTCGAGTGCCTGGTGCCCGACCTGGCCGGCATCGCACGCGGCAAGATCCTGCCGGCCAACCGCTTCCTCGAGGGCATGGCCCATGCCGGCCTGCGCATTCCCGAAGCGGTCTTCGTCCAGACCGTGACCGGGGACTACCCCGCCGAAGGGGTGATCAGCCCGGCCATCCAGGACGTCTACATGATCCCGGACCCCGGCACCATCCGCCTGGTGCCGTGGTACCCCGAGCCCACGGCCCAGGTCATCTGCGACGCGCGCTATCGCGACGGTTCGCCGGTCGAGATCTCCTCGCGCAGCGTGCTCAGGCGGGTCCTCGAGCTCTACGCGGCGCGCGGCTGGGCGCCCGACGTCGCGCCCGAGCTGGAGTTCTACCTGGTCGACGTCAACACCGACCCCGACACCCCGCTCAAGCCGCCGATCGGGCGCTCCGGACGGCGCGAGACCTCGCGTCAGTCCTACGGCGTCGACGCGGTCAACGAGTTCGATCCCCTGTTCGAGGACGTCTACGACTTCTGCGAAGCCCAGAACATCGACATCGACACCCTGACCCACGAGGCCGGGGCCGCCCAGATGGAGATGAACCTCAACCATGGGCCCGCGCTGGAGCTCGCCGACCAGGCCTTCCTGTTCAAGCGCACGGTGCGCGAGGCCGGCCTGCGCCACCGGGTCCACGCGACCTTCATGGCCAAGCCGATGCAGGGCCAGCCCGGCAGCTCCATGCACGTCCACCAATGCGTCCGCGACGCCCAGCGGGGCCGCAACCTGTTCGCCCAGAAGAACGGCAAGGATTCCACCCTGTTCCTCAATCACGTCGCCGGGCTGCAGAAGCACCTGCCGACGGTGATGCCGCTGCTTGCACCGAACGTGAACTCCTACCGCCGCCTGGTACGCAATTCGGACGCGCCCATCAACACCCACTGGGGCTACGACAACCGCACCGTGGGCCTGCGCGTGCCCCATTCCGACGCCGACAACCGGCGCGTCGAGAACCGGCTCGCCGGCGCCGACGCCAACCCCTATCTGGCGATCGCCGCCTCGCTCGCCTGCGGCTATCTCGGCATGGTCGATCGCGCCAAGCCGCGGGCGCCGGTCGAGGGCAGCGCCTACCGCCTGGCCCATACCCTGCCGCGTACGCTCTACGACGCGCTCGGCCGCTTCAACGGCAACCAGGCGGTCAAGGACACCCTGGGCGAGCGCTTCGTCGAGGCGGTGATCCTGGTCAAGGAGACCGAGCTCGACGCCTACCAGCAGGTGATCTCGTCTTGGGAACGCGAGCACCTTCTGTTAAACGTCTAGGCGGTATCCTGCCGCGGCCAAGGCCGGCCCGGAGACCCGGACATGAAACGTCGTAATCTCAGAAAAGCCACCGGGCGCACGCGGCACGCGGAGCTGCTGATTCTCTGCGCCCGCATCGATTTCAATCCCTAGTCAGGCGGCCCGGCGGGTCCGCGCCCGCCCCGTCCGCCGATCCGACACCCAGCACCTAGGGAACGCAAAGACCATGACCACCCTGCCCGCACGCAACACCACCACCTGGTGGCGCGAGAGCGACATCCGCCACCACCTGCACCCCTTCACCGACACCAAGGGGCTCGCCGAAGACGGCGGCGCCCGCATCATCACCGCGGCCGAGGGCGCCACCCTGACCGATTCCGAAGGCGCCAAGATGCTCGACGGCATGGCCGGGCTGTGGTGCGTCAACATCGGCTACGGCCGCAAGGAACTGGCCGAGGCCGCCCACCGGCAGATGCTGGAGCTGCCCTACTACAACACATTCTTCAAGACCGCGACGCCGAGCTCGGTGGAGCTGGCGGAGAAGCTGGTCGAGATCACTCCCGAAGGGCTCAACCACGTCTTCTTCGGCTCGTCGGGCTCGGAGGCCAACGACACCATCGTGCGCGCCGTGCGCCACTTCTGGAACCTCGAGGGCCAACCCTCCAAGAAGACCTTCATCAGCCGCACCTACGCCTATCACGGCAGCACCATGGCGTCGGTCAGCCTGGGCGGCATGTCGGCCATGCACGCCCAGGCCGACCTGCCGCTGCCCGGCTTCGTCCACGTCATGCCGCCCTACTGGTACGACTTCGGCGGCGATCTAACGCCCGAGGAATTCGGCCTCACGGCGGCGAGCGCGGTCGAGGACAAGATCCTGGAGCTCGGCGCCGACAACGTCGCCGCCTTCATCGGCGAACCGATCCAGGGCGCGGGCGCGGTGATCATCCCGCCGGAGAGCTACTGGCCCGAGGTCCAGCGCATCTGCCGCAAGCACGACGTGCTCCTGATCGTCGACGAAGTGATCTGCGGCTTCGGGCGCACCGGCCACATGTTCGCGAGCGAGTACTACGGCCTGAAACCCGACCTGATGACGCTGGCCAAGGGCATCACCTCGGGCTACCTGCCGCTGTCGGCGGCCATGATCGGCGACCGGGTCGCGGACACCTTGATCTCCAAGGGCGGCGAGTTCTATCACGGTTTCACCTATTCGGGGCATCCGGTCGCCTGCGCGGTCGCGCTCGCCAACATCAAGATCATCGAGGACGAGAAGCTGGTCCAGCGCAGCCATGACGAGACCGGGCCCCAGCTGGCCGAGCGCCTGGCGGAACTGGCCGCGCACCCGATCGTCGGCGAGGTCCGTTCGCTCGGCCTGATCGGCGCGGTCGAGATCGTGAAGGACAAGGCGCGCCGCAGCCACTTCGACGACCTGGGCGCGACCGGGACCCTCTGCCGCGACCATTGCATGGCGGGCGGGTTGGTCCTGCGCGCGGTGCGCGACGTCATGGTGATGTCGCCGCCCCTGTCCATCACCACCGCCGAGATCGACCAGATGATCGACATCCTGCGCCAGGCCCTCGACCGCACCGCCGAGGACGTCGGCGTGGCGTAAAACGCGAACAAACAGAAAGATTCACCACCGGAGACACAGGGGGCACAGAGAACCAGAAAGCAAGAAGGCAAGCCACGACCTGCGCGCCGTACGACTTCGGCCGTCGGGAGACACGAAGACATAAAGCGTTTTTTTGGGTGCGTGCTCCGCGCGCGGAAACTTTCTTGGTTTTCTTTGTGCCTTTTTGGTGAATCTTTGTTTTTGGTTCCTCTGTGGTCTCTGTGCCTCTGTGGTTCAAGATCATTTGCTAGGCGGAAACCGGACATGACCGAGATCACCGTCGCCGCGACTCAGTTGGCCTGCACCTGGGACCTGGAAAAAAACGTCGCGGCGGCGGTCGAGTTGGTGCGCGAGGCGGCGGGCCGGGGCGCGCGGATCGTGCTGCTCCAGGAGCTGTTCGAGACGCCCTACTTCTGCAAGGACCGGAGCCAGGCGCATTTCGCCCTCGCCCGCCCGGCCGCGGACCACCCCCTGCTCGCGCGCATGAGCGCGCTGGCCGCCGAGCTCGGCGTGGTGCTGCCGGTCAGCTTCTTCGAGCGCGCCAATGCGGCCTACTATAATTCGCTCGCGGTGATCGACGCCGACGGCCGAAACCTCGGCCTCTACCGCAAGAGCCACATCCCCGACGGCCCCGGCTATCAGGAGAAGTTCTACTTCACCCCGGGCGACACCGGCTTCAAGGTCTGGCGCACGCGCCACGCCACTATCGGGGCCGCGGTCTGCTGGGACCAGTGGTTCCCCGAGGCCGCGCGTGCCATGGCGCTTCAGGGCGCGGAGCTGCTGTTCTACCCGACCGCCATCGGCTCCGAGCCCCAGGATGCGGGGCTCGACAGCAAGGACCATTGGCAGCGCGCGATGCAGGGCCACGCCGCCGCCAACATGGTCCCGCTCATCGCCAGCAACCGGATCGGCCGCGAGCCCGGCGAGAGCTGCGCACTCACCTTCTACGGCGCGTCCTTCATCGCCGATCAGACCGGCGCGATCGTGGCCGAGGCGGGCCGCGAGGCGCGCGCCGTCATCACCGCCAGCTTCGACCTCGAGGCGATTCGCGCCCAGCGCGCCGCCTGGGGCCTGTTCCGCGACCGCCGCCCGGAGCTCTACGGCGCGCTCACGACCTCGGATGGGGGAAACGAGCGGGGCTAACCCCCCCCTACGCGCCAACGCCTCCAGGGTCTTCGGCCATGACAGGGCGGCCCGGGCGTACTATTTAGAAGAACGACGCCGCCGCGCCGCGGCCGCAACGGGCGCCGGGTTAGCTCAGTTGGTAGAGCGCTGGTTTTGTAAACCAGATGTCGCGGGTTCGAATCCTGCACCCGGCACCAGCGTCGGGGCCCCCTGGCCGCACGCTGGGGGGGGGATCAGTTCATGAACAAGGCGACCAGGCTGACCGGCCAGATGGCTCCCGTCCCGATCGCCGCTGAAAAGGCGTCCCCGGTCCTCTGCCCGTCCTCCAACTTCGCCACCAGTTGGAGCAGGAACACCACGAATGCGATGATCGCATAGACGCCAAGCACGATGCCGATGTTTTTGGTCATCCGATAACACCTAGGAAAAACACGTTCGAGACAGGAATTGGGAAACGGACACCCGGGGAGCCCGCGCCCCCCGATGCGGCGCGCGAACGACTCGGGACACGGCGAATCGTAGCATGCTGCCCCGAGATTGGGAACCAGGGGCTAAAATACATTATGCCAAGGAATGCTGACAATGCGTTGGTTGCTTTACCCCCTATATGAACGGCACCTTTTGCGGGCGGTATCAGATCTGCCGATGCCAAATCACGTCGGCATCATCCTCGACGGCAATCGTCGCTATGCCAAACAACGAGGGCTTACCGAGACCCGCGAAATTTATGGCCTGGGCGCCCGAAAGCTGGACGAGGTCTTGGACTGGTGTGATGAGCTGCGCATCCGGGCCGTGACCCTCTGGGTCTGCTCGACCGAGAATCTCAGGCGATCGCCCGAAGAGGTTTCCGGTATCCTGGCGGCGATCGAGGAGAAACTCGGGGCCCTTGCCACCGACCCCGCAATCCACCACCGCCGCGTACGGGTTCGAGCGGCCGGCAAGCTCGGGCTGTTGCCCGAATCGACCGCCGCGGTCATTCGCAAGGCCGAGGAGGCGACCGCCAGCTACGATTCCATGACGCTCACGATCGCCGTGGCCTACGGGGGACGCGAGGAAATCGTCGATGCGGTGCGCTCCTTGATCCGCGACAAGGCCAAGGAGTGCCAGCGAGTCGACGACATCGCGGAGCATGTGACTGCGGAAACGATCGCGCAGTACCTTTATGCACCCGACCTCCCCGATCCCGATCTGATCATTCGCACGAGCGGCGAGATCCGCCTGTCGGGCTTTCTGTTGTGGCAAAGCGCTTTTAGCGAGTTCTACTTCTCCGATGTTTACTGGCCCGAGTTCCGAAAGATCGACTTCCTGAGGGCGATCCGGGCCTTCCAACAACGGCAGCGGCGATTCGGCAAATAGGGCCCGTCATGATCGCCCCCCACGCTTCGCCGAACCATGACATTGATGGGACAGGTGCCAACTGATAAGTTCTAATAATGGAATGCGTATAATTGTATTTATACCACTTATAGAGACAATGCCAATATACTCCATAATATATGCGTAGACATTTCATATTTATCGTTCTTTGACATCTCTATTAATATTTATGAACATCCACCTTTTCGGGGACGGATTCCTGACTTTTAAGTTGAAACATTTCCCAAATCCGTTCACGTTCATCATACAATAAGAGCGATATCGTAAGGGGAGGACAGTCAATGAGCTTGCTTGAGAGCGTGCAAGAGCGCCTTCACCAGCACCGTGATCGGAGTTTTCTGAAAGCCGCCATGGCGGCAAGCGCCCTTGCCGCCTACGCGGATGGAACCGTGAGCCTGACCGAGCGTTACAGTATCGATGACATGCTTGAGAATCTTGAACGACTGAAACTGCATGATCACGAGAAGGCGACGCAGATCTTGAACGATTACATTCACGCCCTGCAGGATGATCCGGAAGCCGCCCAGGTGGTGCTGATCGGCAAGTTGAAACGAATCGCCGATGATCGGGAAGCGGCCAATCTGATTGTCCAGATCGCGCTTGCGGTCAGCTACGCCGATGGTCACTACAATTACGCCGAGAAGCTGCAGTTCGCCGAGATCTGCGAGACCCTGGGATTGGACCCGAAGGAAGCGTCCCTCACCGAACATTTCTAGTTTCGATTCAGGGTGATCAAGACGGCTTCGCCGCGCGTGTTGAAACGGACCGGCAAGCCCGAGACTCCAACGCCGGTCGTGGTGTAGCCCACCATGGCGCCATGGCGCCAAAGGCCCGAAGCATAGCGACGGTGTGAGTTCATGTGGGTGATGATCGGCTTGCCGCCCGGCAGGCACACTTGGCCACCATGGGTGTGGCCTGCGAGGTAGAGCTGAAACCCCGCTTCGGCGGCAACACCGGCGAGTTCGGCAGAATGAACGAGGGCGATTTTGAAGCCCTCCGGCGCCCTCTCGAGCGCGGCCTTGGCGGCCTCCGTATAATAATAATGAACGTCATCCGTCCCGGTGAGGTGGATGTGCGCCCCGCCCTTTTCGACGCGCCGGGTTTCATTGACCAGAACCTCGATCCCGATGCCCTCGAAAGCCGGCACCATCTCGGCGCAGTCGTGGTTGCCAAGGACCGCGTAGGTTCCGCCTGGGGCCGGCACCCGGGCCAAGAGGCGCTCGAAGTCGGGCAGGATATGCTCGAAGGGACCGGACACCCGTTTGCGGTAATCTCCGGTCAGGACGCAGATGTCGATCCGCTCTCCGGAGACCAGCTCCAGGGCAGCGTCCAGAGTTTCGGGTAGGAAATCCACATGCAGGTCGCTCAGTTGCAGGATCCGGAAGCCATCGAACTCCGCAGGCAGATCTTGGAAGGCAAGATCGAGGTGCTTCAGCCTGATATTCCGTGCGTTGCGGATTCCGCGTTGGTAGAGGCCGCAGATCCGCAACAATAAGCCGAACAGGACCAACATCTGCTTGAACGCGACCCAGTGGCGACGCTCCTCGACGGCCCTGGGGGTATGCTTTTCTTTGCCGGCCTCCATACGTTTTCTACGCTTGAACCAGTCCTCCCGAGTTGGGTTCCCAGAGACCGATGCGCCCTCTGCGTCCGGCAGACGATCAGATCTTTCCACAGCCTATTTCCTTGGATTCGGGCTCAGCCATGATAGCTCATTCAAGGCGGTTTCCAGGTTGCCAGTTTCGCCTAAGCGTGAAGTTAGCCGCTGCCCTGGCGCCGAAAGCTCCGCCTCGGGCGGCCAAGCCCCGCGTCACGGACATTCCGTCATCGCCCGAGGCCGGGACCATTGCCGACTCGGCTCGACCTATGAGAGATTTGCCCCGCGCCTAGGGGGAAAACGGTCCATAATCCCGATTCTGGCCGGACGGGGCTTGGAGTCAAAGGTAAAGTCCGGCATCGCGGGGAAACGGGGACAAGGGGACATAGTGCAAGATTCGGCCCCCTACAAGACGGCAGGCTCGACCCAGGGGGGGCGCGGGATACTGCCCATGACCCGCCGCCGGGATTTGCCCGGGCAGGTTTCCCCTTTGGCCGTGGTTTTTGGCATCGTGGCCCTTGCAGGCCCCGTTGCCGCGGGAAATCTGACCATCACCCCCTCCCTCGAGCTGCGCGAGACCTTTTCCGATAACATCGACCTTGAACCCGATGGCCAGAACCAATCGGCGCTGGTCACGGAGATCGTCGCTGGCATCACCCTGCGATCCGAATCGGCGCGCGTGACGGCGGCGCTCAACGCCTTTCCGATCATCAGGCACCAAACGGCTGGTTCGGACGCGGGCGTCTCCATGGCCGGCGATCTCGCCGGGCTCGCCACGGTGGAGGCGCTCGAGGACCTGTTCTTCATCGATGCCCAGGCTTCGATAAGTCAAGAGATCCTGAACAGCCGTCTGGCCGCCTCGACCGCCAACGAGGAGACCGTCCAAGTCTATCGGGTGAGTCCTTATCTTCGCAACCGCTTCGGCGGCTTTGCCGAGGGTGAGGCGCGCTACCGGATAAGCCAGGTCCTTGTTGGCGGCCAGGAAGGGGCAGGCGGCACCTCCGACAGCACCACCCAGAGTCTCCACCTGTCGCTTGACAGCGGTGCGGACTTCACGCGTCTCAGGTGGTCGGTGAGCGCGCTCGGCTCCTACGAGGACCGGTCTCCGATGACGACGACGTCTCGCGCTGGGAGACCGACGTCGAGGTCGAGTATGCCTTCAACCGGTCCATTTCGGTCCTTGCCGCCGCCGGCTATCAGGTCTTCGATGACGGCAATGCCGCCAACGACATCGAGGAGCCGACCTGGCGGGTCGGTTTCCGCTGGCTGGTCTTGCTTCGGTTTAGTGGAGAGCTGTTTGCTCACTCCCGGCCCGCCATCTCGAACTGGACCGGGCTTTGGTATCCGAGCGTCGAGTGCCGCCGGA
>Ga0209980_10001923_pt1 | contig 11397 bp, 13 predicted proteins | sample CR02metaG_FD_183611 | JGI IMG/M metagenome (GOLD analysis project Ga0209980, IMG submission 183611) | Deep subsurface microbial communities from Mariana Trench to uncover new lineages of life (NeLLi) - CR02 metaG (SPAdes) (version 2) | ecosystem: Environmental > Aquatic > Marine > Ocean trench... | reverse complement strand
GCCTTGAAGGCGGCCAGCATGGCGTCGGCGAGTGTCATGGGGCGCGTGTCATGGGGGCGCGTGTCATGGGGCCAGTGTCCTGGAGGGTGCCGGCACGTGGCGCTTCATTAATACCAAGGATCAGATTCGGGTGAACTTCTTCATCGCCTCGGCGAAGCTCAGGCCCTTTTGTATTTCCGCGACCGCGGCCTCGTCGTCGCGCTGCAGCGCCTCGGCGCGGGCGACGATCTGCTCGGCGTCCGCGCGCGGCAGGCAGACCGCGCCGCTGCCGTCGGCCACGATGATATCGCCCGGCGCGACCGCAACCCCATCCACTTCGATCGATTCGCCGATCGCTTCGACCTTGAGCCGCCGGCGCCCGGTGGTCGGCACCAGATGGCGGGCGAAGACCGGAAAGTCGAACGCGATCATCTCCTCGAGGTCGCGCACCCCACCGTCGACCAGGAGCCCGGCCACGCCCTTGACCTTGGCGGCCAGCGAGGCCATGCCGCCCCAGGTCGAACAGGCCGCCCCGCCGAGCTCGACGACGATCACATCGCCCGGTCCGGCGGCCTCGAGAATGGCACCGATCTTGAAGTCCTCGGAAGTGAAGGCGCCGTAGTCGCCGGCCCGCTCGCGCACCGTGACCGCCGGCCCGGCGAAGCGCATGCCCGGCGACACCGCCTTGATGGTCGCGATCACGTGGTGGTGCAACCCGGCGTCGTCGAGCGCATTGGCCAGCGTCGAGCTGGCGAGCCTGGCGGCCCGGGCCGCCAAAGGGTCGGCCGAAGGGTCGGCCAAAGAGTCGGCCAGAACGCCGCGTAGGTTGTCGGTCATGGAATTTCCCACCCCTGTCATGCGCCGCGCCATTGTGCGGAAAAACCACCGGCAAGCAAATAGCGGCAAAGCGCTTGCCTCGGTCCGGGGTGGCGATCATCTTGGCGCCGGAACGAAAAGCGGGATCGAGCCCCGGATCGAACCAGGGAGCCAGCGATGTATCTGCCGCGCAAGTTTCGCGAGGACCGGATCGAGGTGCTGCACGCCGCGATGCTGGAGATCGGGGCGGCGGCGGTGGTCGGCCAGGGGCCCGACGGGCCGATCGCCAGCCACGTGCCGATCGAACTCGACCCGGAGCCGGCGCCCTGGGGCACCATTCGCTGCCACTTCGTCCGGGCCAATCCCCACGCCCAGAGCGTTGCCGACGGCCGGGAGCTGCTGCTGATCTTTCAGGGCCCCCAGGGCTACGTCTCGCCGAACTGGTACCCCTCCAAGCGCGAGACCGGCCAGGTGGTGCCGACCTGGAACTACGTCGCCATCCACGCCTATGGCACCGCGACCCCCTTCGAGGACGTGGCAACCTTGCGCACGCATCTGGCGGCGCTGACCAATCGCTTCGAGGCCGGCTCCCCGGCGCCGTGGAAGATCGACGATGCGCCGGCCGACTTCATCGACGCCATGTGCCGCGCCATCATCGGCTTCGAGATTCGCCTGACCCGCATCGAGGGCAAGTGGAAGCTGTCCCAGAACCGCCCGCGCCACGACCGGCTGGGCGTGATCGACGGCCTGCGCGCGCTGGGCGGCGACGCCAGCCCGAGGATGGCGGAGCTGGTCGAAGCGGCCAGTGGCGGCGGTGATGGTGAAGACTGAGCCGCCGTTGGCCCTCACATGTGTTCGCGCAGGAAGGCGAGGGTCCGCTGCCAAGACTTGGCCGCGGAATAGGAGTCGTAGGCCGCCACGGTCTCGTTGAAGAAGCCGTGGGCGGCTTCGTAGCGATGGATCTCCTGGGGCACGCCGGTCGGCCCGATCGCGACCTCGAAGGCGTCGACCGCGTCCGGGGTGCACCAATCGTCCCGGGCGGCGAAGTGGCCCTGGAACGGCACCCGGATCTCGGCCGGATCGACCTGCTCCCGGGGTGGGATGCCGTAATAGCAGACCGCCGCGTCGCAGTCGTCGAGCCTGGCCGCCGCGATCACGGTGAGCGCGCCGCCCATGCAGAAGCCCATGACCGCGGCGCGCTCGAGCCGCGCCTTGAGGTACTGCAGCGCGCCTTGGACCTCGACCTCGGTGGCGCCAACCCAGTCGAGGCCGGTCATCAGGTGGTCGGCCTCGTCGGGCTCGGTGGTCGCCCGGCCGCCGTAGAGGTCGGGGGCGAGGGCGGTGAAGCCGGCCACGGCGAAATGCTCGACCACGCCTTTGATCTGCTCGTTCAGGCCCCACCACTCCTGGATGACGACCACGCCCGCGCGCGCACCCGACGATTCCGAGAGATAACCCCGGGCCTCGCTGCGGTCCGGACAGGCGAAGGCGATCATCCTTCCCATGGCGCGCGACCCCCCCCTTTGTTTTTTCGCTGCGTCGATCATAGCATGGCAATCCGACGCCGCGGCCCTATCGTGGGGGCCGGCGACCGATGACCGGAAAGGGACCCCGCCCCATGCTCGACATCACGATCTCGGGCGACTTCTCCCGGGCCGGGGTGGCGGTGCGGCTTGGCTGCATCCAGGCCCGGGTCGCGGTCGCCAAGACCAGCGTGCCGCTCGGCCAGGCGCTGAAGCTCGAGGCCGAGCTCAGGGTCGAATCCCTGGAGGAGCGCGCGATTTCCGAAATCCCGGCGATCGCCGCGGCGCGCCAGGCCTTCAAGGCACTGGGCAAGGACCCGAGCCGCTACCGCGTGTCCTCGGAGGCGCTGATCCGGCGCCTGGACCAGAGCAAGGTGCTGTTCCGCATCAACACCGTGGTCGACACCAACAACCTGGTGTCGCTGCACACCGGCATGTCGGCCGGCAGCTACCGGACCGAGGCGCTTAGCCCGCCGCTCGTGTTCCGCAAGGCCGTGGCCGGCGAGAGCTACCAGACGATCGGCCGCGGCCCCCTGAATTTGGAGAACCTGCCGGTCCTGACCGACGCGCAAGGCCCCTTCGGCAGCCCGACCCGCGATAGCGAGCGCAGCATGATCACGCTCGACACGGAGCAGGTGCTGATGGTGATCTACGGCTTCGGCGAGGCCAAGGGGCTCGCGCGCGCGATCGACTTCGCGGCCGACTGCCTGACCAGCTACTGCAAAGCCGAAGCGGTCGAGACCGCGGTGGTGGCGGCAGGTGGCCCGGATTGAAACAGTGGAGAGAGCCATGACCGAGAGAGACAGGAATCGGGCCGTCGCGCGCAGGCGCGTACTGGCAGGGTTGACCGCCGGCGCCGCGTTGCTCGCGACCGGCCGGGCCGCGGAGGCGGCGTGTCTATCAACCCCACTGCCGACCCCACCGCAACCCGAGGGCCCCTTCTATCCCGTCGCCATCGGCGAGGATGACTGGGACCTGACCCATGTCGCCGGCGGGTCCGGCCGCGCCGAGGGCGAGGTGATCGAGGTCACCGGCCAAGTTCTGGATGACGGCTGCAAGCCGCTTGGGGGCAGCATCGTCGAGGTCTGGCAGGCCAACGTGCACGGCCTCTACGACCATCCCCGAGACCGGCCCAGAGGCCGGACCTTCGACCCGAATTTCCAGGGCTACGCCCGCCTGACCGCCGACCAGGACGGACGCTACCGCTTCGTGACCATCATCCCCGGCGCCTACCCGGCGGCCGGCAACTGGGTGCGCCCGCCGCACATCCATTACCAGGTGCACGGCCCCTCCGGCCGCGCGATTACCACCCAGATGTACTTCGCCGGCCATCCGCTCAACGACACGGACCTGATCTTGGCCCGGCTGTCGCCGGCCGAGCGCAGATCGGTGGAAGTCGCCTTCGACACAAAAACGGCCGACGGTCGACGCCGCGGCGCCTTCAATCTGGTGCTGGGCGCGGGCTAATGGGCGCGCGCCTCAGTGGCTGTGGATCAGGGGCGAGAACACGACCTGGAGCACTTCGCGGGTCTCGATGCGGCCGTCCGCGCCCTTGTCGACCACCAGAAGCTGCTGGGCGTCGGGCAGCCCGGCGGGCACCACCATGCGCCCCCCCGGCCGAAGCTGCTGGATCAGCGCCGCCGGCAGCAGCCCGGGCGCGGCCGTCACCAGGATGCGGTCGAAGGGCGCGTGCTCGGGCCAGCCCTGGGCGCCGTCGCCGACCTTGAACTCGATATTGTCGTAGCCGAGCACTTCGAGGCGGGCGCGCCCGTCCCGGGCCAACTCCGCGTGAATCTCGACGGTGAAGACCGCCTTCGCCAACTCGGCCAGGATCGCGGCGTGGTAGCCGAAGCCGGTGCCGATCTCGAGCACCTTATCGCCGGGCCCGATGTCGAGCAGGTCGGTCATCAGGGCCACCATGAACGGCTGGGACACGGTCTTGTCGCAGCCGATCGGGAGCGGGCTGTCCTCGTAGGCCAGGTGCCGGAGTTCGGGCGGCACGAAGTCGTGGCGCGGCACCTCGGCCATGGCGGCGAGCACCCGCCGGTCGAGATGGTCGCGGTCGATTTGGGCGCTGCTGAGCTGCACGTAGAGCTGGATCAGCTCGACCATGGACTGGCGGGCCTGGATGATCTCGGTTTCGCTTGCGTTCGCCATGGCCTCGACCGTCACCCCACCCCCTCACGTCACGCCATTCCGCCGCTACCGGAACGGCCCCAATTCAAGCACGAAACTGCGGCCGATTCGAGGCACAACTGCCGCCTTGGACGGGAAAAATTCAGCAATGAAAGGCACCGACAGCCCGGATTGCGGCAACTCACGGATTTCCTGGTGGCGGCCGGCGACCCTTCTATCCGCCCATTGGCCCGGCGGATCGGGGGGAATCGGGTCGAAATCGTGGGCGGTGAGAAAAGAAACGGTCGCAATTCCGAAAGAACGCTGTCAGAAAGCCGGGCATTCGTTGGCCGCTGCTTGGTATAAGGGGTCCGAATGAGCGGCCGCGCGATCCGCCATCGGTCGGGGTGACGCGTCAGGGGAACCGGATATGGAGACCGCGCAAGCCATGACGCAATCGGCCGCCGCAAACGACGGCGTCAAACGGCAAATCGCCGCGTTCATGACCGGCTTCACCGCCGAGACCACCCCGGGCTCGGCCGCGAAGACGCCTGACTACCGGGAACATCTACGCCCCGGCACGGTGGTCTACATCACCTTCCTGCCGGGCTCGGACTTCGACGACACCATCGCGGTCGCCAAGCGGCTCGAGGGCGAGGGATTTCTGCCGGTGCCACACTTCGCCGCGCGCAGCATCCCGAACGCGGCCTTCCTCGAGGACAAGCTGGCCCGGCTCACCGGCGAGGTCGGCCTGGCGCAGGTGCTGGTCATCGGCGGCTCGGTCGACAAGCCGGCCGGCGATTTCTCGGACAGCATGCAACTTCTGGAAACCGGCCTGTTCGACAAGCACGGCATCCGCAAGTTCGGCGTCGCCGGACACCCCGAGGGCAGCCCGGACATCTCCGATGAGGCGATCGCCGAGGCGCTCCGCTGGAAGAACGATTTCGCCGAGCGCAGCAGCGCCGAGCTTTACCTGGTGACCCAATTCTGCTTCGAGGCCGGGCCGGTGATCGCCTGGGACCGGCGCATCCGGGCCGCGGGCAACCGCCTGCCGATCCATGTCGGGGTGCCCGGCCTGGCCACCATCAAGACCCTGCTCGGCCACGCCAAGGCCTGCGGCATCGGCCCCTCGATGAAGTTCCTGACCCGCCAGGCGCGCAACCTGACCAAGCTGATGACCGTCTCCGCGCCCGACCGGCTGGTGACCGATCTGGCCGCATACCAGGCCAGCGATCCGGGCTGCGGCATCACCGGGGTGCATATGTATCCGCTCGGCGGGCTGCGCCGCTCGGCCAAGTGGAGCCACGCGGTGATCGACGGGGCCTTCACCATGAACCAGGACGGCAAGGGCTTTTCGGTCGATATCGACCTGGGATAGGGAACCCCGGGGTTCGGAACCTAGCTAGGGAGCAGGCATGGCGAAGTACAGCATTCTGTATTGGCAGGACATCCCCTCGGTGGTCGAGGCCAGGGATGAGAACGGGATCCACAAGCTGCAGCTCGACCGCAAGTTCCAGGAGCTGATCGATGCGGTCGCCATGCGCAAGGGGCTGGCCGGCACCGACGCCTACCTGGACCAATGGCGGCGCGGCAAGCGGGTCGCGCGCGAGGGCTCGGCCGAAGCGGTGGCGAGCGCGGTCAAGGCGGAGCTCGAAGCCGAGTTCCGCAGCATCCGGGCCGCGGCGCTCGGCAAGGACTGAAATCCCGAATCACGGTGGATCTCCTCTTCTCATGCCTGGCGACGGCACCGTAGCGGCCCACGACGCGGACTATGGCCACTTTCGCACCGAGATCGCGGAGTTGCCGGTCGAACCCTTGCTGCGCATGCAGGGCTACCGCGACCTCGCGCGGGTCCGGCCGCGAATCCGGGACATCGCCGCCAAGGCCGCCGGCCTGGCGCGATCCGTGGCCGCGCCGGAAGCCTATTACCGGCGCGTCGCGATCGAGACCTGTACGCCGGAAGTTCTCGAACTGGCCAGCGGTGCGGGGGGCGGAGTCAGTTTCCACAGCGCGCGCTTCGCCAAGGTCTTCGCCGGCTGCGGCGAGGTCGTGGCCTTCGTGCTCACGCTCGGCCCCGCATTCGACGCCGAATCCGAGCGCCTGACCGCGGCGGACGAGATCGTCGAGGCGTTGTTCCTGGAGATGGCCGGCTGGCTCGCGGTCGAGCAGGCAACCAGGGCGCTCGCGCTGCACGTTTCGGACCAGGTCCGGGACGCGCGCCTGGGCCTGACCCGGCGGCTCGGCCCCGGCTACGTCGACTGGCCGCTCGACGAGCAGACCGGGCTGTTCGCCCTGCTCGAGGCGGCGCCGCTTCCGGTCCGGCTTATGGAGAGCTGCGCCATGATCCCCAAGAAGTCGCGCTCCGGCCTCTACGGCCTGCGCCCGCTGGATTGAGCCGAATCGTCATCGGCGCCCCAGCGAATTAAAGGGGACAATTAAAGGGGACAGTCCCCTTTAATTCGCGTTTTCCATATATTTTTCAATAGATTATATAGCGTCTATTTCCAAGAGTGTCGCCAGAGCCGGTCCCCGGACATGCCGCCCGGGGCTTCCCCGAGACCCGCTCGCCGGCACCCCCCAAGGGTCGCTCGCGCACGGTCCGGAAAGACCGAAGCCGAAACGCCAAACCTCGTAACTTTCTAATATTAAACAATAATAACTGAAATAAAGGGGACTGTCCCCATTATCCCAACGCCGACACCGAGCGCAACGGCGCGCCGCGGGGCGGATCGATCCCGCCCTACCCCTCCGGCGCCTCGAAGCGGTCCTCGGCGTAGCGGCGGCCGGTCTCCAGCATCTCGGGGGTGCCGACCAGTTCCTGGACCTGGCGGAAATCGAACATCCGGTTGCGGAACGGCTCGGTGGTGCCGTGGCGCGCCAGGGTTTCGAAGAATTCGCCGGCCATGTGGGCGAAGGCGCGCACCAGTGCGCTCGGGAAGATCACCATGCGATAACCCAGCGCCTGCAGCTCCTCAGCCGGCAGGATCGGGGTCTTGCCGCCCTCGACCATGTTGGCGAGCAGTGCCACCCGGCCGCCGAGTTCCCGCCCGATCGCCGCCAGCTCCTCGCGCGAACCCGGCGCCTCGACGAAGAGAACGTCGCAACCGGCCTCGATGTAGCGTGCGCCGCGTTCGAGCGCGGCCTCGATGCCCTCGACCGCAATCGCATCGGTGCGGGCGACGATCAGGGTCTCGGCGTCGACGCGGGCATCGAGCGCCGCCTGGAGCTTGCCGACCATCTCCGCCGCCGGCACCAGGGTCTTGCCCTCGAGATGGCCGCAGCGCTTGGGGTTGGTCTGGTCCTCGAGTTGGATCGCGCTGGCGCCGGCACGCTCGAAGCGGCGCACGGTGCGCATCACGTTGAGCGCGTTGCCGTAACCGGTGTCGGCATCGACCACCAGCGGCACGGCGACCCGTTCGCGGATGATCGCCAGGGTATCGGCGACCTCGGTCATGGACACCAGGCCGATGTCCGGCCGCCCGAAGCGGCCGTAGGCGATGCTGGCGCCGGAGAGGTAGAGCGCGGTGAAGCCGGCCCGCTCGGCGGTCAGCGCGCCCAGGCCGTCGTAAACCCCGGGCGCGACCACGATGTGCCCGCTGTCGAGTTGCGCGCCAAGGCTCGCGAGGGGCGTCGCTTGACCCGCGGTCATGGCCCTTCCTCTCCGGCTTGCGATTTGAAGCGCCGCTCCAGCTGCGGGATCAGGCCGCCATCGGCGATCAGCGCCAAGAGGTGCGCGGGCACCGGCTCGCAGGCGTAACGCTCGCCGGTATTCAGGTTGCGCAGAATGCCGGCCTCCGCATCCAGCGCCAGGCGGTCCTGCGCGTTGATCCGCTCGGTTTCCTGGCACTGCACCGCGAGGAGGCCGAGGTTGAAGGCGTTGCGGTAGAAGATGCCGCCGAAGGACTTGGCGATCACCGCCGCCACCCCCAGGATGCGCAGCACCTGGGCGGCCTGCTCGCGCGAGGAGCCGAGGCCGAAATTGCCGCCGCCGATCACGAAATCACCGGGCGCCACCTGGCCCGCGAAGTCCGGGTCGACCGATTCCAGGCAGTGCGGCGCCGCCGCCTCGACCGGACCCTTCATGTAGCGGCCCGGCGCGAGCACGTCGGTGTCGATATTGTCGCCGAACACCCAGGCCCGGCCGACCGGGCCGTTCGAATCGTGTTCGGTCATGGCGCCACCGGGTCCAGCAGCTCGCGCGGGTCGCCGATGCGCCCGGTGACCGCCGCCGCGGCCACGGTGTAGGGCGACGCCAGATAGACCTGGGAGCTGGTCGCGCCCATGCGGCCCTTGAAGTTGCGCGCGGTGCTGGCGATGCAGACCTCGTCCTCGGGCAGGAGCGCGCCGCCATAACCGGCGCAGGCGCCACAGCCGGTCGGCAGAATGCTGGCGCCGGCCTCGGTCAGGACCTCGAGGGTGCCCTCGGCGGCGGCCTGCTCGGCGGCGCGCGCGGAGGCCGGCGCAATCAGCAGACGGGTGCCGCTTGCCACCTTTCGACCTTTCAGCACCTCGGCGGCCATGCGCAGGTCCGCCAGCTTGGCGCCGGTGCAGGCGCCGATGTAGGCGCGGTCGACCGCGACCGGGCCGATCTCGCCGACCGGCGCCGCGTTGGCCGGGCTGTGGGGCGCGGCGACCTGGGGCGCGAGCGCGCCTGCGTCAAAATCGATCGTGGTGCGGTAGGCGGCGTCCGGGTCGGGCTGCCAGCGCGCCAAGTCTTGCGCGTCGTCGAGCTCGACGCCGGCCTCGCGCAGGTACTCCGCGGTCACCCCATCGGGCGCGATCAGGCCGGTCTGGGCGCCCAGCTCCGCCGCCATGTTGCACAGCGTCATGCGCTCGGCCATGGGCAGGTCGGTGACCGCCGCGCCGTCGTACTGGATGACCTGGTAGTCGCCGCCGTCCATGCCGAGGCGGGCGCAGAGCGCGAGCATCATGTCCTTGGCCGCGACCCCGCGCCCGAGCCTGCCGGACCAGCGCAGGCGGATCGTCTCCGGCACCCGGATCCAGGTCTCGCCGGTGGCCAGCACGCCGGCCATGTCGGTCGCACCGACGCCGAACATGAAGCAACCGAAGGCGCCGCCGGTGCAGGAATGGCTGTCGCCGCCGACCACGAACAGGCCGGGCCGCAGGTGCCCGCGCTCGGGCAACACGATGTGGCAGACGCCCTGCATGTCGTAGAAGTTGCGCACCCCCGCCGCGGCCACCCAATCCCGGGTCAGTTTCTGGATCGCCCGCGAAGCATCGTCGAAGGCGGGCACGAAGTGATCGGTGATGACCACCAGCCGGTCCGGGTCCCAGACCCCGACACCCAGTCGTTCGAGCATGGGCGCGAGCCGGCGCGGGCCGCTGGAATCGTGGACCATGGCGAGGTCGACCCGGCAGGTCACGATCTCGCCGGGCACGACCGCAGCGCGGCCGGCGGCACGGCAGATGATCTTCTCGGCGAGGGTCTGGGCCATAGCGCGCGCGCCTCAGCCGCCTGGCGCGGCTGCATCCGCGCCGGCCGTGCCGGTCAGGCAGACCGGGCACAGGCAGGAGGTGATGCCGGTGCGCATGATGAAGCCCTCCCAATCGAAGTCGTGCGTGACCTTGAGGCACCAGCAATCCGGCGTGCTGTCGCAGTTGAACTTGCGTCCACAGTTCGGGCAGGTCATGGCCGGCTTCCCGCTCGTAGCTCCCGTCGCGCCCCGGCGCCTCGGACCTGCGGGCGCGCGCGCCAGTATAGTCCGAACCCCCCACGCTTTGGCCAGCCAAGAAGCTGGGCCGGGATGACGGCGGGACGAGGCGAAAGGGAGGCAGGGTCCGATTGCGGACGATCTATCCCCAAGGGCGATTCCGATGCCCGACGACGGACAAGGCAGCCGTTTCCGTCTGTCGTGGGTCCAACGTCGCCGTGACGCTCGCGCCACTGCGCCAGGTCGTCGGCGCGCCAGGTCGTCGGCGAATCAATCATTTTGACCTGACTGCTGGAAGTATCCCGCCGGATGGCCGCGTGGTCGGGCCCGCGAGCGGCGGGTGTATCGATCCGGTCAATGCTGGCACGATGGGTCCGGTGAGCGGCGGGTGTATCGATCCGGTCAATGCCGGCACGATGGGTCCGGTGAGCGGCGGCAGGATGGGGTCGCTCGGCCCCGGCACCACGCTGGGCCGGCGGGTCAGGACCGCGCCGCGCACCCCTTTCGCCACGCCCCAGGGCCCCGCACTGCGGACCAAGACGTGGTTGAAGGGAGCCGTCGTCTCCGCCTCGGCGATCAGCACCCCGGCGCGGCGCAGTGTGGCCCGGAGGCGACCGCGGGAATCTTGCTTGTGGACCCGGCATAGGATCGCGGTGGCGAGAAACGCGATCTCGGCCCGCACCAGCCCGGCAATCTTCCGGCGCCGGGACTGGCCGTCGGCCCCGATCAGACGGCACCGGCCGGCGTACTTGAGCGCCGTCGAGCCAGTCAAGGCGAGCCGGAACACCGCAGGGAGCTCGGCGGTGGCGGGTGGAGTCGGGAGCGGCGTCGGGTCGGGCCGTGCCGCCCCCGGACCGCGCATGACCTCCGGCAGGCCCAGCCCAACGCTTTCGGGCCCCCGTCCGGCGGCGAGGTCCCGGCGGACCCAACCTTCCTTGCCGACGGCGCCAAAGACCCCGACCCGTATCCAGGCGCCCCGGCGCTCGAACTCGATTAGCTTGTGCCCGGCATCGAGCCACAGAATCATCGGCGCGCCGGCCTCCGGGGCCCCGTGCAAGATCGTCCCGTCAGCCTCGACGAAGAGGATGTCGCCCGGAGTAGCGGACGCCGGCGAGGCGGCCAGAGCCGTCAACGCGAGCGCCAGGCCGGCCGTGGCACACCGCCAACGGTTGCTCGAAGCGAACGCTTGTCCGATTTGGTTCCGCCACATCCTCAGGAGTCCGGCAAGCCGTACGTCATACGCGACTACCACATCCAAATCACTGCAGTCCACGCGAACCGTGCAGGCATGG
>Ga0209980_10001922_pt1 | contig 11401 bp, 10 predicted proteins | sample CR02metaG_FD_183611 | JGI IMG/M metagenome (GOLD analysis project Ga0209980, IMG submission 183611) | Deep subsurface microbial communities from Mariana Trench to uncover new lineages of life (NeLLi) - CR02 metaG (SPAdes) (version 2) | ecosystem: Environmental > Aquatic > Marine > Ocean trench... | reverse complement strand
TATACGTGATAACTCCGGGCGGGCTGCTTCACTGGAAATTGGCAACCTCGCGCGCCGAACCGGTCAGCTCGACGATATGGAGGCCGGTATTGGCTCGATCGACCGCGTAGACATAGCCCCGATTGTCGACGTCCAGGTTATTCGTCTGGATCGCAGTCTTGCAGCGCTCGACGCCTTCCACGCTGATGCAGCGCTGCGTCGTCGCCTCGGTGATCGGCGGGATGTAGTAACCGATCTCTTTAGGAGCCCACGGATCGCGAACGTCCACCGCCCGTATGCCGCCGTTGAAGTACGCGAGGAAGACGACTCTCTTGTAGTAAATCGGCGTCATGTTCTCATTCGAAGAGTGGGTGCCGAAGCGCCCGCCACGCTCACAGAAATCGCCGCTCTCCTCGGGGACTTGAAAGTTCCCGACCGGCCATGGCCGTGTCTCGTCCGTGATATCCACCATGTACATCATCTGCCTGTTCTCGAGGCATTCGTTGCGCAAGGATTCGCCTACGACCAGGAGCATGTCACGCGTGCGGCCTTCGGAGTTCTCCGCAAACTCCGGCACGTCGATGCCGAGAACCGGAAACGCCGTATGCGCGCCGAGTCGTGGTCCGGTGTACATCGTCGTGATCACCGGATAGGTCAGATTTTCGTCCGTTGGCTCGAAAGGATTCGTGACTGCGGGGTTGCCGCGCAGCAGCTTCTCGCGATCGACGATCTGGATGACACCATTCAAGAACGTGCCGTAGCCGAAATAGATACGGTTACCGACGGCGATCGGACCATGCAACTCGTAAATAGCCATCTCATCGTGTTCGGACCCACCGGGTTGCTGTCCGGGAAGGCCGAAGTTGCGAATGAAGCGCGGTTCAGCCGGAACCGAGAGATCGTAGACTTGTGTCATACGCCGTGGCGCCCAACCCTCGACACCGGAAACGAGATACGCGATGCCGGTATCGCATTCCCACCAGTTCTTGTGTGTATCCCTGAGCCCGGTCTCCTCCATCGAGGAAACCAGTGTCGGCTTCTCGGGCGTCGTCACGTCCCAGATCTGGTGCCCGTTCGGGCCGAGCGCGCGTAACAGATAGTAACTGCCGTTGACGCCGCCGGGCAGATCGCTGCCCGCACACGTTCGCACCATCTGCGCTTCGGAATCTTCGCCCCCGTCGCCACCTGGGATGTGGGCGATATATTCAGGGTTCGTCGGATCCGTGACATCGACGATCGAGGTACCATTTCCCTCTACCCTGCCCGCCAGTGGATTCTGGGCGCGGCCATTATGATGGCCGATGTAGGCAATCCAGCGATCACCTTGCTGCTGAATTACCGGCTGATAGGCGCTACGGCCCTGCAGATCGTTGTAGCCGACGAGCCGCATGTTCTGCGCCTCTTCTTGGTAGGGGTCGTAAGCAGTCGTCTGCGCACTCGCGCCGGTAATGACGCCGCACAGCAAGGCAACGAAGGCGGTCGAGACAAAGAGTAACTGGCTGACGGGCGTTGATCGGCGCATGGGCTCTCCTTCTTGTTGTTTGATCCCCGGCCCTGACTGTCGAGCAGCGCATCCGCCGTGTCAAGCGCCGCCGAACCGCTCGATGCGAGCATCGGTTTCCCCCGTAATCCTTGATGTTTGACACCATGATCTTAGTGTATTAGTCTACTAGGACACTAATATTAACAACGGGCAGACATGATCGAGATCAAGGATCTCTCCTTTAGCTACGGTCGGAAAGATCTCTTCCAGGAGATGGATCTAACCCTTCAGCCAGGCAACATCTACGGTTTGCTGGGCCTCAACGGGGCGGGCAAATCCACATTGCTGAAACTCATGACGGGCCTCCTCTTTCCCACCGAGGGCACGTTGACCACGTTGGGTTACGACCCGGCCAAGCGTGATCCGGGCCTGCTGTCCAAACTCTTCGTTCTCCCGGAGGAGTTGAACATCCCGGGCATGACTGACCGGGAATACGTGAGGGTCCGTGCACCGTTCTATCCGGGCTTCGACCACGATCGTCTTGATCGCTACCTTCAAGAATTCGATCTCCCCCGGGAGCGCAAGCTCACCACGCTCTCTTACGGGCAGAAGAAGAAATTCCTGCTGTCCTTCGGGCTGGCCTGCAACGCTTCCCTGGTGTTGCTGGATGAACCGACCAATGGTCTGGACATTCCGTCGAAGGGGCTGTTTCGTCGCCTGATCGCCGAAACGCTGACTGACGAACAGATATTCATCATCTCCACTCACCAAGTGCGGGACGTGGAGGCCCTGATCGACCCCATCGTGATACTTCACGAGGGGACGGTGCTATTCAATCAGACGCTGGCACAGGTGACGTCCCACATTCGAATCTCCCACAGCACGACGCGGCCAGACAGTCACGCCGAGGGATTGCTCTATTGCGAACCGACCGTCGGCGGATTCAGTGCGGTCTGGAAGGACGAGAACGCCACCGATGGGCAAGTGGATTTGGAAGTGTTGTTCAAATCGGTGATCGCGAGCCCCGAGACAATTTCCTCCCTGTTCGAAGCGGGCAGGGTAGAGGCATGAATGAAATCTTTTCTCCCCGTCGCCTGGAATTGCTGATCCGCAACGATGCGATCGCCGGATACCGCTCCTTATTAACAACCTCCGCAACATTGGCTGGGATCATACTAATTATCGCGATGCTCTCGCGTGGTTCAGCCAGCGGCAACGAGAATTTCTATCTAGCCTGGTTTATCGGCATGCTCATTACCTGGGGCCCAATCGCCTCGAGCCGGGCTTTTAAGGAACTCCATGACAAGATAGAGAACGAGTCGTACCTTCTGCTTCCGGCTTCGGCGTTGGAGAAGACGATTGCCCGGCTCTTATCGGTCACGGTAATCTTCATCGGTTACCTGTTGGTCCTCACGAGCCTGACATCTGTCGTAGTCGAGGCAGTTAACTCGCTGCTCTTCGGGCAGCGCAATCAATGGTTCAATCCGTTTGATTCAATGAGATGGAGCCTGTTCGGCCATTTCGTAGTTGTTCAATCCCTTTATTTTCTCGGCGCGGCGTGGTTCCGAAAGAATCATCTCATCAAGACCACACTTACAATCACTATCGCGTGCATTGGTTTGATCGTGGCAGCTCTGCTGATCTTTTGGTTTGTCCTCGTTCCGTCTTTCGACGATCTCGAACTGAGGATCGACAACCTCTACTCGCTCTATCGTGGCGTTATCGATGCGGCCGAGATCGGTGTGACAGCCCTCTATTTCGTTGGCCTGCCGGCCATGTGCTGGGTCGCGGCCTGGCTGCGGGTCAGGGAGACCCAGGTTAGCGATGGAGTTTAGCGAGCCCAAGGGAATCTATCATCAAATCGCGGACCAGATTCGTGATCGAATCCTCCAAGGGGAGTGGAAAACTGGAGAGAGGATACCGTCCATTCGTGAGTTGGCGATCGATCTTGGAGTCAACCCGAACACCGTCACGAAGAGTTATCAAGCGCTAACGGATAGAGAGATCATCGAGAATCGGCGGGGTCGTGGATATTTCGTGAGTGCAGACGCGACCGTTACGATTCTCGATCAGATGAGAGCAGAGCTTGTCCGTGACGAGTTACCGAGACTCTTCCGGGCGATGCGAGTCCTTGACATCGGCATTGACGAACTCGCCGAATACTTTGTCCAAGACGACGGAGACAAGAGAAAATGAGAAAGAGTCAACTGGTAATCGTATCGGCGGTGGGCTTCGTCACACTGCTCATGATCGTCATGGCTGTGATTGGTCGCGTGGCCCTTTCTCAGTCGGACACCGGGACAACGCGTATGGCGGTCAGTTCAGCGGTCGCCGTGGGCGAGCAGATCACTACGACGTTCGACGTTGCGGATTTTAAGCGCATTGATATCGAAGGACGGTGGCAGGTCAGCCTAACTCAGGGGGGCGAGTGGCACGTCGAAGTATCTCACGCCGAAGACCTGGAGGATGACGTGAATGTCTACGTCCGAGAAGATCGGCTCAAACTCGAGATCACGGGCGCCATCGGCTACGACGGAACGGTCGCCGAGGAGCGCGTACGCATCGCCGGAGTTGGTCGAGTGAGAAGCCTGGACTAAATATCAATACGAGATGTCAGCAGGATCCCACGACGAAATGTGGCCCCGTTCTCACTACTGTGAGACTGAAATGGCGCTATACTCGGCCCGAGGATTAGCTCGATGAATCTGCTCCAACCTATTCGCAACCGCAGTCGGCGCTGGGTCCCCCGGATCATGGCGCCGCTGGCCGTCGTCTGGCTGGGCATGGTGGTCCAGCCTTGCCTGATGGCCGCCGAGATGGGCGGCCAGATGGATGGCGCGATGGACGGACAGATGGACGGCCATTGTCCGCACTGTCCGACACCGATGCAGCAGGACTGTGCTTCGGGGGCCTGTACGTATGTCGACCGTGTCGACTATGACGGACGAACCCCGCAGGTCAGGCTCGCCAACGCGCCGCTGGATGACCACCCAGTCTTGTTCGCCACATTGGCGGCTGTTTTTTCCCTCCCTACGGGCGCTTGCAGTACGGGCCCACCGCTCGATGCCACGTCGGATCTACCGACTCCACCCCTCAACGTTCTCTTCTGTGTCTATCTGAACTAGCGCTCCCTTCTGAAACCCACCTTTCTTTGGTTTTAGAAGAGGAGAGTGTTCATGTCGACGATTCGTGGGCGGACGGCCCACTCCATGGCGCGCTGGAAGGCGTCAATTCTCTTGGTAGCCTGCGTCGCAGTTCTGCTAGCAGTCGAGTCTCGAGCCCAACCGGCGCCTTCCGGTCGCGAAGGATCGTTGGAGAATCTCGATGCGTTGACTCCGCAAGCGCTGATCGCGGCGATCGAAGCCAACAATCCTGATCTTCGAAGCGTGGCCGCCGCGGCCGAAGCGGCGGCGTTCCGGATTGAGCCGGCCGGTGCGCTCGCCGACCCGACGTTTAACTATGGGCTGGCACCCAACAGCATCGGAAGCGATATCGGCGTCCGCCACATCGGTCAGTTCAGCCAGCCGTTACCGTGGCCAGGCAAGCGGGACTTAAGACGGACAATCGCGACGCATAGGGCAGACGCTGCCGCCCGAGATTTCGACGCAACTCGCCTGCAACTGTTTGCGACGGCACATCAGGCCTATGCGGAATGGCACTATCTGCATCGCGCGATCGAGATCAACGCGGCTACTCAAGCGTTGTTGACCGACCTCACGCGTGTCGCTGAAACGCGTTATGCGGCCGGTCGCGCGCTTCAACAAGACGTCCTGCAGGTCGAAGTCGAATCCGTGCTGTTACAGGAGCGGCAGTTGGCGTTGGAGCATGATCGTATCAGTCTTCGCGCCCGGATCAACGCGCTCTTGAATCGCGATCCGGCCGATCCACTGCCGCCGCCGGCCGCGATCGCGTCTCCGGAGTCGCTACCGGACATTCAGCAGCTGCGTCGGAGCGCTGAAGTCGGTCACCCGGAGATTCGCCGTATTGAAGCGCAAGTTGCCGCGGCAAGCGCCCAAGTCGACCTGGCGGACAAAGCGTTTCTTCCGGACTTCAATGTCAGTGTCGGATATATCGGTACGCTCGATCCGGCAGACAAGCGCCTGCAAATTGGAGTTTCGATCAACGTCCCGCTGTATCGAGACAGGCGTCGGGCGGAACTCGATGCGGCGAGTGCGGACCTGCGACGTGACCGATACCGGCTAGCGGCGCGGCGTCTGGAGATTCTTGCGACGCTGGAAAGCGCATACACTCACACACACCATGCCATCGAGGTCATTCGTCTCTATGAAGAGCGCCTGCTGCAGCTTTCCGAAAACAATCTTGACGCGGCACTCGCGGATTATCGAAGTGGTGCCGGTCAATTTATCAACGTCGTGACCGCTGAGCGACAGTTATTAGCAACCGAGCAGCGCTATGAACGGGCTCGCGCGGACTATTGGCGCATGCGCGCCGAACTCGAACGAGCAGCCGGTGGATCGTTGGCTGGAGTAGGCATTGCGAGTGCCACATTCCCGGTCGAAGCGGCGAGGACGCCATAGGTGATGATCATGAAGAAATACATAGCTCTTATACCCGTCGTTGCCATCGCGTTGATGGCAGGAATCGGCATCGGCCTTTATTGGGCCGGCGAACAGAATCAAACGGCGGGTGCGGTCCCGGATTCATCGATGCACCAGGCCGGTCCGTTTCGGCTGTCCGTCCGTGTCAACCCCGAGACTCCCAAAATCGGTGAGAACAGCGTGCTGATCGTACTGACCGACCTCAATGGTGCCCCAGTGGACGATGCGAAGATCAATGTGGTCGCGACGATGCTGGCCATGGGCGCGATGCCGGAAATGAGAGCACCGGCTACGATCGAACAGACGGCGCCCGGTCGCTACGAAGGGCCGTTCACGTTGCCGATGGATGGCAGTTGGCCCCTGACCGTTGAAATCAGTAAGGAAGGCCTCGGCCAGGCCACGCTTATTTTTGATCTAGCCACCAAACGCTCCGGCTTGACGATGGTCTCAGGCGGTCAACGGGCTATGCGAGATGAGTCGCCGGAGGAGTTGCCGCCCGGCACGATCACCGTGGACGCACGCCGCAGACAGGCGATCGGGCTCAAGACAGGCGAAGTACGGCGCATGCCGATGCAACGCAGCATCCGCGCTGTCGGTATTGTGACCTACGACGAGACGACGCTAACCGATATAACGCTGCGCTTCGATGCCTGGATCGGGGAGCTGAGCGCCGATTACGTGGGTGTGCAGGTGGCGGCAGGAGAGACCCTCTTCACCGTGTATGGGCCGGACCTGCTGGCAGCCCAACAGGAGTATCTCGAGGTCAGACGTCGGCTCGGGACGGGCGCTCTGGTCGACGCGGCGCGCAAGCGCTTGCAGTTGTGGAACGTGACCGATGCGGAGATCGCGGCGTTGGATCGCCGGGGTACGCCGCGCGACTATATACCGATTGTCGCGCCGCGCTCCGGCACGGTCGTGACGAAGAACATCGTTGCAGGGACCGCGCATCGTGCAGGCATGACTTTAATGAGGATCGCCGATTTGTCCCGCGTCTGGGTCGAAGCCGAGATCTACGAGGCGGACCTCAGCATCGTTGCGCCCGGAATGGCCGTCGTCGTGACTTTGCCTTATCTCCCGAATCAACGTTTCGAAGCGTCGGTGGACTATATCTATCCGTTTCTCGATGGCGAAAGCCGCACGGCCCGAATTCGAGTTGTGCTCGACAATCCTAATGGGCTGCTCAAACCCGAGATGTACGCCGAGGTTATGCTCTACGCCGATCTTGGCGAGCGGCTCGTGGTCCCGATCGAAGCGGTTATATTCTCCGGCGAACGCCGCGTCGTCTTCGAAGATCTCGGCGATGGCTTGCTGGCGCCTCGATACATTCAAACGGGCTTCAGGGCTGGCGAACAGATCGAGGTCATCGATGGACTCGAGGCGGGCGCTCGGGTTGTGATCTCGGGCACGTTCCTGATTGCTTCCGAGAGTCGACTTCGATCGGGACTCGACCAATGGTAAGCCGCGCTCCAATCGGACCGATCGCGAGGCTCATCGGTTATTGCGGCCGTAATCCTTTCCTCATCATCGCCGGTGTGGCCGCACTGACGTTTGCGGGCTATCGGGCGCTTGTGACGGCGCCGCTGGACGCGATACCCGACCTCTCCGATGTGCAGGTGATCGTATTCACCGAGTGGCCGGGCCGCAGCCCGGATCTGGTCGAGGACCAAATTACGTATCCTCTGACGACGACTCTCCTCGCCGCGCCCGGGGTCCAGTTCGTGCGCGGCCAAAGTTTTATGGGACTGTCGTTCGTCTATGTCGTCTTCGAAGATTCGATCGACATCTACTGGGCCCGCTCACGCGTGCTCGAATACCTGAATAGTGCAACCGCCGATCTCCCGGCGGGGGTTACGCCTACGCTCGGCCCGGATGCCACGGGCGTGGGCTGGGTGTATCAGTACGCGCTGGTGGATAGAACCGGTAACTTGAGCCTCGCCGATCTGCGCTCGTTGCAGGATTTCACCCTCAAGTACGCTCTGGAGTCAGTGGAAGGCGTTGCGGAGGTCGCTTCGGTGGGCGGCTATGTGAAGGAGTATCAGGTCAACGTCGACCCGAACAAGCTGGCTGCCTACGGTATCCGACTGCAGCACGTCGCTGCGGCGATACGCGCCTCCAACAATGACGTCGGTGGCCGTGTGATCGAGATCGCGGGCCATGAGCAGTTCATTCGGGGCCGTGGATACGTGAGTTCGACTGAAGACCTGGAGTTGGTGGTATTAAAGGTCACGGCGGGTGGCGTCCCGGTCACGGTCCGCGACGTGGGTACCGTGACGCTCGGTCCCGCGATGCAAAGGGGGCAAGCCGAACTCGACGGCGAAGGTCTTACCGTAGGCGGAATCGTGATCATGCGCTACGGCAGTAATGCCCTGGCTGTCATCGATCGAGTCAAGCAACGCCTCGAAGATATGAAATCCGGCCTGCCGGAGGGCCTGGAGATCGTGCCGGTTTACGATCGATCAACGTTGATTCAGGCGACCGTCGATACGCTCAAACGCACGCTGATCGAGGAGATGCTGATCGTCTCAGTTGTTATTCTGATATTTCTATTGCACGTGCGATCGACGCTGATAGTCGTAGTGACGCTCCCCGTAGCCGTCTTACTCGCATTCATTCCCATGACCTACCAAGGTCTCACGGCCAACGTCATGTCACTCGGCGGAATAGCGGTGGCGATCGGCGCCATGGTTGACGCGGCGATCGTCATGATCGAGAACGTCCACAAACGGCTGGCAGCCGAAACCAATACGCAAACGCGCGGGCAGGTCGTGATCGAGGCCATGCAGGAGGTGGGGCCCAGCGTTTTCTTCTCGTTGCTAATCATCACAGTCTCTTTCATGCCGGTGTTTGCTCTCGAAGGAACAGAGGGCCGCCTATTCAGCCCGCTGGCCTATACGAAGACTTACTCAATGGCGGCCGCGGCCCTGTTATCGATCACGTTGGTCCCCGCACTTGCGGTCTGGTTGATACGGGGTCGTACACGTGCGGAGCGGAATGTGTTGACGCGCGCGCTCGTCGCCATGTACCGGCCGGTGGTCGAAGCTGCCGTACGCGGGCGCTGGGTCGTCGTAGGTGTCGCTATCGTGATACTCGTGGTCAGTGTGCCCGCGCTGCGCTCGCTCGGTAGCGAGTTCATGCCGCCCCTCAACGAAGGCTCGATTCTCTACATGCCGACGACGCTGCCCGGCATGTCCATCACCGAGGCCACACAGACATTACAGACCATGGATGCCGCGCTGATCCAATTTCCCGAGGTCGAGCATGTGTTCGGAAAAGTGGGACGTTCGACGAGCGCCACGGACCCCGCGCCGCTCTCGATGATAGAGACGGTCATCACGTTAAAGCCCCAGGATCAGTGGCGAGAGGGCCTTACGTGGGATGATCTGATCGCCGAGATGGACCAAGCAATCCGAATTCCTGGTATGCCCAATATCTTTTGGATGCCAATCCAGACGCGGACCGAGATGCTCGCAACCGGAATTCGCTCATCGTTGGGCATCAAAGTTTTCGGCGCAGACCTGCAGACGATCGAGCGCACCGCAGTTGCTATCGAACGGGCGCTACTCATGGACGAGCGCACGGCGCCTTATACCCGAAGCGCGTTTGCGGAGCGCTCAACGGGCGGTTATTTTCTCGATTTCGATATCAACCGCGAAGCCGCCGCACGTTTCGGGTTAACCGTTGACGATATCGAGACAGTCATACTTGCCGCGGTGGGCGGCATGCAGGTCTCCGAGACGATTGAAGGTCGCGAACGATACTCGATACTGCTGCGTTATTCGCGTGATTACCGCGACGATCTAGAGGCGCTGGAGCGCGTGCTGGTACCGACACCGACCGGTGCGCAAATTCCTATCACTCAGGTGACGGATATAGTTTTTCGCACGGGTCCCCCGATGGTGCGCAGCGAGGACGGGCAATTGGTAGGTTTCGTCTTCGTCGACGTTCAGCAGGACATCGGAATCGCGGACTACGTCGAGCTGGGCAGGGCGGTCATTGCCGATCGCGTCGAGATTCCCGCCGGATACCGGCTTACGTGGGCAGGCCAGTTTGAATACCTCGAACGCGCTAAAGCGAAACTGCAGGTGCTCGTGCCCGCGGTGCTGCTCCTGATATTTTTCATGCTGTACATACACAGAGGACGGTTGACCGAAGCGCTGATCATCATGCTTTCTCTGCCGTTGAGTTTGACCGGTGGGGTATGGCTGCTCTGGGTGCTCGATTACAACATGAGCGTCGCCGTGTGGGTCGGCATGATTGCGGTCGCCGGCTTGGCGGTGGAGCTCGGCTTGTTGATGATGCTCTATCTCGATCTCGCGTATCGGGAACACCAGGTCAAAACCGCGAGCGAACTGCGGGACGCCATCATTGAGGGAGCAAGCCATAGAATCAGGCCGATGGTGATGACCGGGCTATCCACTTGCATAGGCCTCATGCCCATCATGCTCAGCAGCGGCGCCGGTGCGGACGTAATGAAGCGGATTGCAGCACCCATGGTCGGTGGCGTCATTTCCGCGTTGCTGACGGCGCTGATTGTGTTCCCCGCTCTGTTCTCCCTGTGGCGCGGGTATTCGCTGGAACCGAGCGGCCAGTGAACGGCAGAGTCGTTAGGGCCGCCTACGTATCAGGCTGTCTTTGCTATACTTCTCGCATGCGCCGCCTCTCATATCCCATCTTGCTGGCCGCCGGTCTGAGCCTCGTCGCGTTGCAGGTGAGCGGTTTACACCTGCACGTCAACGCGGATGGCTATGCCGGTGTGCCGCAGGGTACGCATGTGCACGGCCAGGTCGTCGACACTCACGGGACAGACACGCATTTCGCCGGTGCGGATGATCGTCACGAGCATACCGGCGATCAGGATCATGAGGGCGACAAGGACATGTCGGTCGTCGAGCTTAGCGCCGGCGCATCGAAGTTGCTGGTGTTCCTTGTCTGGTTCGGGCTCGGGCTGTTTACCGTCCTGAGGCCGGCTGATCGGAGTGCCCCGAAGAACGCTGCCGTTCCACGGCCCAGCGTGCGCAACACGCGCTGGCGACCGCCTCTGCGTGCACCCCCGCACCTCTCCTACTCACCGAGTCACTAAACTCGTTCGTGCGCCCTATGGGCGCTTGTATCAGCTGTCCGCTGGTAATTTATGCGGAGGCTGTACCGCGATGGGAGATCCGTTTTATGTGGGCCTTATTCGCGCGCCATTTAAGCGTGTGCTTGTGTCTATCGATGGTCACCGCGCTCGCCTGGGCGCAGACTGACTCGCCGGCGACCCGCCCGACCATCAGCCTGCCGGAGGCGCTCGCGAGAACTATTGCCAGGAACCCTGATCTGACCGTTTTCGGTTATCAGATCGAGGCGGCGGAAGGCCGGCTGCTGCAGGCAGGGCTCGTTC
>Ga0209980_10001921_pt1 | contig 11405 bp, 11 predicted proteins | sample CR02metaG_FD_183611 | JGI IMG/M metagenome (GOLD analysis project Ga0209980, IMG submission 183611) | Deep subsurface microbial communities from Mariana Trench to uncover new lineages of life (NeLLi) - CR02 metaG (SPAdes) (version 2) | ecosystem: Environmental > Aquatic > Marine > Ocean trench... | reverse complement strand
CTAACGTTGGGAGGTTGAGATGAAAAAGCTAGCTATCGCCTTGGGTCTGGCGCTGTTGATGACCGTCCCGTCGGGGGCTTCGAGTATCGGTGTAGGTACCGCCCATTGGGACACCCAGGACGCCGCGGAAGATCAGGGCTTCGGGGTCAAGGTGGCCTTCAGCATCAACGAAGCGGTCGATGTCGAGCTTCGGGGTTCGTTTTTCGACGGCTTCGGCCAGGTCGCCAACAATGCCCTCACCCGGATCGAAGTCACCCCGGTGGATTTGGGCTTCTCCTATCACTTCAACAGGGAAGGCAAGGCCCAGCCGTATCTCGGTGGCGGCGGATCCTTCCTGTTCACCCATGCCGTTTTTGATGGCGGTCAGGTTCCGCTCGCCGGCGGTCCCGAAGTGAACGACGAATTCGGCTTCTATTTCGTTGCCGGCCTCGATGTCGCGGTCACCGAGCTTTTCGGCGTATTCGGCGAAGCGCTCTTTCGACAGGCCAAGCTCAACGTGACCGGCAATGGCTTCGAATTCACCGACTTCCAGTCGGACTTCACCGGACCCGCGGCGACCGCCGGCGTGATGCTGCACTGGTAAATCGGGGACACCGTTCCTCGGTGTCCCCTCCCGACTGGCATCGGGGACATCGTTCCTCGGTGTCCCCTCCCAACTCGGTTTCGAGGAGGCCTCAGCCCTCTTTCTCGCCGCGGCGCACGAACGCCGAGAGACCACGCTTCGACGGTTCCGCGAGCCACTGTCGGAGATGCCGGATGTCTTCCGTGTCCGGCAGGTCGTCGAGGGGATTGCCGTCCCGAAGCGCTCGAAACGCCGTCTCGAGTGCTCTATAGCGCTCGCCTTTGATCCCGGCTCGCCGCAAGCCAATGGTGTTGAGCCGGACATGGCGCGCGAGGATGCCGAAGAGCATCGTGTAGGGCAGGGCATCGCGAGCGAGCCCGGTCGAACCCGAGACCATGGCGTAGCGGCCGATGCGCACGAATTGATGAACCTGGGTTCCGCCTCCGACGATCACATTGTCATCGACCCGGACGTGACCCGCGAAGTTGACGTCGTTGATCATCATCACGTTGTCACCCAGCCGGCAATCGTGGGCGACGTGGGCATTGACCATCAGCATGCAGCCCGAACCGATCCGGGTCGGGCGTTCGATGTTCGTCGATCGATGGACCGTCACCGCTTCCCGCAACACGTTGTCGTCACCGATCTCGACACCCGTCTCCTCGCCGCCGAACGATACGTCCTGGGGCTCGCCGCCGAGAACCGCGTGTGCGTGGACCCGGTTGCGAGCGCCCATGTGCACGAAAGAACGAATCACCGCGTGGGCATCGAGTACGCATTCATCGCCGATCTCGACGTGGTCTTCGACCACCGCGAAGGGTCCGACTTTGACCCCCTGGCCGAGTTTGGCCGTGGGCGCGATCGCCGCTAGGGGGTGGATCAAGGTCTCTGGCATGACGTCGAGCGCGTGAAGGCGCCACCGTTTTCTATCAGATGCTGCGCAGAAAGAAACCCTCAGGCTAGACTCGGCAGCAGATGACGACCAGCACCGTCGAGGACTATCTCAAGCAGATCTCGCTCGAAGAGCAGCGGGCGCCGGGCGATCGTGTGGGCATGGGTCGGATCGCGGCCGCCCTAGAGCTCACACCGGGCACGGTCACGACCATGATCAAGGCTCTGGCCGACAGCGGCCTGGTCGACTACGAGCCCTACAGCGGTGTGGTGCTCACCGGCTCCGGCCGCCAGCTCGCTCTTCACGTTCTGCGCCGGCACCGCTTGATCGAGTTGTTTCTGGTTCAAATCATGGGCATGAGCTGGAGCGAGGTCCATCCCGAGGCCGAGCGCCTCGAGCACGCGATCTCGGAGCGCTTCGTCGAACTCATAGACGAGATGCTCGGCCGGCCCAGTGTCGATCCGCACGGCGACCCGATCCCGACTGCCGGGGGAGACGTCGCGACCTTCGAACAGGCCTCGCTCGCCCGCATCGAGGCGGGGGAGACGGTGGTCATCGCCCGCGTTGTCGATCAGAGCGCCGAGTTTCTGGAGCGTCTAGAGCGTGAGGGCCTTAAACCCGGCAGCACAGTGCGCGTGATCGAAACCGACCGCGTCGCCGACGCCATGGTGCTCGAATTGTCCGAGGGCATCCGCTTTAGCCTGGGACTGCGGGCGGCCGCCAAGATCCTGGTCGAGGTCGCCGGGTAGATCTACTCGGACTTCCGATCCTAGGCCGCGATCGTGAGCCCCTCGCGCCAAGGGAAAGCCCGGTTGCGGGTCAGCGCGGTGAACTCGTCGAACGCTTCGCTCGTGACCTATCGGAAGATCGATAGCGCCAGGAGTCGCAAGCGAGTCGCCAGGCCGAGCTTGGCTCCGGAAGAACTTGGTCGAAGCCGGGCCCTGAGCGCGCGGCGGGCGTAGCTTGCCGCCCGCCGCCAGCCGGGTGGCGCGCCGGTGACTCGAATCGCCTCACTCTCTTCGATCCACGCCGCTGGAGACCCCTGAGCCAGGACCCCGGGAGGGATCCGAGCCTGCAGGATCGCGATGCCGACAAGTGGAGCGACAGAGCGTGTGGCGGGCGCGTCGAGACACTCTGCGCCGAAGAGCGCGCTGCACAGTGCGCGTCCGAGTTCGACCGCGCGCTCGAGATCGGCGTCATCCTTGTCATCGTTGTCGGCCTGATTGGCCGGTTCAGGCGCCAGGGCCCACCGTCGCGATATCGCCACGATCTCGTCCAGAGCCTCGCGCGGCCAGGGGCTCGCGATCTCCTCGCGCGCCATCGCGACGAATATCGGTTGCCCGGGCGGGCTGCCGTCGAGCGCTTCCTCGGTCCGGAACTCCCAGGCGTTGATCTGGGCCAAGCGGTCGCCGTCGAGGCCCGCGAGGCCGGGTCTCAGGGCGAAGTCGAAGAGCGCGACCGTCCAAGCGGTCAGCACCTGCGCTCGCCGCCGCCGGTCGGCGGAAAGCAGCAGGAGCGCCGGGGCAAAGTCACCCAGGGCGTCTCGCGTGACCTCGGCGCACAGGCGTTCGGCTCGATGTGGGTCGGCGTCGTCGAGCGGCTCGCGCATTTCACTCGCCAACCGGCTGTGCGGGCTACGGGCGAGAGCGTCTGCTCGCCAGGAGGAATCGGGGACACCATTCCTTGGTGTCCCCTCCGGACCCGCCGCCTTGAGTAGGTCGAGCGAGCCGGGCGACCGGCCCGGTGGCAGGGAATCGGGGACATCATTCCTTGGTGTCCCCTTCCGACCACTCAGTTTTGCACTCATTGGGGGCGACCCTACTTCATCGGCGCGCCGGATGGATCGGGGCGGCAAGGTCGCCGGTGAGGTCGGACAACGGCCCCCCCTACGCCAGCAACCGCAGCAGTTCCTTCTGCGGTGTGCCGCCGGTGATCTCAGGGGCCTCGGGCGTCAGCGCCACGTTGATCTCGGTGCGCACGCCGAACTCGCCGGGCAGGTAGATGCCGGGCTCGATCGAAAATCCGGTCATTGGCTCGAGCGGCCGTGTGTCGTGGGTCTCGAGATTGTCCATGTTGGCGCCTTGGCCGTGATCCTGGGTGCCGATCGAGTGGCCGGTACGGTGGATAAACCACTCACCGAACCCGGCGACTTCGACGATCTTGCGGGTCGCATCGTCCACTTCGAAACCACGCAGGGTGGTTCGTGGATAGTTGTTCGCGATCAGCTGCCAGCCCGCTTCGCGCGCATTGACCGCAGTGGAGAACAGCTCGACTTCGCGCTCGGTGGGTTCGGCTCGGCAGACGCCGCACCAGCAGATATCGCCGTAGATGGCCTCTGCGCCAGACACCGGGGGCTTCTCCTTGGCCCATAGATCGATCAGCAGAAAGTCGCCCTTGCGGATCGCCCTGCTCAGATTCGGACCGGGCTGGTAGTGCGGATCGGCACTGTGCTCGTTCACGGCCACGATCGGCGGTGACTCGGTCCACATGCCGCGCCGGTCGAATTGTTCGAGGATGAACTTCTGCACGACGTACTCCTGGATCTCGTCGCCCGAGCGCAGCGCGTCGGCCACGTGATCGAAGGCCTCGAGTACGATTTGGTGCAGATGCGTCGAGGCGCGCCGGTGGCTTGCGAGTTGCTCGTCCGACCAGACCGCCGCGAACTTCTGGATCAGATCGGCCGACGACGCGAGCTCGACACCGAAGCCGGCGAGCAGTTCGGCCGTACCGGCATCGAGTCGCGACACGGTGGGCAGTGCGTTCAAAGGAGAGTACTGCGCCGCCACCGTCTTGCAGCCCGTCATCAGTGCCCCGAGGCCCTCTCGGTGCTCGGCCCAGGTCAGGTAGTGGCTCTCGCTGCCGGGCAGGTGCGCCAGCATCTCGGGCTCGAGCCTGTGCATCAGCCGGCGCGGTTCGCCCTGGGCCGGAATCAGGTAGTAGCAACGCCGGGTCACCAAGCGGTCGCCGCCCAACTCCAAGAGATCCAGCGCCACGGGGTCGCTCTGCTGAAAACAGGAAAAGAACCAGCCATCGACGCCCATCTCCACGAGGATTTCTTGAATATCTGGAATACGGTCCTTGAGCATCGGGCCTCCTTTGTGTGCTCGCTGAAGCGATCGGTTCGGCTGTCGATCCTACGCTACGCCCCCATCTCGAAGAAGAGCCGCTTCTCGCCGCAGCGCGCGCGCTTCCACCAGGAGCGCCTGGGCGGCTGCCGCGAGATCGCCCGGCCGTTTCGTCTCGGCGACCGATGTGTCGCCTGGATCCTCCGAAGCCTTTACCACCTGCAACCGCTCGCGGATCTTGTTGCGCAGAGCCGCGGCGTCTCTGATCCCCCGAAACCGCCCGACGTGAAAGCTGTCTTTGTTTGCCCTCGGATCCTCGCCCGATCCACCGGCCGATCCACCTCCCGCGGTGTAAACCTCGAGATCCGAAATCCCAAAGAGCCGCTGCAGCGGCCCTTGGCGGACGACCATGTTCTGGATGTTTGCGATCGTCATGGTCTGTTCGCGCACCGACCAGAGCCCGTGCCGGATCCTGAGCGAGCGCTCGCCGACCAGATACCAGCGCTGCTCCCAGGCGAGCCTGAGCGAGACGCCGGTGAAGACGAGCTGACCTAGCCAGGTCGCGACGGCCACGACCTCGAACAGCAGGAAGATCGAGGTGAGTTCGAAGTGTAGCGGACCGATTCCGAACTCGACGGCGCCGAGCTTCGCGGCGAAGCGGTCCCAACCCTCGGCTTGCATGAAATCGATGCGTTGGTTGTCGAGGCCTCCGAAGAATGCCAGCGAGAAGAACAGGCCGGCGAGGGCCGCCGCTTGCTTGGGAATCCAAGCGAGGATGCTGTAGTAGAAGAAGGCCGGCGCGGCACGAAAGGTCTCCAGCGCCTCGCCCGCGCCCGGCGGAGGATCCGGACGCTCGGGCACACGGAGCAGAGCGAGCAGACGCTCCTTCATCGATCGCCGCCTTCTGACGCCGGCGATGGCGTCGGCGACGTCGAGCTATCGCCACTTGAATCATCTCCACTCGAATTGGCGCCACTCGAATCAGAGCGCCGGGCCGCCAGCTCTTCGCGCAGTGCGCGCAGTTCGGCCGCGGTCTCGCGGAGGGCGATGACGGCTTCGTCGATGTCAGCGGGGACGTCGCGTGCCAGGGGTTCGCCGAGCACGGGCTTCGAGTCCGGTCGCATAGCGCGCACGCCGCGCATGCGCGAATACAGAAAGTCGCGGACCGCCTCGAAGTCCTGGAGACCCTCGATCGTCATCTCGGCCTTGGCGGAGCCCGACGCCGTTTGCACTTGCACCTTCGCCAACCCCAGCCACCGCTCTACGGCGTTGCTGCGCAAGTGAATGTCCTGGATCCGCTCGAAGTCGAGGCTGATCTCGCGCCGGAAGAAAAAGCCCCAGCGTGCCGTGATTCCCTGGTCGTCCCAGTAGTAGCGCAGCGTCCGGTAGCGGAGAAACCGTGGGATCAGAGAGACGAAAAAAAGCGGCCCGAGAAGCAACGACTCGAGGACGTAGTACTTGAAAAGATTCGGATGCGGGCGCCGGTCTTGCCGATTCGTAGGTGGGAGCGGCATGGAAAGAGCTTCTCATGTCTGCCGGTCTCGCTCACCCGACACGGAATCCTTCCCCTGGTAGAATTATTCGCAACCCCCACCACGGGGTGGAAAGTGGAGTTTGTCACTCGCCATGGGCACTAAGATGGCATAGAAACAGGGAAATGTCCGAGCAGGCGCACATCAAGCAGAAGATCCTTCGCGGGGTGGTTCGCGAGAACATCGACGTTATCGAGGGGCGCTACCGTTTTCGAACGCGGACCAGCTTCCAGCGACTACTGACTTTCTTGCGGGTTCTCTTTTTCGTGGCTTCGCCGGTTGCGCTCTTCGGCGTTGCGTTTCTTGCCACCAGGGCCGCCGACTCCTGGATCGGGCTCCAGAGTGCGGAGCTGGCCGAGCGGATCGTGACCGACGCCCGCGCCGGCGGCGACTTGCGGTTTGTCCTTCCGACCCTCGAGCCGCGCTCCGGCGCCTCGCCTGGTTTTCCGGGCTCCCCTGGCTCCGCTGGTTCTGATACCCCCGACCTGGCGAACGATCTCGCGGCGGCTTCGACACTCGACCGCACCGTATTTCCGCTCGGCGTGCGCAAGATCATCGTCGACGCAGGACACGGCGGCAAGAACACCGGCACCATCTCGCCCAGCGGCTTGGTCGAGAAGACCATCGCCCTCGACATTTCGGAACGGCTGGGCGAACTCCTCACCAAGGCCGACTTCGAGGTCGGAATGACCCGGTCCGACGACACATTCCTTTCGCTCGAAGAGCGCGCCGAGATCGCCAACTCGAGCGGAGGCGACCTTTTCATCTCCGTCCACCTCAACTGGATCGAGTCCCAAGAGGTGCGCGGGATCGAGACCTACTACCTCGGTCCGACCGACGATCCCTATCTCACCCGCCTCGCGGCGGCCGAAAACCGGGACTCGGGCTATTCCCTCGCCGACTTCCGCAAGATGCTCGATCGGGTGTTTGCCGACGTTCGCCAGGACGAATCGCAGAAACTAGCTGGTTCGGTGCAGCGCTCGCTGTACGATTCTCTGCGCCGAGTCAATCCGACCCTGCAGGATAGGGGAATCAAGAAAGCGCCCTTTATTGTTCTGACGGGGACCGAAATGCCGGCGATCTTGGCCGAAGTTTCATGTCTGTCGAACGAAAGAGAGGCTAGATTATTGATGACACCCGAATATCGTCAGTTCATTGCGGCGGCGCTTTCGCGCGGCATTGAGGATTATGCGCGGGAACTGAACAAGACAAGTCTGAGAGGAAGCTGAAGACATGGAAGCGAAGAACACAACAGATGGCGTCTTGCACGTCGGCATTGATCTCGGAACCTCGCGGAGCTCGATCTCGGCGTCCGACGGACAGAAGGTCGTGGTCGACAGTTATGTCGGCTGGCCGGTGGACATGGTCGCCGTCAAGGTGCTGAAGAAGAAGATCCTGATCGGTGAACAGGCGCTCAAGAACCGGGTCATGCTCGACCTCCACCGACCGCTCGAGCGAGGGTTGATCAAGGAGGGCTCGGACAAGGATCTCCAGGCGGTGCGCGAGATTATCGGCTATCTGCTCAAGCGTGCGGGGGTCAAGTCCGGCCGAGAGGTGCGAGCGGTCATCGGCGTCCCCGCCGAGGCCATGCGGGTCAACAAACAACAGCTTCGCAACGTTCTCTCCGGTCTGGTGGACTCGCTGATGATCGTCTCCGAGCCGTTCGCGGTGGCCTACGGACTCGACGCCCTGCTTCACGCCCTGATCATCGACATCGGCGCCGGCACCGCCGACTTCTGCGTCATGAAGGGTCGCTTCCCAACCGACGAAGACCAGCGTACCCTCACCCAGGCCGGCGACTCGGTCGATGAGCAGCTCGGAAAGTTCATCTCGGCCTCCCATCCCGACGTCACCTTCTCCGAGCACATGGTGCGCGAGTGGAAAGAGAAGTACGCCTTCGTCGGCAAGCCCCAAGGCCACATCAAGGTCATGGCTCCGGTCCAAGGCAAGCCCACCGAGATCGACATTACCGCCGAGATCCGCGCGGCCTGTGAAAGCCTCCTTGCCCCGGTCACCGAGACCATGATCGAGTTTCTCGCCAAGGTCGAGCCCGAGTACCAGGCCGACGTGCGCAATCACATCGTCCTCACCGGTGGCTCGGCTCTTATTCGCGGCCTGGGCGAAACCCTCGAACTCGCCCTCGACGAATACGGCGGCGGCAGCGTGCGGCGCGTCGAAGACCCCGTCTTCGTCGGCTCCGACGGCGGCCTCGCCATCGCCCTCGACGCCCCGGCCAAGGACTGGGATAAACTCCCGGCGAAGAGGTAAATCGGGACAATTTTCGCCATTCGGGGACACCATTCTTTGGTGTCCCCTCCCCGACCCTTGGTGTTGCTGTTCCGGTGCCGCCGTACTATGCTTAGTAGTCACTTTAAAAAGGAGGTTCGAATGCCGAAGAAACTTGTCCTTCTGGGGGTCGGCCTGGCCTTGCTGCTTGGATTCGTGGTCGTATCCGCAGGCCAACCGAGCGCCAATGAAGACGTAGCAGCGGAAGAGGAAATGGCTCCGGCAGAGGTGGAGCCGGCAGAGGAGATGGCAGGGAAGATGGAAGTGGAGATGGAAGTTGAGATGGAAGCGGAGGCCGGTCCGTCGCTCTATGATCGGCTGGGCGGCACCTACGCCATCGCGGCGGTCGTCGACGACCTCATTGACCGGCTCGGAGCCGACGAGGCCCTGAACGCCAACCCCGGCATCGCTTCGGCTCGAATCCCCGAGCGCTTTCCAGGGCTCAAGTTCCATCTGACCGCCATGATCTGCCAGGCGACGGGCGGGCCCTGCGGCTACACCGGAAGGTCGATGAAGGATACCCACATCGACATGGGCATTACGGCAAGTGACTGGGAGCTCTTCGCGGCCGATTGCAAAGCCACGTTCGACAAGTTCGGCGTGCCCGAGGCCGAGCAGCAGGAGTTGTTCGCCATCATTGGCTCGACCCAGGGCGACATTGTCGTAGCCGAATAGCGCTGCATTCCCTGCTGTCCTGAGCTGGAAAGGCCGGCGTTAGCCGGCCTTCACCTCTCCCAAGTACCCTCTTTCTCCGGGCTCGGAGCAGAGTTCCTGCTGTGCCGGTTCGTTGTCCTGGGTGGTGGTCTTCTAGGTCTTTACAATGTCCTCGTTGTTGCTGTGCCTGAAGGAGCGGCCGGTGCGCCCCGCAGCGAGCATTGGGCTCCGAGTCCTCGAGGAACCTAGCTCGCGGAGGGGCGCACCGGCCGCTCCACTATCGGTTCAATTACGATAGAGCCTCATGATCCTCTCCGCAGCAAAGAAACGGGTAGCCGAGCTCCGCTCCGAGATCGACCACCACAACTACCTCTACCACGTCCGAGACCGCCCCGAGATCTCCGACGAGGCCTACGACGGGCTCTTTCGCGAACTCAGGTCCCTCGAAGAAGAGCACCCCGACCTCGTCACTCCCGAATCTCCGACCCAGCGCGTCGGCGGTGCTCCCCTCGACAGCCTCGAAACCGTCGAGCACACAGCTCCGATGCGCTCCCTCGACTCGAGCCCCGAGCTTTCCGAAGTCGAGCGCTTCATGGAGCGTGTCAAGAAGGCGCTTGGGCCTGGCTCACCTGGCTCGGACACCGCTGAGATCGCTTACGTCCTCGAACCCAAACTCGACGGCGCCTCCCTCGAGCTGGTCTATGAAAACGGCCTTCTGACCCGCGCCGTCACCCGTGGCGACGGCCAAGTGGGAGAAGACGTCACCGAGAACGTCCGCACGATCAAGGCCGTGCCGCTCAAGCTCCGAGCCCCGAAAGGAAAGGGCAAGCGCGGTTCTAGAAAGTGGCCTCCCCTCCTCGCCGTCCGCGCCGAGGTCATCATGCCGATCGACGCCTTCGAGGCCTTCAACGAAAAACTCATCGCCGAAGGCAAAGAGCCCTACGCCAGCCCGCGCAACACCGCCTCCGGGGCAATCCGCCAGCTCGACTCGCGCCTGGTCGCCGAGCGCCCCCTCGACATCTACGTCTACGACTTGCTGGTTGGAGACCTCGCGAAGATCGGTGTGCCTGGCTCCAATACCCAGTGGGAAGTTCTCGAAGCCCTCGAGGACTTCGGTCTCCGCGTCAACGATCTCCCTCGCCGGGTAACTAGCCTGGACGAGATCGCCGAATACCACCAGCGCATGATGGCAATCCGCGACGAGCTCAACTACGAGATCGACGGCGTCGTCATCAAACTCGACGACCTCGCCGCCCGCGACGAACTCGGTGCGACCTCCCACCACCCGCGCTGGGCTTTCGCCTTCAAGTTCCCGCCCCGAAAAGAGATCACCCGGGTTCTCGAGATCCTAGCCAGCGTCGGCCGCACCGGCGTCGTCACGCCTGTCGCCATGATGCGCCCGGTCGAGATCGGCGGCGTCACCGTCTCCCGCGCGACCCTTCACAACCGCGAGGAAGTCGCGAGGAAGGACATCAGGAAGGGCGACAAGATCCGGGTCCAACGAGCCGGCGACGTCATCCCCCAGGTCGTCGAACGCATTCCGGAAAAGGGCAAGCGCCGGAAGCCCAAATTCAAGATGCCCAAGGGCTGTCCATCATGCGGCACCGATCTCATCGAGCGCGGCCCGTTCTCGGTCTGCCCCAACAGCTTCGAGTGCCCCGCCCAACTCAAAGGCCGGATCATCCACTTCGGCTCCCGCTACGCCCTCGACATCGAAGGCCTGGGTGAAGAGAGCGCCAAAATGTTTGTCGAGCTTGGTCTCGTCAAGCACCTGCCTGACCTCTTCGAGCTAAAAGCCGAACAGCTCATCGACCTCGAAGGCTTCGCCGAGAAATCAGCAACCGCCCTCATCGACGCCATCACGACCGCGTCCAAGACCGACCTCCACCGTTTCCTCTACGGCCTCGGCATCCCCGAAGTCGGCAACACCGTCGCCCGCGACCTCGCCAATCACTTCCGCTCCTTCGACAAACTCCGGACCGCCGACGAAGAGACCCTCCAATCCATCGACGGCGTCGGCCCCCGGATGTCTGAACAGATCGTTGCGTTCTTCAGAGAAGAGCACAACGCCAAGGTGTTGGATCAGTTGCTGGCGAAGATGGAGTTGGTGGCTCCGGAGGCGCCGAAAGAGGGCGGGAAGCTGGCGGGGGCGAAGTTCGTGTTTACTGGTGGGCTGGAGAGTATGAGTCGGGACGAGGCGAAGAGGCTGGTGGAAAAGGCTGGTGGGAAGGTCGTGGGGTCTGTGTCGAAGGCGACGAGCTATGTCGTGGTGGGGGAGAAGCCGGGTTCGAAATTGGCGAAGGCCGAGAAGTTGGGGGTGGAGGTGTTGGATGAGGAGGGGTTTCGAGGGTTGGTGGGGGACCCATTGTGAGCTGGGGAGAACTGGCTGCCATTCTGATTGCGCTCGCGGCTGT
>Ga0209980_10001919_pt1 | contig 11407 bp, 12 predicted proteins | sample CR02metaG_FD_183611 | JGI IMG/M metagenome (GOLD analysis project Ga0209980, IMG submission 183611) | Deep subsurface microbial communities from Mariana Trench to uncover new lineages of life (NeLLi) - CR02 metaG (SPAdes) (version 2) | ecosystem: Environmental > Aquatic > Marine > Ocean trench... | reverse complement strand
AGCCGCCTTCATCGCCCTGTTGGCGACCGGTATCTGGATGTCTCCCTTTATTGGCTGGTTCTTGCTCGTCTCAGCATACACAAAGCGGTCTCCGCTCTTGATGGCTTTCATGCCACTGATTCTGATCGGGATAATTGAGCCAATTGTTATAGGTACACATATTTTTGCAGAAAAGGTACTTGCACGTGGTGATCATTTTCCTCTAATCCGCACCGACAATTTGGATCGCTTCTTCGATGAGGAGGAGTGGCGCGTTGCAGAGGACGCGATCAGTCTGTTGACCCATATCGATGTTGTGCAGTTTTTCACGAGCCCGGCTACTTGGGCGGGCATTCTCGTCTGCGGATTGCTTTCGACCGGCGCAATTTACGTGCGTCGCTTTCGCGGCGAAAGTTAGTCGATTTTCACGGCTTGCTGCGAATACCGAATTTTCGCAGCTTGCCCCGAAACTGGTGATAACTCAGTCCCAGCAAGTCCGCTGCCAGGCGCTGATTGAAGCGCGCCTTTTCGAGTGCGGTGCTTAGCAGATCAATTTCCGTATCGACCAGGCGCTGCTGCAGGTCTGCTGGCAGCAGTGGCGGCCGGCGTTGCGTGGCAGCAGGACTCATCGGTGCCGCTGGCTCGTCTATCTTGAACGGCGAATCGAACGGATCGAGTGCCAGCGTTGAGATCGGTTGTTCCTGATCCGCTGATCGATAAACGGTTCGTTCAATCGTATTCTTGAGTTCGCGAACATTGCCGGGCCATCTGTTGCGCAACAATGCCGACGATGCCCGGGAGCTAAAGCCAGGGAAGTAGCTCCACTTCAATTCGCTGGCCATGTTGATCGCGAAAGCATGCGCCAGCGGCATGATATCCTCAATCCGCTCGCGCAACGGTGGCACAGTAATGACATCGAAAGCGAGTCGATCCAGTAGATCCTTGCGGAATTTTCCATCAGCGGCCAGCCGTTGCAAGTCGGCATTCGTCGAACCCACTATGCGCACGTCCACGATCATCGTTTCGCTGCCACCCACGCGTTGCACCTCTCCATACTCAATCGTTCGAAGAATCTTTTCCTGCATGCGTAGAGAAATTGACGCGAGCTCATCGAGAATCAGCGTGCCGCCATCGGCGCGTTCGAAGTGCCCGATATGAGTTTTGGTCGCCCCGGTAAATGCACCGACCTCATGACCGAACAACTCCGACTCCAGGATCGACTCGGTAAGAGCTGCGCAATTTACCTTCACCATGCGCTGTTCCCAGCGATCTGAAAGAAAGTGCAGGCGTGACGCTATGAGTTCCTTGCCCGTTCCACGCTCTCCAACGACCAACACTGGCTTCGACAGCGGCGCTGCGCGAGAGACGTGCTCGAGCATTTCAAGAAACGCAGGGGCCTCACCGATGATCTGCTGTGATGGTAACGTTGGAGACATTGGCGTATTTAGCCAAAATATAGCTAGAAAAGCTAATTAGTAGCAGAAACGGCTAATTCGTCATCATCAAATCCTTCGTTGAAGTGGCCGCTAAAACCTGTAAAAACAACAACTTACTGTTGTGGATCGGAGTTGGCACGATTGCTGCAGTTATGTAGACAGGTATCAATCACAAAAGAGGATATTTCCATGGGCATATTCACGAGATTCGGTGACATCGTGAACTCCAATATCAACGCGATATTGGATAAGGCAGAAGACCCCGAGAAGATCGTGCGGTTAATGATTCAGGAAATGGAAGACACACTGGTCGAGGTGCGGTCCGCAGCCGCCCGCTCGATCGCTGACAAGAAGGACCTGAATCGCAAGATCGAAGCACTGGACCGTGATCTGAGCGACTGGGGTGGGAAAGCGGAGCTGGCATTACGCAAAGGCCGCGAAGACCTGGCCAAGGCGGCGCTGATCGAGAAGTCACGCGTATCCGCCACGGTAGACGTCTTGAAACAGGATTATCTCGCGGTCGACGAAGGTTTGGCGAAACTGAACGAGGATATCGCCCGCCTGGAGAGCAAGCTGGCGGATGCCAAGACCCGGCAGAAGGCATTGCTGGCCAGACACAAGACAGCAAGTAGTCGGTTGGCGGCACGCAGAAAAATTTACGATTACAAAATTGATGATGCCCTGGTGCGGTTCGAGCAATACATGCGGCGCATCGACGATGTCGAAGGCCGCGTGGAGGCCTATGATCTCGGATTGCCGAAGGATTTGAATCATGAGTTCGCGGGCCTTGAGGCAGAAGAGTCAGTCAAAGAGGAACTTGATGCACTTAAGCAGCGACTAGCGGCAGATAAGACGGCCACAGCGGAGGCGAAGTAAATGACACGTGGAGGAAGACACAATGAGTCAAAATGCCTGGAATATTGACTATGGGCCTTTGCGTGGATTCTATCGTGATCGAGATAACGGCTGGGTATTTGGCGTCTGCGCAGGATTGGCAGAGCGCTTTAATTTCCGAGTGGGGACCGTCAGGATCATCGCGATAATTTCGCTACTGCTATTCTTTTGGCTGACCGCCGCACTGTATCTGGGTGCCACATTGCTAATCAAAGAGAAGCCATTAGTCTACTCGGGGCGTTATACCGAGAACGAGTTTTGGGATCGCTACAAGCGCGACTTCAGGGGACACTCATGAATACAAAGAGTGCCGGGTTGGACAGACGGTTCTATAGAGACGCGGATCGCGCGCTGTTGGGTGGCGTCTGCGCGGGCCTTGCGGGCTATCTCGGATTCAACCTGAAGGTTACCCGGTTCCTGGCATTTATCGCTTTTTTGATGGCGATGCCGATCGCCATAATTGTCTATCTTGCGGCTGTGTTCCTGATACCGGCGGCGTCAAGCAGGGACAACGACATTGCTGGCGAACGGCGGCTTGCCCGGAGGAGCAAACGGCGCCGTAAGAGGGAGCGTGCAGAGGTGCCGATATCATCGGTTTCTGTGGAAATAAACCGCCGTTGCCAGATACTGGATGAACGTCTGGTGCGGTTGGAAAAGCATGTTACGTCGAGGCGGTTTCAGCTCGAGCAGGAATTGAGCAGGCTTTGATTAAATGCGTTAGCAAAGGGATGCGTCAATGAACACTATGTTTTATGTCGTATGTATTGTGGCAATAGTATTTGCAGCGGACAGCTATCAAAAGTATCTAAAATTGAAACGCGAAAAAGAAGAACATGACCCGGAGATTGAAGAGTCACTCGCAAAAATCGCAGTGCTCGAGGAACGCATTCGAGTTCTGGAGCGAATCGTTACCGAGAATAAGCCCGATCTAAGTCGGGAAATCGAAAATCTCAAGTAGGCTCGAAAAACAATGCCCGTTGATAAACGGGCTTTTTTGCAATTCAGAATTCTGATCTATTCATTCGAGCGCGATTTATAGGCCCGAATTTCAGCATTGAATTGCTCGACCGTTTTGGTTTGTTCGTCGACGGCAGCGTCGTATTTCTTGTCGAACATGATTTTCCGCTGCCGTTTACCTTCTTCGTCATCGCGAGCCAATGCCTGTGCAGCAACAATTTCATCGGCTTCGATACAGGTCAGATACTCCGCCATGGTTTTCTGGTAGACGGAAATTACCTTCACGCCAGCCAACATTTCGTCTTTGCTCGCCGTAGCGCCGTCTGGAAGGTTTCTCGGCAGTGCTGGATAATCACATGCCAGTACAATAGACGCTGGAAACACGAGCGCGATATGGAAAGCCACTTTTATCATCTTGTTCATTGATTCAACTTTAGCTTAATCCCGCAGTACTGCCGCAGGTGGTGATGGTGTTAGGACAATTTAATCACGTTGCGGCGGCTGAGTGAAGTCAGGCGAACAGCGCGCGGTGTGTGTCGGTACCATCGGCCTGCGCCAGCAATAGTTCAAGATAGTTATCTGAGCTCATCGGATCTCCGAACAACAGTCCCTGAACATATGTGCATCCAAGTTTTTGCAGGAAATTCAACTGTGCCTCATCCTCGACTCCTTCGGCAACGACGTCCATGTTCATGTTCCGGCCCATCTGGATGATGGTATCGACAATGACCGCGTCATCCGGATTGTTAACCACATCACGTACGAACGACTTATCGATCTTCAGAGTGCTAATTGGAAATTGCTGTAGCGCACTTAACGAAGAATAACCGGTACCAAAATCATCGATCGCGAGATGCAGCCCGAGGGCGTATAACTGATCCAACATCTTAATTGTTCGTTCCGGGTTCTCCATCAAGGTTGTCTCGGTGATTTCGAGCTCAAGGGAAGTAGGCGAAACCTCATGGCTGCGAAGAATTGAGCTGATGCGGCTTATGAAGTTCATTTGCCGCAACTGCTTGAGTGACAGATTCACTGATACGCGACCAGGTGACGGCACGGACAGTTGCCACAAACGAAAATCTTCGCAAACCTTATCCAGCACCCATTCGCCGATCTCGATAATGAGATTTGTCTCCTCGGCAATCGGAATGAAGTCCGCTGGTAATATCAACCCGCGCTCCGGCAGCTCCCAGCGGACCAGCGCTTCGGCGCCGAAGACTTCTCCAGTCTCGAGATTGTATTTCGGCTGATAATGGACCAGTAGCTCGTCTCTTTCGAAGGCTCGCTTCAGCTTGCTTTTCGTCTTGAGCCGCTCGACAGACGCTTCGTTCATCTTCGGTGCGTAAAAAGAAAACACGCCACCGCCCGACTTCTTTGCGTGATACAGCGCGGCGTCGGCATTACGAATCAGATCAATTACGTTCGGTGCGTCCTTGGGGTAATAGGCAACGCCCATGCTGGTGGTCATGAAGACCTCGTGGCCCTGCACAAGAAACGGATCGGCGATGCGATTCAGGAGCTCTTGCGCCAGTTCGCTGGTTCGGACAATGCCCTTCTCGTCTGGACTCAACTCATCAATGATGACGGCAAACTCATCGCCGGCCAGTCGACCAATTATCGACTCCCTGGGTAGCGCTGCCAGCAGACGTTTGGCGACTGTTTCCAAGGTAGTGTCACCCGCCAAATGACCGAATGTGTCATTAATTTCCTTAAAGTGATCGACATCCAGGTAGAACAGACACAATGACTTTCCGGCGCGTCTGGCTCGGGCGATGCGGTGTTGCAACAGGTGCTGGAACTGCATGCGGTTGGGAATTTTCGTGAGCGGATCAATCCGTGCCAGGTAGCGGATGCGCTTCTCGGCACGCCGCCGTTCGGTAATATTTTGTGCGGCGTATATGCGTCGGGTGGGCGCTCCTCCTATATCCTCAACGATGGAGCAAGTGTAGGAAACGGGAATGGATTTGCCGAATTTGCTTTCGAAGATTGCCTCCTTGGGCAGTCCTGACGGCGTGTCTTCTGCTAGCGAAGGGCCTTTGTCGGTATCGACGATATAATCGATGTTGCTACCAATCAATTCATCATCCGCATAACCAAGAAGATGCGTTGTCGCCTTGTTGATTCGAGTGATACGACCGTCGTCGCCAGTAACGATAATGGCTTCATTCATGCCTGAGAGAAGGCTATCGACGTAATCGCGGGAATGAGTGGTCTTGCGCAACCGCTGGCGCATGTCATTGAATACAGCAGCCAGGTCGCCAAGTTCGTCATGGTGGGATTCAATCAGAGGCTCACCGAAATCGGCATCGCGAAACTTTTCCACCTGCACTTTGAGTTGCCGAATTCGTTTGGTATGGCTACGAACAACAAGCCATACGACTCCGCCGCAGAGCAAGAACGCCGCCAGGGTTCCGGCACCGGCCCATAAATAACTTACGCGGCGGCTTTCTTGCTGTTTGTTCCTGAGTTCCGCTGCAAACCTTGCCGACTCGGTGTGCAGATCCGCCAGATCGAACGCGCCCGACAGGACAGCGACTTCCGCGTCACCCACATTGATCGGATAACTGATCAACAGTCTTTCCGCAAGCCAGTTTGTTCCGGTCATTGCGTCGAAATGTGGATAACTGCCCGATTCATAAACTCGCCCCGAACTGTTGACGTACCGAATTCCAGTGAGGGTCTTGTTCTCGGCCAGAATTGTGTTCAGCGCGAGATAAATACCGGGGGGCGCTCCACTCGCGGCCGCCTCGACCATGCTATCCGCAGCGTCATGAATTTGAGCGCGTGCTCTGCGCTCAAAGCTCGCTTCTACAAGCTGATCGTATTCGGCTGAACTCGTGTTAACAATTTGGTTCGCGAGCCAGCGATACTGGCCGTAAAAAACGGACAACATGATGCCGGAGACAGCGACGCCAAGCGCCACCGCAAGCAAGAGCAAGCGAGGAGTTCTGTTGCCGATCATTTCGTGATTTTTATTCGGCTATATGGCAGTGCTCAGTGTAGCATCTGCGGTGTCGACGCATTAAGAGTTATCCGAAGCGGACTAAAATGCGTTAGCTATCGCGTTTCTCAACAAATTCAAGCGGATCGGAGCGACCCGTCGTTCTCATTACACCCTCAACGATTGCGCCTTCAGCAACGGCAATGGCCTCGCCTGTAACAGTCCCGACTATTCTGGCGGTATCGGTGATTTCCACCTTGCTATTAGCGGCAATATCACCTTCGACTTGCCCGGCGATAATGACATTATCGGCTCGGATAGTGCCCTGCCAATAGCCGTTTCCAGATAGCGATACCGTGCCAGTGATATCGCAATCGCCCGCGACTTCGCCACTGACGATTAAATCGCCGCTGCCAGTTATCTCGCCACTGATCTTGCAGCCTTCGTTAATAAGCGTTGCTTTGCTCGATGATTGGTCACGCACTCGTCTAAGTCTGGACTCGTTCATATAGCCTGGGCCTCAAAAGTAGAGAAAAATAACTATCGAGCGAATACTACCCTATTTCGATTTCTTCGCGACTTTCACTGTAATTGCGCGTGGTTGCGATCGTTATGGTAAAACATGCGAATCCGATCCCAGTAGCCTAAGGATAATAATTGCAACAAGGTTTTGACAAGCGCCTGAACGCTGTCGCCGACGCTGGCGGTGACTTACTCTATGGCGGATTGAAAGGAATCGAGAAGGAATCGCTGCGCATCGCGGCTGACGGCGGGCTATCGATGCTTGATCATCCGAACGGACTGGGGTCGGCACTGACAAACCGGTACATCACAACCGACTTTTCCGAGGCCCTGCTGGAATTCGTCACACCGGCATTCGAGACAACGTGGGAGGCGCTGCATTGTATTTGTGATATTCACCAGTTTACCTATTCGCAGCTGGGCGAAGAAATGTTGTGGCCAGCCAGCATGCCATGCCGAATTCCCGCGGATGACAAAATTCCTTTGGCGCGCTACGGCACCTCAAATGTCGGGCGAATGAAGACGATCTACCGCCGTGGACTCGGGCACCGTTACGGTCGCCAGATGCAAACAATTGCCGGCGTACATTTCAATTATTCTGTGCCGTTACCATTCTGGGACGCCTATCAGCAAGTGGTCGGTGACGATTCGGATGCTGATGCATTTCGGTCCGAACAGTATCTCGGGTTGATCCGAAATTTTCGACGTATGGGCTGGTTGGTGCTGTATCTTTTCGGTGCTTCGCCAGCACTATGCAAATCGTTTGCGGGCGGCAGCCTTGCGACGATGCAATCGCTGAACGAAGAAACTTATTATGAGCCATTCGGAACGTCGCTGCGTATGAGTGACCTCGGGTACAGTAATCAAAATCAGTCACGCATAGATATATCGCTGAATAGCCTCGACGAGTATATACGGGACCTGAGCAAGGCGATCGAAACTCCCGAGCCGTCATATGAGGATATCGGCGTAAAGGTCGATGGACGGTACCGGCAACTGAACGCTAATCTGCTACAGATTGAGAATGAGTATTACTCCGCCGTACGGCCTAAGCGCGTTGCAAAGTCGGGGGAACGGCCTACCGTAGCGTTGTGTCGCGGCGGAATCGAGTACGTAGAAATTCGATCGCTGGACATCAATATATTTGATCCGTGCGGCATTAATCAGAACACCATGCGTTTTATGGAAGCGCTACTTGTTTACTGTCTCCTGGAAGACAGTCCGAAGATTAGTCACGAGGAGCTTCAGGAGGGTCTGCGCAATCAGACGCAAACGGCGAAGGACGGACGTAATCCCGAGTTCCTCCTGTCTCGAAACGGCAAGCCAGTGTCGATATGCGATTGGGCTAACGAAATAACTGAAGGCGTTTTGGCGGTTGCAGCGGAGATAGACCGGCACGATGACAACGATAGTTATGCTGACGCCGTACGGTTAATGCAGCAACTCATCGGCAATCCAGATGCCACGCCGTCGGCCCGGATACTTGCCGAACTCAAGCAGTCCGACACGGGCTTCTTTGACTACGCGATGGCATTTGCCAGGAATCACCGAGACTATTTCGCCGCAATTACTCAGCTCAACGATGCGACCATTGAGGACTTTGGACAGGAAGCTTTGGCATCGCTGCGCCGGCAGGCCGAAATCGAAGCATCGGATTCAATTGATCTGGATGCTTATCTGGCGCAGTACTTTGCTCAAAATGGTAGTGGCGAACCGTTCTCATAAGCAAGATTGCGGTGCAGGTCTTGCAGTCGTTTGGTCATTGGACCGACCGAGCCGTCGCTGATCGTTCGCCCGTCAGCTTCGAGGATCGGAGTGAGCTCACCCATTGTGCCGCTGGTAAATACCTCATCCGCCGTATAGAGCTCCGACAGCGAAAGATTACGTTCTGTCGCCGGAATTTTCTCTCGGTAACAAATTTGCAAGATCATTTTACGCGTCAACCCAGGCAGGCAACTGTCTGCGTGAGGGGTCAGCACTGCATCTCCTTTTACAAGGAATATGTTCGTGTCGTTGGTTTCGGATACGAAACCGTTTACATCCAGCATAATGGCGGCGTCGGCGCCAGCCACGTTGGCTTCGATCGAGGCAAGAATATTATTTAGCAAATTATTGTGATGGATTTTTGAATCCAGACACTCTGGTGTGTTGCGTCGCGTCGACGCGGTGATGACTCGAATGCCATCATCTGAATAAACAGGTGGCTTCCACTCGGCAAGCACTATCAATGTACAGCCGGATTGATTGAAGCGTGGATTCATTCCTGACGTGACTTTTTCGCCACGAGTCAACGTAAGACGAATGTGAACGTTGTCGCGCATGCCATTGGCCTCAAGAGTTTCAAAAATAGCCGCCCTGACTTCGTCGGACGAAGGCACGTTGGCAAATGCCAGGGTTTTGGCCGAGTTCTGCAGCCGCTCGAGGTGGCCTTCCAGTTCCGCTATACGGCCGTCGTAGACACGCAATCCTTCCCACACGGCGTCGCCGCCCTGCACGACGCTGTCAAACACCGAAACAGCCGCGTCCGCTCGAGGTTTCAGTTGGCCGCCAACGTGTACAACGATATTGGCATTTCGTGAATCAGGAAGTTTCAAAGGGTATCTCCCGCTGCGTCGGCCGCAGTGCGTGTTCATAAAGTCTTTCGTACCAGGGAGTACAGTCGCTTAGCAGCGATTGTAAATGGTCCGGAAATTCTGGTTTGCATTCATAGGGCGCGAAACCGGTACTCTGGTGGACTGCGTGATACCAATGCGGAGCCCAGACGCCGTCTTCGGCGCGCGGACCAGCATCCCACGTCAGCATGCGTGTATCGAATTCAAGGTCGAGACGGGAGCAGAGCTCCCGCAAAATCGCTCGCGGATCGAGCAGCAGTTCCCGCGAGTCAAGGATAATGGGGCGCTGGCCCGCCTGCAGGAGGTCACTGAATAGTTCCCACTGGCGCTTAAGCCCTGTGTCCGACAGTGTGGCATGAGGTAACTGGATGGTTAATGATGGCAACATTTCTCGCGGGTCGCGCAGCAGAAAAATGTTGCTGGTCGAGCGCAGAAAATCGAGATCCAGCTGTAACAGATGGTGGGCCATGTGCTTGATAAACAGGCGTTCGGATGAGTCAACGGCCTGGCGCAGCAACAATTCCTTCATGACGACGTTGCCATCGCAGTTCATCGCGTCCATGATCTGCTGGCGGCCGGGGTGCATGGCACCGCTAACGCGCAGGTAATGGCCATACAACGGTTCATCGATGACCTGCAGACCGGGCAGCTGCGCAAAGCTGTACATCAAAGCAGTTGAGACGTTGCGTGGCCCGGACCACAGGCAGATTGGCTTAGTCATCGTGCTTTATTCCGCCGAATTCATGAAGGCTGCCGAATTGTACCGGGACCGACATTTCTGGCAAATGGGCGCCCCTGAGGATGTATTGTTGTGCACTGGGTCACAAAATAGCCTGTAGTCATTGTGGCGGCAGGTCCAATTTAACTAAACTTGCCCCAATAGCCGGAATTTGCCTGCGTATTATCGGGCGGCAGAAGCGTTTTGATAAAGACATTCTTGATTGGAATATTGCTGGGTATCGTGGCTGCAGCCGTGGCGCTGTATACGATTCCCGCGGTGGATCAACACCGTGAGAATTCGATCATCTCGGTGTCTCCCAATGGGGGCAATGTGGAGTCTTTCCACATCAACCTCCCGATGGATCGGGTGATGGTTGGCGCGCCGGGCCAGGCATCACCGCTGCCTCGCGCGCTCGAATGGCCGGAGGACGAGGTTCTCGCCCAGGTCAGCGCGGACATATTCAAGATACGCAACGCGCGCGATACGGTGGTGGGCGTTGCTGCCCGAACGGTGGCAAAGGAAGACGAATCAGGTGTCGTGGACTGGATTATCCATTTGCCGGCGCGGGGATCGTTGTTCGTCACTATGGATCCAAATCCGCAGGAGGGTGGTTACCGTATCGGCCCGATACGCGCTGGTACACGCGAGTTCGAGCCATTAACGGGGTTTGTTTCGGAACGCTGGGTGTCTGATACGTCCGGTGCAGAAGATGAACCGGCTGGCCGCATTGAGCTTTCGGCAACCTATGTAGGTCGAGCGGAACCAGTCGAATGAAATACATCGTCGCTGCGATGATCGGTTTCCTGGCAGGGGTCACATTGTTTGCCGCCGCTGTGGCTTATAACCCGTTCGTTGGTCGGCAGGGAGTCTCGCCGCTATCGATTACAGACGCGCCGACTGTGACCCTTGGCTTCTCTGCCGTTGCCTCCGGCAGCATTCTATTGACCAACAACGGTGAATCGCGAGTCGATCCCTATCCGGAAAAGGTGGCGTGGCTCTGGGAGAAATCAATAAGACAGACGAGCGCAATGGTAACCGTACTACTGGATGGACGAAATCAGGCGGCTGGACTAGGCATCAAGATTTCATCCGCATCCGAAGAAACGTGGCTATTCTCGGGCCGGGCACTGGTTGACAGCATCTGGTATGTGTATTTGCCGGGCAGGGGCGCCATGTTCATCGAACAGACCGAAAATTACTGGAACTATTTGCGCGATATTATGCTCCCCGCTTATCGTAGCTCGGCGAATACATGGACGGGAGTCTGGCTTGGCAATATGACGTCCGGGCCCGGGGCGCTGCGCACCGCCAAGGTAACGGGCGGTTCGGGCGAATTTGCAGGAAA
>Ga0209980_10001917_pt1 | contig 11417 bp, 6 predicted proteins | sample CR02metaG_FD_183611 | JGI IMG/M metagenome (GOLD analysis project Ga0209980, IMG submission 183611) | Deep subsurface microbial communities from Mariana Trench to uncover new lineages of life (NeLLi) - CR02 metaG (SPAdes) (version 2) | ecosystem: Environmental > Aquatic > Marine > Ocean trench >... | reverse complement strand
GGTTCATGGGGCCGGGATGGAGGATGATCGCGCCTCGCTTGGCCGCCGCGAGCCGCTCGCGGGTCAATCCGAAGAGCATGAAGTATTCCCTTACCGACGGAAACAGGCTCCGGGTCTGACGCTCGAGTTGAACCCGCAGCATCATCACCACGTCGGCCCCTGCGATCGCCTCTTCGAGGTTGTAGGCCACCCCGACCCCGAGCCTTTCGATGTCCACGGGCATCATCGTGCGCGGACCGGCCACGGTCACCTCCGAACCCATCTTGGTCAGTAGGTGAATGTTCGATCGCGCCACCCGGCTGTGCTGAATGTCCCCGACGATCGCCACCTTGAGGCCATCGAGGCGACCCTTGGCCTCGCGAATGGTGTAGGCATCCAGCAGGGCCTGGGTGGGATGCTCGTGCGCACCGTCGCCGGCGTTGATCACCGCGGCGTCGATTCTCTCGGCGAGCATTCGCGGGACTCCGGGGTCGCCGTGCCGGATCACGAGCATGTCGGGCGCCATCGCCTGGAGGTTGCGAGCCGTATCTACCAGGCTCTCGCCCTTGACCAGCGCCGAATTGGAAGACGAAAAATTGATCGAGTCGGCCGACAGGCGCTTCTCCGCGATCTCGAAGCTCGATCTGGTGCGGGTCGAGGGCTCGAAAAAAAGGTTCATGACCGTGCGGCCTCGCAAGGTGGGCACCTTCTTGATCGGCCGGTGAGCGATCTCTCGAAAAGAATCGGTGGTATCCAGGATGAGCTCAATCTCGTCGGTTGAAAGATCGGCGATGGCCAGCAGATCTTTCCGTTCCCACCCGATCAGGCTCATTCGCCCTCCACCAACTCGATCAACTCCATAATCGATACGTGCTCTTCGCCGTCGGTCTCCTCGAATCGAACCTCGACCACCTCGTTCGCAGCCGTAGGGACCCTCTTGCCGACGACATCCGCCTGAATCGGAAGCTCACGCTGGCCGCGATCGATCAGGACCGCGAGCTGCACCCGCTTGGGTCTGCCGTAGTCGACCAGGTGATCCAGCGCCGCGCGGACCGTGCGGCCGGTATAGAGCACGTCGTCGCATAGGACCAGCTGACTGTCGCTCAGCGAGCGCGGAAAGTACGTGTTCTTCACGATCGGACCCGCAGCGATCGTTGACAGGTCGTCTCGGTAGAGGGTGATGTCGAGAACACCCAGAGGCACCTTGATGCCTTCCATCGCCTCGATCTCGGCCGCTAGCGCTTGCGCCAGGGGCACACCGCGCGTGCGAATACCGACCAAGAGCAGTTCATCCGTCCCGTCGCTGAGTTCGAGAATCTCACCCGCCATGCGGCGAATGACTCGACCCATTTGCCTGGCGTCCAGTATTCGCCGCCGCTGCTTCAGCTTTCCGGCCATAGGAAACTCTTTAGTGAACCAAATGCCAACGTGTCTGGCGCCCTGCGAGGTACCGGACCTGGTCGCCGTCGAATACCGCGCTCTGCTCGAGCTTGATCTGAACCAGTTGCCCATCCCATTCGGGCACGGCCACCTTGACGTTGCCTTCGATCGCATACGCGGTCGAGGGATGGAGCGACCAGTCGCCCCGCCCCGGCGTCGGCCCCTGGTTGTCCCACATTCCGATGGTCGGTCCGGGAGCGTGGCCGAAGAAGCCCAGCGGGTGGGTATAGGTGCTGGACACGATGCCTTCGGCCTCAGCGGCCTTGATGGTGGCGGCCAGGATCTCGTTCCCCGTTCTACCGCTGCGAAACTCTCCGGTGAGCAAGTCCTGCCAGCGATTCCCAGTGCCGAGCGCGGTAGACAGTCCGCGTGGAATCTCCGTCTCACCGAGTTCCAGCACGTACCCCATCTCCTGGGTATCGGTGCACAGCCTGAGATAGCAGATCCCGACGTCGGTATGGAGGACGTCGCCGCGCCGGATCACCCCGCTGGAGCCGCAGAAGGGATCATCTCGATCACACGAAGTCCCTCGGCGCTGGATGTTGACGTCGGGATGGAACCAGATCGCCAAGCCCAGTTCAGCGAATCGCTCGGCAACGTACCAGGCGACGTCATCGGTCGTCGTGACTCCCGGCGTGATCACCCGCGCCGAAAAGGCCTCGGAGATGACCGAACGAGCCAAGGCGACGGTATGCGGATAGCTCTCGAGTTCGAGCGCGGTTCGGGTTTCGAGCCAGCGCACCACCAGCGCTTCGGACGCCACCAGGCGCTCGACAAGCTCCGGAGACAGCACCTCGATGAGTCTGGCTTTCAAGGCGGCGGTGAGTCCGTCGGCGACCGGCCACTCGCGGCTCTGGTTGATACCGATCCGCTGTGGATCGCGCGCAGAGATGATCTCGGCCAAGCCGCGCCACTGCTCCTCGAGATCGCCGCCCTGCCAAGCGGATTCATAGAGACTGCCCAAGGGGTACCGACTCACCGTCAGACGCTCGACCCCCTCTTCGGCGCCGCGATCGAAGAACACCAGCATGGTCGTACGCCGCGCGGCGTAAACCGGCTCCGGAACCAAGGAGAAATAGACCGGATCCTCCGCGTACTCACGATTGATCACCAGCCACATATCGAGCCCGGCCTCGCGCATGAGTGCAGGCAACAAGTTGTTCAGCCGATCCTCGAGCGCAGCATTGACCGGATCGGGCCGCTCCCTCTGACGCAAGACGGCTCCCGGTACCGTGATCTCCCTGCCCTGGCTCGGCTCCTGGGCCCAGGACGAAGCACTGCCCACAACAACTGCGAGAAAAAAGGATAGGGCGAAGCTCGCCTGATCTAGATTCATCACCCGTCGTCTTGCATTGCCCGCTCTTCGAGCGAATCGCGCAGCAGCTGTGCAGCGTCGTCGTCCAGCCGTTTCTGGTTTGGCGGCCGCCGATCGACCAGGAAAGCCACGGCGGCAACGGCCGACCCACCGGCCTTCGCCGGCTGCGAGAGGATTTCGGGCCTGGTGACCCAGCCCGCTCGCTCGAAGCGTTCGATCAGATCGACCATCAGCTCGTGATACACGATCACCAGCGCCTGCTGGGCACTTCGAAAACCGTAGCGCTCCTGAAGACCCACCAGATCGATCCGTTCTAGGATCGCATCGACGAGATTCGAGGTCAGGACTTCGGCCGCCCGAAACACCGGTCCTTTCTTGATTTCGTCGATCACCGGGATCACCCAAAGGCCGGTCTCATCCACCAGGCCGAACCGTGTCAGCAGTTGCCGCGGCGTACCCTCCGCCAGACGACCCGTCGCCTCGAACTGCGCAAGGCCCTGCCTGAGGACGCCCGGATCCGCAAACAGCTCCCCGGCTTCGCCGAACCCAGCGCTCAAATTGACCTTGAGCTTCAGGCCCTTCTGATTGATCGATTGCGTTCCCGCCCGGAATTCTCGCCCGGGGCGCACGGCCCAGACTTCCCCTGACCAAAACGGCCTGCGCACCGACAGGGCTCGCATCGGCACGCGCCGGTACTCCTCGAAGAATCCCCACACCATGCCGTCGAGCACATAGGAAAACAGCACGGAATAGCCGTAGGCGCCCTGGCCGGCGGCTTCGAGTGCTCGCGAGAGTGCTTCGACGTCCGGTCCCACGACGGCCGACAGCTCTTCGGCCAGGCTGAATGTTTCGCCGCGAAGCGCGAGCGTCTGGGCTTCGTCCAGAATCGGAAACGCCGTGTACAGGTCTCCCCGGCTGTCACGGATCATGAGCTTCATGGCGATCAAAAGCTCGATTTGGCTCTCGGCGAACTCGAGACCGCTCTCACGCAACTCCTCGACGGACCGCCCTTGCCGGCACGCCAGTAGGATCTGGCCGTTGTTGTCGAGCGCAATCGAAACGCTGGGCGGATAGTTCCTGGCGGCAACGTACTGGAGAATCTCGAAGTCGTCGAGCGAACTGGGCTCCTCTCCACCCAGCTCGGCGCTGGCTCCGCTGGCTTCGCTGGTTCCGATAGTTCCGGCAGCGCCCGCGCCGGCCGCCAAAGTCAGCTGTGCCAGCAAAAGAGCAAGTGGTGTGATCCGGGTCATCGCATCCTCTCCATCCTCTCCATCCTCTCCATCAGCCCCATCATCCGTGAATCTCGAAGAAAGCCACTTCCGACCCGAGAAACGCGATCCGCAGCGCCTGCTTGGCGATCAAAAAAACCTGGCTGAGACCGAATGCGAGCAAAATCGTCAAAGGCGTGGAATCCCCGACCCCGGGAGCTACGGCGGAATAAACCCAGAACAGAATCACCGTTACGACCCCGTAGAAACACGCAACGCCCAGGACCCGGAAGGGGTTGCCGGCAACGAAGCCCAGACCTCTCGCTACCGCCAGCAGGGCACTACGACGCCGCTCGACGATCACCGAGATCTTGGCGTAGTCCGAAACCAGACGAAGGAGCGTGATCAGAAGCACGACAAAAGCTGCGGCTACAAGGTTGTAGAGCAAAACCTGCCGTTCGCTGGTCAGATCGATCGTCATCTCGTGAAGGCGAGGGAAAAGCCAGCGCGTAAACCGAAAGATCAGGTAGTAGCCGCCTCCGGTCAGCAGCGCGATTCGCAGCAATCTAGGAAAAAAGCCGAGGCCGTCGGCGAGCACGGTCGGCAACCGAGGCCGCGGCGCCCCTTCGCGCATGGCCTCGAGCACGCCACCGAGCACGACCAGCCAGAGCAAAACAAAGACCGCGCCGGTCGCGAGAAGCACGGGCTCTTCCAGAAACACGCGGCCGTCCCACCAGCGATCGAGGTTTGCGAGCCAGGCGCCGATGCCCACGTGGCTCGGTGAAAAGGTCTCTTCAAGGGCTCCACGAGAGGTCTTGAATTCCCAATACCAACCGGTATCGAAGCCTTCCAGAAGTACCTGGTGGTAGTCACTGTCTGCGGTGAACGAATGAATGGACTCGAGCACGAAGACCGCAAGCGGCGCGGCGATCACCAGGTTCGCCAGCCAGATCGCGAGCACCAAGGCGGGGGCACGCAACATGCGCCGAAGACCTTCGAAAGATGCGCCGGTCGCTTTCATTTTCCTAGGCGAAGAAGGCCATGGTATGCATCAGATCCTGCAACCAGATCATCCATTTCCCAGCCCACTTGAAAGCCGGCCATCGACTGCCGGACTCGAGGGCCTTGGAGTTGTTCGTGTAGTTCAGATCGAGAAGCAGGACCCTCTCGGGATCCACGGTCGCACTCACGAGGCGAGACGATGTCTCGTAGTCGAAGCGCTTCCAGCGATAGCGGCCGTCCCACTCGCGGTAGGTTTCGGTGCCATCCTCGAACTTGGCGCGGATCCTGACCGGGAACACGCCACTACCGTAGCGGCGCACGACGACCTGCGATTCATATCTTTTGGCATCTCTCTTGGCATCATCCGTTTCGCTGGACTCGTCCTCCAACTCGAGCGACCCGTCGCGCTCGAAATATCCCCGAGGCGCAATCTCCGCGCTCGACACCGACTGGACACCGTAGTCGAAGGTATGCGCCTCGCGCACGACTTCATCAAAGAACCACTCGAGATCTTGGCCGGCAACCTCGCTGGCGATGGCAAAGAAGTCCTCATCGGTCGGATGCCGGAACCGCCAGCGCTCGTAAAACGTCGACATGATCCGCCGAAGCGTCTCCCAGCCTAGAGTGCGCTCCAGTGTATGGAGCCAGATCGCGCTTTTGCTGTAGCTGATTCCGGAAGCCGTCTTGGGATGGTACCGCCAGGTGGGCCGCGTTGGAACGTCGCTCACAGCCATCTCGCGGTAACGCGCAAAGCCGTTGCCGTCGATTGCTCGCGGCTTGGGGATATCGCCGAAAAGTTTGACGAAAAAGCCGTGTTTCTGCTCGATACCAGGGGGCGCAAAGTAACGCTCGGTCCAATATGAATCGCCGAAGGTCTGATCATAGACTCGAGCATCGGAGAACGAATTCAGGCCCTCGTCGATCCATGCGTAGTCGAACTCGTTGTTACCCACCACGCCGTACCAAAACTGGTGGCCCATCTCGTGGATGGTCACGCCTTCCGGCCGACCGCCGCCGAAGGGATTGAACAACCGGGTCCCGGCGGTGAACAAGGTCGGGTACTCCATGCCGCCGGCGCCGCTGCCGTAGGCCGGGTCGACGACGGTCACGTGATCGTAGGGGTAGGCGCCGAACCAGCCGCCATAGAAGCGCAGCGCGGCCTTGGTCGCCTCGAAGTGTCGATCCTTCTGCTTCACATGCTCGGGCTGCATCAGCAGCCGCAACTCGACTCCCGGCAGGCCGGGCTCCTCGAAGCGGTCCTCGAATTCCACATAGTCGGGACTCGTGGTCCAGGTGAAGGCGTGGACATCGTCCTGTTGATAGCGGTGCGTCACGGTACCGTCTTCGTTCTGCCGACGCTCTACCTCTCGTCCGGTGGCGCCCAGGACCCAGCCTTCCGGAACCGTCATCTCGACGTCGTACACCCCGTAGTCCGAGTAGAACTCGGTCGCCGCGTGGAACTGGTTGGCGTTCCAACGGCCGTTCTCGAAGACGGCGAGTTTCGGGAACCACTGGGCGAGAAAGAAATAGTCACCCCGGAATCCCGTACGCGCGAACGTGCGTGGCACCTTGGCCCGCCACACCAGTTCTACTTCGACCGATTCACCCGGCTCGACGGGTTCGGGCAGGTCGACCTTGAACACGGTGCGATCGGCCTGATTGCCGTCGTCCGGCGCCACGAACCGCATCGTGGGCGTGAGATCGGTACCGGAACCCCCGGCGGCGTCGAGCAGGTGTATCGAGTCGACCTCACAATAGGACCAATCGCCGGCTTCCACTTCCTCGCCGCGGTCACTTCGACCCCGGTAGCGGTCTTCGCGCAGCCAGGTGCTCTGATCGTTGCGCCAGGCGTTCCAGTAGAGGTGAAAGCGAAGCTCCCCGGTCGCGGCGTCCTGAATGTTGCGCCACAAGACCACCTGACGCCCCTCGAGCAACTTGGTCTCCGGGTCCAACGACACCGAGATCGTGTAGTTGGCGTTGCGCGGCGAGAGATCTACGGCTCGCACCGGCCTCTCAGCGAGCCACTGGGCGGCGGCCACCAAGGTGAGAACAGCGATCGCGAGATCGTTCTTTCTTTGCAGCTCAGGCATGAGAACGGGCGAATTCTACAGATCCGCAGCGGTTTCACAAACCACACCCCGGTCTAGCAGCCCCCGCCAACCCCAACATATCGTGGCGAGAGGAAACAAGGGCACCAGACCTTGTGGTCGAAACAGGCGCTCTGGTAGAGTTTCGCCGGCGGGTCGGACCGCCTTTTTCCTTATGTTCAAGCTGGACCGATTAGAGCTTTCGGGCTTCAAATCCTTTGTAGATCCAGAGCACCTCGACTTCTCCGGGGGCATCACCGCGATCGTCGGGCCCAATGGCTGCGGCAAGAGCAACGTCTGCGATGCGGTCTGCTGGGTGCTCGGCGAGCGCAGCGCCAAGAACCTCCGTGGGCAGACGATGGAGGACGTCATCTTCGGCGGCTCCAAGTCACGCAAGCCGCTCGGCATGGCAGAAGTCGTCCTTACCTTGACCACCGATTCCTCGTTCGAAGGGGCCGAGGACGGCCGTTTGACGATCGGCAGAAGGGTGCACCGCTCCGGCGAGAGCCAGTACAGCTTGAACGGCAAGACGGTTCGTCTCAAGGACGTCCGAGATCTGCTGATGGACACAGGACTCGGTATCCGCGCCTACTCGGTCATCGAGCAGGGCAAAATCGGAATGATCCTCTCGGGAAAGCCGCAGGAGCGCCGCCGATTGCTCGAAGAAGCGGCCGGGATCACGCGCTACAAAGAGCGCAAGCGACTCGCCGAGGTCAAGCTCGAAGAGGCGCGCGGGAATCTCGCCAGACTCGACGACATCCTTGCCGAGGTCGAGCGCAGCCTGCGGTCTCTAAAACGGCAAGCCGGAGCAGCTCGTCGATTCAAGCAACGCAAGGCCGCCTACCAAGATCTTCTTCAGACAGTTCTCCTGGGCCGATGGGGTGACATGTACGCCCACCTCCAAACGATCTCTGACAGCCTTCGCGCCGAGACCGATCGCGAGACCGAGCTGACAACAGAGCTTCAACGTCTGGAGGCCGACCTGCTCGCGCGCCGAGGCCTGCAGGAAAAGATGACCGGCGAGCTGACCGAGCAGCATCGGCTCGAAGCCGACCTCGCCGCCCGTATCGAAGGCAAGCAGGAGTTCCTGCGCGGCTCGCGGGCCCGGATCGAGGAGATCGACGAGCGCATTCAGACCGGCCGCGCCGAGACTCGCGTGAAGAGCCGGCGCATCGAGGGGGTTCGTGCCCAGCTGAGCGAACTCGAAGAAAAGGCCGGACTGTCGGAAAAGGAACGCAGCAGCGCCGCGAACGAGGTCAGCGAGGACGACGTCCGCTTGGACCAAGTCGAGCGACTGGCATCTGAGAGCGAACGGCGTTTGGAGGAGCTCAGAACCCGTCTACTCGGCTCTATCGCCCGTCTCAACGGCCTTAGAGCGCAACTTCACGAAGCCGACGTCGACCGCGAGAAGAACGACCTTCGCGAGCGTCATCTGGCCGATGAGTTCGCTCAGAAACTTCACGATCTCCAACAGACGACCAGCCTGTTGGAGAAAGCCGATGCCTTCCATCGGCGACTCGCCGACGACGTCCGGGCAGGCGAAGCAAAACTCGAGCAGATCGACGCTGCGATGCGCGAAGCGGAAGCTGTTCGCAACCAGCTTCGGGAGACTCACGATGAGTCTCGTGACGAACTTCGATCGCTAATCCAAACGCGAGAGGTGCTGGAAGAGCTCGGCCGGGCTCAAGACGAGCGGCGCGCCGCCCTGTCCGATGCTTTTCACAAAGCCGGCCTCGGAACGCCCGACTATCTTGCCGATCGGATCAAGGTACCCGAGGGTTGGGAACGCAGTGTAGACCTCTACCTGGGAACCCTCGCCGACGCCATCATCGTTTCCGAAACCAGCAGCGCCGCGGTGGTCTTGAACGCGGTGGCCGACACTCGGCTAACGGCCGAACTGGTCACGACCGACATCGAGATCTCCAACGTCCTCGAGATCGAGGATCCAGCGGTCGGGGCTTCGCTCGGGGAGGCCCTCGGGTTGCCGACTCGAATCGCCGCTGCCCTACCACCGGCTTTTCTGGTCGAGTCGGCCGACGACGCCCGCCGGCTCGCCGCCAACCATTCGGGGGTGGCCTTCATTACCCGCGACCGGCTCTGGGCGCAGTCCGGCCTCCTTCACACCCAGGGGCGCGAGGCTCGACCCGGCACTCTCACTCGCGAGCATGATCTGGCAGAGGCAGCGGAGCGGATCGACAAGCTGAGCAGACAGGTCGAGAAACTCGGAGGGCAGCTCGCCGAAAAAGAGTTGGCCCTCGAGAACCGGCGCCGCCAGCGGGTCGAACTCATGGATTCCCTCACCGAACGACGGCGCGAATTCGCGGTCGCGGCCGCGCGCAAGGAGGACATCACCAGTCGACACCGACGGCTTTCGCTCGAGCACGAAACGCTGCATTCCGAGCAGGCCGACATCGGCCAGACCCTCGGCCTGGTCGCAGAACGTACCGAGCAGCTGGCCGCGGACCTCGGAAGGGCCGAGACGCTTCACACCGAACTGGAGGCGGATTTCGATCGCGCGCAGCGCGACTCCGACAAGGCTCGAAGTGAGCGCGAGTTGATAAAGACCACTGGCGCTAGCCGCCGCGGCGGTCTCAATTTGCTCGACCAGCGTCTGGAGTCGCTGCGCAGCGACATCGAGCGCACCCACCGAGACCTCGGCGAAGACGAGCGCTCCGTGGAGGCATGGAGGGCGGCGGAGGCTCGCCTCGAGGAAAGGCAGTCCGAGCTCCGAGCCGGAGTCGCCGATGCCGAGACCGTGCTGCAGGAGTCGCTCGAGCAACGCGAGAGCGCTCAGCAAGACGTGATCGCGCGCCAGGAAGCTCTCCATGTCGACCGGGAAGGGCTCACCGCCCTCGAAGCCGAAATCGATGAAAGGCGGAGCGATAGGGACCGCCTCCGAGAGACCCTCGGTGCCCTTCGCGTGGAGGAGGCCGCGATCGGCCAGGATCGGGAGCACCTCGCAAGCCAATACCAGGAATCTCTGTCGGAGCAGCTCCCCGAACGACCCCAAGCGCCGCCCGAGAGCCTCGTCCAGTTCGAGGTGGATCTCGCGCAGCTCAAGAGCCGCCTGGAGAGCACGGGCCCGGTGAATCTGCTCGCGGCCGAAGAGTTCGACGAACACAACGAGCGCCATGAATTCCTCCATGCCCAAAGAACAGATGTGGCGGACTCGGTGGTGAGCCTCAAGGACACCATCCGGGAAATCGATCAGACATCGAGCGAACGATTCATGGAGACTTTTCTCCAGGTCAACGGCTTCTTCGGCGAGGCGTTTCAGGATCTGTTCCGTGGTGGGCAGGCGGAAATGCGGCTCCTCGACGAGAACGACCCGCTCGACTGCGGTCTGGAAATCGTCGCCAGGCCCCCCGGCAAGCGATTGCAGAACATCATGCTGATGTCGGGAGGCGAAAAGGCTCTGACCGCGATAGCGCTTCTCTTCGCCCTATTTCGAACCAAGCCGTCGCCCTTTTGCATTCTGGACGAGGTCGATGCGCCGCTCGACGACATCAACACGCTGCGCTTCGTCCAAATGCTCAAGAAGACGTCGTCGGATACCCAATTCGTGGTCATCACTCACAACAAGATCACCATGGAGGCGAGTACGCGGCTGTACGGTGTGACCATGCAGGAGCCGGGCGTCTCGCGCCTGGTTGCGGTCGAACTCGACGAAATCCATCCCGAGACCGAGGCACGCGCGACCGCCTGACCCGCCGCCCCACCAGCCGCACGACCGGCCCCGCTTTGCCGGTCGCCCGTCTCGCCACCTTGAATCAAGATCCGGCAAGGGCATATAATCCCCCTCCCGACCGGAAACCCCAACCCTGTCTTTCCCTTCCTGTTCGACTCTACAAGTATGAGCGACGCATCGCCTCCATCGGAAACCCCCGTGGCAATAGCCGACGCCGAAGGTGAACCCCGGTCCGACCCGGCTTCAGAAGCCGGATCGACGGCCACCGGCGACGAAGCGCAGAACGAGCAACACTCCCGGCCGACAGAGCTGCCGACAGAGCTGCCGAAAGTAGAGGGCAAAGTCATCGGTTGGAACGACGGCGGCTTTCACGTCGTCGTCAACGGAAAAACCGGCTTCTGTCCACGATCGGAGATGGAGGTCGGCGCTCCTCGCAAGCCCAAGGACTACGTGGACGAGACCTTTAGCTTCAGCGTTTTGAGAGTCGAAAAAGGTGGCAAGCGAATCGTCCTGTCGCGAAAAGCCCGACTCGAGAGCGATCGCAAGGAGGCTCTGGGCAAGCTGCGGGGAGAAATGGAACAGGGACAGGTCCTGACCGGTACCGTCGCTTCGCTAACCGATTTCGGCGCCTTTATCGAGTTGGGCGGTGTGCAGGGCCTCTTACACGTGTCCGAAATCAGTCGCAGAAGGATCAATGA
>Ga0209980_10001916_pt1 | contig 11429 bp, 11 predicted proteins | sample CR02metaG_FD_183611 | JGI IMG/M metagenome (GOLD analysis project Ga0209980, IMG submission 183611) | Deep subsurface microbial communities from Mariana Trench to uncover new lineages of life (NeLLi) - CR02 metaG (SPAdes) (version 2) | ecosystem: Environmental > Aquatic > Marine > Ocean trench... | reverse complement strand
GTGAGCTGGAAGAAAAATTTAAAAACGACAACAACGATGATAAGGAAATAATCACAGCGGAGTTGTTAAAAATTGGTGCTCAGCTTGAACAGACCAAATCCATTCAGCATGTTTTGTTTCATTCTTCTTTCCCGGTAGATATCCGCCACAACGCAAAAATAGGCCGGGGAAAATTATCTGCCTGGGCCCAGAAAAAAATTATTGGTAAACAAATCGCCGAAAAGAGAATCACATGAAAAATGCGCTCGTCACAGGGGGAGGTGGTTTTCTGGGATCACACATTGTCCACATACTACTCAACAAGGGTATTGCTGTCCGCACCTTGCAGAGAAGCGACCATCCTGAATTAAAAAAAGCGGGGATCGAATCACTAACTGGGGATATCAGTGATGCAACAACGGTGACCCATGCTGCTGAAGGGTGTGATGTGATCTTCCATGTTGCCGCGAAAACAGGCGTTTGGGGCAATTACAATAATTATTATCAATGTAATGTCATAGGCACAAAGAATGTACTCGATGCATGCAAGACCTATGGTATCCATAAATTAATCTATACCAGTTCACCCAGCGTTGTTTTCTCTGGTGATGATGAAGAAGGCATCGATGAATCAACGCCATATCCTGATCACTTTTTAACTGCTTACCAGAAAACCAAGGCATTGGCCGAACAAATGGTACTTGATGCAAACAGTGATTCTCTGGCGACTGTTGCGTTGAGACCTCATTTGATCTGGGGGCCGGGTGATCCACATTTGGTCCCGCGAATTATTGAGCGCGCTAGATCAGGACGTTTACGCCTAGTTGGAAAACAAAACAATCTGGTAGATTCTACCTATATTGATAATGCAGCCCTGGCACATGTCCTTGCGGCAGAAGCACTGGCTCACGATGCCAGCTGCGCCGGGAAGGCTTATTTTATCAGTAATGGTGAGCCGTTACCGATGGCAGAACTGATCAACAAGATATTGGCTGCAGCCTCTCTCTCTCCCGTAACTAAAACCATTCCAACCCAACTTGCCTATATTCTTGGCATGATGATGGAAGTTGCCTACAAGATATTTAATCTAAAAGGTGAACCGATCATGACACGTTTTGTGGCCAAACAACTTTCCTGTGCTCATTGGTATGATCTTACTGCAGCAAAACGAGACTTTGCCTATCAGGCGGAAACAAGTATTAATGAAGGCATGCAAAAATTAAAGGCATCATTAAAATAATATGTCTGATTTCTGGCAACAAACACCAAAAACACTAGACCTGTCTTCGAATCATATTGATATCTGGCTTTGTCACCTGAAAGATTTATCTAAGAATATCGATGAATTTTATTCGCTACTTGCAAAAGATGAGCGTGAACGTGCGGATAAACTAAAAATTGAACACAAAAGAAAACAATACATTATTACACGGGGTAGTTTGCGGCAACGGCTTGGCTCACTAACAAATCTTGAACCAAAGGATTTTATGTTTGAATACATGGAACATGGCAAACCTGTATTGGCCAATGACCCCAGATATACTGATATTACATTTAATGTTTCACATTCAAATGACTTTTCCCTGATTGCCATTACACAGAAACATGTTATTGGCATAGACATTGAAAAGATAAACCCTGACTTAGACCATCAACAGCTAGTGACACGTTTTTTTTCAACGACTGAGCAATCTGAATTTCAAGCCTTACCAGAAACGGATAAGGCAAAAACATTTTGTGCTTGCTGGACGCGCAAGGAAGCATTTATCAAGGCAGTAGGTGATGGAGTTTCGTATGGTCTGGAAAATTTCGATGTATCCATCGATCCTAAAAACCAAACTCCGGCGATATACTTACACAAACAATCCGAGGAGTCATGGTCCGCACTCAACCTGCCAATTGATGATGATTATATGGCTTGTCTAGTTAGTAATGGTGGTGATATTAATGTGAGGTGTTGGCGGTGACGGAGTTTATGAATTCCTTTTTAATCTAGCTTTACTCAAGTTTTGATTTCACTCTGACAGCGAGTTCCCTCTTGTATTTTTAATAAATTCTGGCACCATGCGCGCCATTATCAATCGACCCAGGCAACCTTAGTTGAAAAAAACATTACCCCGTATAAATAAGCTGATTAAAATAAGCTTGCTCAGCCTGATGAACACCATAGTATCTGCCGCGTCCCTTCTTGATTATGAATCCAGCAATGGTGATTTCAAAGCGCATCTTGGCGGAAGATTTCAGGTTGATGCGGCCAAGTATTTCGATGATGGGCCTGTTTCATTGGGTAGTGGCATAGAAGTCCGTCGGGCAAGACTCTTTATCAGTGGCACTTATCTGGGCGACTGGCAATTTAAGGCGCAATATGATTTCACTGCGCTCGAACCGCAAAATGATACCTTATCCGGATTGAAAGATGCCTATATTGCTTATAGTGGTTTTAAATCAATCGATATAATGGCTGGCCATTTCAAAGAACCTTTTGGCTTAGATGAGCATACCAGCTCAAATTACAGCGCCTTTATTGAAAGATCGCTTGCCGCATCCTTTGCCCCCGGAAGGAATATTGGTCTTGCCCTCTCTGGCTACAATGATCACTGGACAGCATCCACAGGTATTTATAATGGCGGTCTCTCACAGCCTGTTCATGGTGGTTATGGCATTACCGGTCGCATCACATACTCGCCTATTCATACACAAGACCATGTTATTCATTTTGGGCTAGCAGCATCAAGAAGAGAGACCAATGATGACAACACATTAAGATTCAGGCAGCGTCCCGAATCGCATATCACCGAGATTCATCTTGTTGATACCGGCAAGTTTGATGCAGAAAGTTTTTATTTGCTAGGCCTTGAAGCTGCTTATATCAACGGGCCTTTTTCAATTCAAAGTGAATACAGGCGAGTCGAAACCAATAATAAAACGGCAGGTAACCCAGAACTTACTGCCAGCGGATTCTATGTTGAAACCAGCTGGTTTATTACCGGAGAATCCAGACACTATAGCTTTAAAGATGGTAGTTTTAAACAGACCAACGTTCGCCGTGTAATTAACCAAGGCGGGTTTGGTGCCTGGGAAATAGCAGCACGCTATAGCAGTATTGATCTCACCGACGAAAATATCATTGGTGGGGAAGAAGACAATGTCACCATTGGCCTCAACTGGTATCCGAATAATCAATTACGTCTCATGGCCAATTATACAAAAGTCATCAGCACTGACAGGCCCGGCAATCTTCTTGATAACGTTGAGCCGGATATATTCCATATGCGTGCGCAGATTTACTGGTAAAAATCATTCGACACTGTTCTCATCAAAATGGATATTTCTTTTCGGAGGTCTCCCAGAACAATCTCACCTGAAATAATTCCTCATTGAAAACACCCAATTTGGAGGATGTTCATCATTAAATTTATACGCTAGGATCAAATTAGCTACAAGGTACTGTGGCAACAAGGAAATTTAATTAAGAAATTATAAGGAGAAACGGATATGGAAATATTCAAAAAAACATTACTCGCTGCTTGTCTTTTGATCCCAACACTTTTGTTTGCAGAAGCAATTAATATTAATACAGCTGATAAGGATGCTTTGATGTCAGCAATTAAAGGGGTCGGTGAAAAACGCGCAGAAGCCATCATTGCCTATCGCGAACAAAATGGACCTTTCAAATCGATAGAAGAACTTGCTGAGGTTCGTGGCATTGGCGCATCTATTGTTGAAGCAAACATGGATAATCTATCTATCGAAGACAAGTAACCTTTCAGTATTTTTATAGTTAGTAATTTTTGGGCCTCCTTTAAACAGGAGGCCTTTTTTTGGCAATGGACGGCCTTATGCCGTGAGTGCAGGACGCACAGGAGCGGCGATGCACAGGATGTACGGTATGTACGGTCGGGATTCTTGTTCCTGACAAATCCTAAGTACCTGCGTCCGTGCAGGTAATGTCATGGTCGCATGGACGACATACAGGACGTATTAGTGTCGCGAGATATGTACAAGGATGTACAGTAGTAGAGCAATGCAGGAATAATTGCCGAGGACAGGAGTCCGTAGCGACTGCACAGGAGCGACGATCCAAGTATTCTTCTGGGCATTCCTTGTGAGTACCACGCCCCCTGCTGTATCCTTGCGGCTTTTCCACAAAAACAAGATTTCTCCAAAATAAAATTTAACCCATGAACCCGCTTTACGATCCCTCGAGCATAGAAACAGACGTTCAGACAAACTGGAAAAACACCCAGGCCTTTAAAGCCACAGAAGATCCTGCCAGAGAGAAGTTTTACTGCCTGTCTATGTTCCCCTATCCCAGTGGCAAGTTACACATGGGACATGTCAGAAACTACACCATCGGCGATGTCATCTCCCGTTATCAACGTATGCAGGGTAAAAATGTCATGCAGCCGATGGGATGGGATGCCTTTGGACTGCCCGCGGAAAACGCTGCCATTAAAAGCGGCATGTCGCCTGCCGAATGGACGCGATCAAATATTGAGTATATGAAGACACAACTACAACGTCTGGGATTTGCATATGACTGGGATCGTGAACTGGCTACCTGCGATCCGGATTATTACCAATGGGAACAATGGTTATTCACTCGACTGGTAGACAAGGGGCTGGCCTATCGTAAAACTGCAACAGTTAACTGGGATCCCGTTGACCAAACCGTGCTGGCAAATGAACAAGTGATTGACGGTAAGGGTTGGCGCTCAGGGGCTGTTGTCGAGAAACGGGATATTGAACAGTGGTTTCTCCGTATCACAGACTATGCACAGGAGTTGCTGGACGATCTGGACAAACTCCCTGGTTGGCCAGATCGTGTACTAACACAACAACGTAACTGGATCGGTCGCTCCGAAGGCGTACAAATGAATTTTCAGCTTGAGAATAGTGACGAGAGGATCAGCATTTATACCACGCGGCCTGATACATTGATGGGCGTGACCTATCTTGCTGTCGCGGCCGAACACCCAACCAGTTTACGAACTGCTAAATCCAATCCTGAGCTGGCTGACTTCATCAAAGCATGTAAAAAAGGCGGTGTCACTGAGGCCGAGATGGAAACCATGGATAAAAAAGGCATTGCCCTGGGTCTTAATGTCATTCATCCAATCAGTGGTGAAACCATCCCACTGTATGCAGCAAACTTTGTTCTCATGGCTTATGGCACAGGTGCGGTAATGGCCGTCCCGGGTCACGATCAGCGTGATTGGGAATTCGCTGGAAAATACGGCATTGAGCGCAAACAGGTCATTTTTAGTACCGATGGTTCTGATTGCAGTATTGATATAGCAGCATTCGTTGAAAAAGGAGTCCTGAAAAATTCTGGCTCCTTCGATGGACTTAGTTCAGAAGATGCCTTTGATGCGATTGCCGACTGGCTTGAAGAACAGGGTAAAGGTGAAAAACAAATTCATTTCCGTTTACGTGACTGGGGCGTTTCTAGACAGCGATATTGGGGTTGCCCAATACCGATGGTAACTGATGCGAATGGCGAAACGAAAGCAGCATCCGATTTTCCTGTTCGTTTGCCCGAAGATGTTACTGTTGATGGCTCAGGTTCTCCGCTCAAGAAAATGCCGGAATTTTATGATCTCGGTAAAGGCGAGGTTCGTGAAACGGATACCTTTGATACTTTTTTTGAATCCAGTTGGTATTACGCCCGCTATTGCTGCCCTGATGCGTCCGAGTCAATGTTGGATGATCGCGCCAAATACTGGTTACCTGTTGATCAGTACATCGGTGGTATTGAACATGCCATCCTGCATTTACTTTATGCCCGCTTTTTTAACAAGCTCATGAGAGACGAGGGACTTGTGGAAAATGATGAGCCCTTCAGCAATTTACTGACACAGGGCATGGTCATCGCTGAAACCTATTACCGAACAAATGATGATGGTTCCAGAGAATGGTTTAATCTTGCTGACATAACGGTCGAACGTGACGAAAAAGGAATCGCAATCAGGGCAACCCTCAACGCAGACGGAAAGAGCGTGACGATTGGCGGCATCGAAAAGATGTCTAAATCCAAAAATAATGGGGTGGATCCACAAAGCCTGATCGATCGTTATGGTGCCGATACGGTACGCCTTTACACCATGTTTGCCGCACCTCCCGAACAGAGTCTGGAATGGTCTGATGCGGGTGTTGAAGGCGCATATCGCTTTCTCAAAAGACTTTGGAAGCTCTCTGCAGCACATCTCGAAGCAGGCAATGTCCCTGATTTGAACAAAGATGAATTGTCACACGCGCAGCAAAAACTTCGCCTTAAGATTCATGTAACCATCAATAAAGTGAATGACGACATTGGTCGACGCTATACATTCAACACGGCCATTGCTGCTACCATGGAATTAATCAACGCCCTGTCACATGCAAAAGATGAGTCAGAAAACGGTCGTGCGATCATGCGAGAAGGTCTGGAAACGGCTATTTTGCTGCTGTCTCCCATTGTCCCTCATATTACCGAGGTCTTGTGGCATGAATTTGACCATGAAGAACCAATGATTGATGCGGCCTGGCCCGAAGTAGATGAATCTGCACTTTTGCAGGATGAAATACAACTTATTGTGCAGGTGAATGGTAAATTGCGGGCAAAAATCATGGTGCCCTCTGACGCAGACCGGAAACAAATTGAGGAATCAGCTATTTCTGATGAAAACGTACAGAAATTTATCGCCGATAAAGAGATCAAAAAAGTCATTGTTGTGCCTGGACGACTGGTGAATATCGTCGTTTCATAATAAGCTAACCGTCTGACTCACGCCTGTGCGCGCTTGCTTAGTATGAGCTTCTGGGAATGCCAGGTCTTTTTAAATAGATTTTCACTGGAAAAATCAGATGAAACCAGCAAACGGAACCCTTGTTTTAATCCTTGTCTTTCTATTGATAGGGCTGAGTGCCTGTGGTTTCCAGCTCAGAGGGGCAAATCTACAAGCATTGCAAAATGCCAGCATATTTGTTCAATCTTCAAACGCCAACATTCTTGCTGCTGAGGTGAAACGGCAGTTGTTAGATGCTGGTGTCAATCCAGTCTCTAGTGCATCAGATGCAAACTATATCGTCATCCTGAGCAATGAATCTTTTGGTAGAAAGGTTTTATCTGTTTCACCGACCACAGGCAAAGTAGAGGAATATGAAGTTACCTATACCGCGATGCTCAAGATTACCGACCCGGATGAAGGTTCAACAGCCAGCGCAAAGCCTGTCTTTGCATCACGTGATTATACCTTTGACGAAGGTGCCGTATTGGGCACATTTGCACAAGAGTCAGTGTTAAAGGCAGACATCGCCAAACAAGTTGCTGCAACTGTCCTCAGACGGCTTAGAGCTGTCATTCAATAATGCAAATAAAAGCAGAACATTTACCCGATGAAATTAAGCGCAAAGGACTTTCCCCAGTTTACCTGATTAGTGGTGATGAGCCACTGCAACTAAATGAAGCGGCAGATCTCATCAGACTTAAAGCGCGCGAACAAGGTGTAGAAGAACGTATTGTGCTTGATGTTGCCACTGGCTTTGACTGGAACAGGTTGATCGAAGAAAGTGCCAGCATGTCATTATTCGCTAGCGCGCGACTCATTGAATTACGCATGGGATCAAGCAAGCCTGGGCGTGATGGTGGTAAGGTTTTAACAGAATACGCCGAACAACTCGCAAGCGATAATATCTTGCTTATCACCAGTGATAGACTGGATAAAAAAGTTAAACAAAGCAAGTGGTACAAATCACTGAATAAGGTCGGAGTGACGATACAGGTCTGGCCAATTGATGCTGATTGCTTACCCGACTGGATCCGACAGCGCATACAAAAATACAATAAACATATTACTGTAGATGCTGTGCAGCTCATTGCTGATCGCGTTGAGGGAAATCTGCTCGCAGCAAGCCAGGAGATTGACAAACTTTGTTTACTGATCGACAACCCCGAGATCACTGCTGACGATGTCATCGCAGCAGTGGCCGACAGTACCCGCTATAATGTCTTCGAATTAATCGAATGTGCCTACGCAAATAAGACCAAACGTCTGCTTAGAATATTGAGTGGCCTTAAAAGTGAAGGCATGGAACCCATGGCCATATATGGTGCACTGATGTGGGATTACAGGCGGCTGTGTAGCATGGCCTACCATTTCGACAATGGTTTACCACTAGATAAACTATTTGCTGAGTATCGAATTTGGGACAACAGACGCAAGCAAGCAATTAACTCTATCTTGAGCAGGCATAATGTAAAAAAATTATATGAACTATTAAGACAGGCTAATTATCTGGATCGACAGATCAAGAGCGCAGAAAAACATACCGCCTGGGATGCTATGTTAACGTTATTACTGGCTTTTTCCGGAGTTAAGCTTCTCCAGGGTTAGCCAGGGGCGATTAGAGTTTGCAGGATTAAAATGGATATCAAACAATACATATTGGAGACAGGTAAACGCGCCAGGAAAGCTTCCCGCATTATGGCAAAAACCGACACCTCAACCAAAAATCAGGTTTTGTTGAATATCGCGGACTTGATCATCGAGTCTCAAGAAAAGTTGCTTGAAGCCAATGCACTGGATTTTGATGCGGGCAATGCAAATGGATTGGATGCTGCCTTGCTTGACCGATTAGAGTTAACACCGGAAAGGATTAAATCAATGGCGGAAGGACTGCGTCAGGTCGCTGGGCTTCCCGACCCTATTGGTAAAGTCTCGGCCATGGAAGAAAGGCCTAGCGGGATTAAGGTCGGGCGTATGCGTGTACCATTAGGTGTTATTGGCATTATTTACGAATCTCGTCCCAATGTTACTGCAGATGCGGCGGCACTTTGCCTGAAATCAGGCAATGCCACCATCTTGCGTGGAGGATCCGAAGCCATCAATTCAAACCAGGCCATTGCCGACTGTATCAAAGAGGGATTACTCTCTTGTGGCCTGCCGGGAGATGCCGCACAGGTGATTGAGACAATTGACCGTGCTGCAGTAGGTGAATTACTAAAAATGTCTGACTATGTGGATATCATCATTCCAAGAGGCGGCAAAGAGTTGATAGAACGTGTCAATAATGAAGCACGCATGCCCGTGATTAAACATCTTGATGGTGTCTGCCACGTCTACATTGATGACCATGCCAATATCGATAAGGCTGTAAAGATTGCCTACAACGCAAAGACCCAACGCTATGGAACATGTAATACGATGGAGTGCTTATTGGTCGCTGAAAGTATCGCTGAACCAGTTCTTAAAAAGCTGGCTCCTTTGTATGAAGATGCTGGCGTAGAAATTAGAGGGTGTGACAAATCACGAAAAATCTTGCCTAACATCAAACAGGCTTCTGATGAAGACTACCATACGGAATATCTGGCACCCATCATGTCTCTGCGTATCGTCAGCGGGATAGAAGAAGCCATGAATCACATACACGAGTATGGCTCGGATCACACTGACGCCATTGTGACTGAAGATCAAGACAACGCAGACAGATTTATCCGGGAAGTTGATTCCTCTTCGGTCATGGTCAATGCTTCAACCCGCTTTGCTGATGGCTTTGAATATGGTCTTGGTGCTGAAATCGGTATTAGCACCGATAAATTTCATGCGCGTGGGCCCGTAGGACTGGAAGGATTAACATCACAAAAATATATTGTCATCGGTGATGGTCACATTCGTGAATAATTTTTTTTGCTACCCTGGATGATTGAATAATAATGCAGCCTGTCGGCATTTTGGGCGGCGCATTTGACCCCGTACATAACGGACATCTACATCTGGCAACAACATTTTTAGAACAATTAAAACTTGCCGAGATTCTATTTGTTCCTTTAAACAATCCGCCACACCGATCCGCACCTCTGGCATCACCTGAACAAAGACTCGAGATGCTGAAAATCGCAGTAGAAAATCATCCTCACTTAAAAATCGATGATTGTGAACTTCAAAGGGGCGGGGTTTCATACACGATTGATACCTTGAGACGTATTCGTAAAATAACTGACAAAACTCCGCTTTGCTTGCTCATGGGCATGGAGAACTTCAAGACACTGAATAGCTGGCGACAATGGCAATCCTTACTGGACTATGCACATATCGTTATTGCAAATCGCCCAGGGGATGATGATGAGTTAAAAGATGGCGAGATAAAAATATTTATGGACAACTTTATCACGAAGTCTGTAACGAATCTGCATAATCAAGCTGCAGGTCATATTATCAGGCTGGATATCCCCATGCTTGATATTTCATCAACACAGATAAGAAATAATTTTCAATCTGGGCAGGAAACAGAATCATTATTGCCCGATAAAGTGCTAGACTTTATTCATACCCACCATTTATATAAACAATAAATATGAAATTAGAAAAACTCGCTAAACTGGTTATAGAAACATTGGAAGGCAACAAGGCAACCAATATACAAACACTGGATGTAAGGGATTTAACCTCCTTTACCGATTTAATGATTATTGCAAGTGGCACATCCAACCGACAGGTCACATCAATCGCTGAAAAACTCATTGAAGAAACCAAGAAAAATAATGTTCAACCCCTTGGCACAGAAGGCACGCAATACGGCGAATGGGTATTGGTTGATCTTGGTGACATCATCGTACATATCATGCACCCGGCAACGCGAGCATATTACCAACTGGAAAAACTCTGGTCACCAATGAATGATTCGGATTCCCTGAAGCAAACAGTCCATTAACTAATAACTTCTTTTTTATGAAGATTCACCTCATCGCGGTCGGCAAAAAAATGCCTGAATGGGTTAATGCTGGATTTTCAGAATTCAGCAAACGCATGCCTCCGGAGCTTCAGATAAATCTGATTGAAATTCCCCCCTCGGTCAGAAACAAAGCAACACCCATAGAAAAAAATATCAAAGAAGAGGGCGAACGTATTCAATCCGCAATTCCTGCCAACTCAAAAGTTTTCGTAATGGATGAAAAAGGAAAAAATTTCAGCAGTATTGAGCTTTCAAAGAAGCTGGAAGCATGGCTACCTCTGGGGCAGGATGTTTCACTTATCATTGGTGGTGCGGATGGTCTTGATGGTCGAATTAAACAGAATGCAGATGAAACCTGGTCACTATCATCATTCACCTTGCCACATGCTTTGGTGAGAGTTGTGATTGCAGAGCAGCTTTATCGAGCATGGAGTATTTTGAAAGGGCATCCGTATCATCGGGAGTGATTGTTTTAGTTTTTAAACTTCATTTGAGAATTGGTTTCGCCCTGTTCGGCGAGTACCTTCTTTTCAAAAAGAAGGTACCAAGAAAACCTTTCCCTAATGTCTTACCCTACGGGTTTCTGGATTTATCCTGATGACTCACGCGTCGCCCATAGGCTCATCCACGATCCGATGGGCTAAAATGTACATCCTGTACATTTTTCGCTACTCATCAAATTAAATTCAGCAAGACATCAACGGGAGATTAAAACAACCAGCGACAATCCAGACTCG
>Ga0209980_10001915_pt1 | contig 11430 bp, 11 predicted proteins | sample CR02metaG_FD_183611 | JGI IMG/M metagenome (GOLD analysis project Ga0209980, IMG submission 183611) | Deep subsurface microbial communities from Mariana Trench to uncover new lineages of life (NeLLi) - CR02 metaG (SPAdes) (version 2) | ecosystem: Environmental > Aquatic > Marine > Ocean trench... | reverse complement strand
TTTATAATTTGACAGGGAGTCTCTGCACAGATCCAAAGGGTAAGTTGCCGGGACGCGGGGCTTATATATGTTTATCTCAAAATTGTATTAACGCCGCTTTCAAATCGCATCAGCGCGTGAACTCTCTCTTGCGAGTCAATCTCTCAGAACAGGTTGTTACTCTTTTCAAACAGGATCTTTTAGACCTGGTGAGTCAGAGAAGCGGCGAGGAGGGAGGTATTAATGAAAAGTAGTCAAAAGAATGCCAAAACCGATGATAACAAGAAAAAACGTCCGCAGAAAAGCAAAAATATTCGGGTCTACGAATTGGCAAAACGGTATGGGATGAGCAGTAGAGAGCTAGTTGCTGAACTACGCGAATTTGGTGTTCCCATCAAGAATCACATGAGTACCCTTAATCCGGAGATGCTTGAGCTTGTTGAGGAGGAACGAAAGTCCAAGACGCCGAAACTACACGCGCCGACTGATAAGGTTCCGATTGCTGCTGAAACTGCTAGAGACACAACACCAACAGTAGAAGAAAAGGAACACAAAAGTGCGCCAGAGCAGGTTGAGGACACACCGTCTGTTCCACAAGTGCAAGAAGGGACAACAGTCGGTCAACTTGGTAAGATATTGGGGTTCAAGGGAACAGAAATGATTATGAAGCTCATGAAAATGGGCATCATGGCGAACATCAATCAACGCCTCGATTACGATACACTTCAAGAGATTAGTAATCAGTTCAAGTTTGAAGTTGTTCATGAACCCACCCTTGAAGAGAAAATCCTAACAGATGAACCCGATTCCCCACAAGATCTAGTGCCGCGTTCGCCTGTTGTTACAATAATGGGACACGTCAATCATGGTAAAACGTCCCTGCTTGATGCCATTCGGGAATCAAATGTGATGGACACTGAAGCGGGAAATATCACCCAGCATATCGGTGCTTACCATGTCGAACTTGAAAATGGAGATGTTGTTTTCCTTGACACCCCGGGACACGCTGCCTTTACCGCCATGCGTGCTCGCGGCGCACAGGTAACAGATCTCGTTGTTCTCGTTGTCGCTGCTGATGACGGTGTTATGCCACAGACTGTCGAAGCAATCAATCATGCCAAGGCAGCAAACGTGCCGATCGTCGTCGCCATTAACAAGATTGATGTAGATGGTGCCAGAATTGACTATGTCAAACAGCGGTTAGCAGAACATGACCTCGTTCCCGAGGAATGGGGTGGGCAAACGGTTTTCGTTGAGATCTCTGCAAAGGAACGCATCCGTGTTGAGTTTTTATTAGAAATGTTGCTTCTTGAAGCAGAGTTACTGGAACTCAAAGCAAATCCGAATAAACTCGCTCGTGGGACCATTATCGAAGCGGAATTAGATAAAGGGCGAGGTACTGTGGCAACCGTACTGGTACAAGATGGCACCCTAAAGGTCGGGGATCCTTTCATCGCTGGGCGTTACTCTGGAAAAGTACGTGCCATGATCAATGAACTTGGACAGCGTACCCGAGAAGTTGGTCCATCAATACCCGTTGAAGTTCTCGGCTTTACCGGCATTCCGCAAGCAGGAGATCGGTTCTATGCCCTTCATTCGGAGAGAGATGCGAAAGCCATTAGCGACTCCCGACTAGCAGAGCATCGTCAAGCCCGGCTTGGGCCGAACAGCCATGTCAATTTGGACGACCTCTTTGACCATATTCGAGAAGGAGATATTAAAGAACTAAACGTAATCGTCAAGTGTGATGTCCATGGTTCTGTGCAAGCCATTTGCGATTCGTTGATAAAGTTAAGCACTGATGAAGTCAAAATTAACATGATTCATCAAGCGGTCGGCGGAATCACAGAGACAGACATCTTGTTAGCCTCCGCCTCAGATGCAATTGTGGTCGGCTTCAACGTCCGTCCCACGACCGAGGCAATGCGGGCAGCAGAATTTGAAGGTATTGATGTACGCACATACTCGGTCATCTATGATCTCATTTCCGATATTCACTCTGCAATGGAAGGTCTACTTGATCCAGAAGTTCGAGAGGTAGTCATTGGCAGAGCCGTCGTCCGTGAATTGTTTAAGGTCCCGCGAATGGGGACAGCCGCCGGAAGTTATGTCAATTGGGGACGGATAGTTAGTCATCAACATGTTCGATTGTTGCGTGACAACCGCTTGGTTTATGAGGGACGCGTTGATTCCCTACGCCGATTCAAAAATGATGTTTCCCAAGTTCAGGCAAATTATGAATGCGGCATCGGCATTGAGGGTTTCGCTGACTTTAAAATCGATGATGTCTTGGAATGCTATACCTATGAAAACATCCCGCGTAAACTTAAATAGCAAGTCGTCGGTTGCCATCCAAGATAATCTCTAACCCGTTATTCATTACTAATGCATGTTGGCGTTTGCAAAATTTGGCTGACTATTTCAGAAAGTCAGTCACTGAAACAAAAACGGCAAGTTGTAAAAAGTATCATCGATCGGTCAAAGAATCGGTTTAACATAGCCATCGCTGAGGTAGACGCGCTCGACTCGCATCAACACGCTGTTCTGGGTATTGCATCGATCTCAAACGATTCAAGGCATATCAACCGAATCTTGTCCTACGTGGTCGATTTTATCGAGGAAACATATTTGGCAGAATTGACTGACTACGAGATTGAGATACTTTGTTGAACCATCAAATCAAAATGATAGAAAATAGACGTTCAGACCGCGTGGCAGTTCTCATACAAAGAGAGTTAAGTGATATTATTCAGCGTGAACTCAATGACCCGCGAGTGGGTTTTTGTACCGTCTCTCAAGTCGAAATGTCTTCCGATTTGAGGTATGCGGACGTTAAGGTAAGCGTTATCGGCGATAAAAAGCAGAAGCGCGCAACGATGGCAGGACTCAAAAGCGCTACGGGTTTCCTGAGACGCGAAGTCGGTCATCGAATGGGTTTGCGCTATGCCCCTGAGTTGCGTTTCACGTTAGATCGCTCCGCCGATTATTTAATGCACGTTAATCGGCTTCTGAAACACGCAGACACCGGAGAAGAGACTGTCCCGCCGACCGTTCATGAAGAGCAGTAGATTAATTGATGAGTCAAAATAACAAGCTTTCCATACCCATGGATGGATTGGGTCAATCCTCTGCAGAAAGCTATCAGGCGATTTTGGAGGTATTCGATCTCCATCACTCCTTCGCGCTTTCAACGCACATCAATCCAGATGGTGACGCCATCGGATCTGAATTGGCACTTTACTCCTTTCTCCGAGAACTCGGCAAGGATGTTAAAATTTTCAATACAGACCCGGTGCCAGTAAGCTATCATTTCCTTCCCCTCTTTGATGTAGTTAAATTCCCCCAAGAACTTCAAGATTATTCCCCCGACATCTTGGTGATTCTAGACGCTGGAGACCGAAATCGAATTGGCGAAGACTTGTGCCAGATTCTGATTCCAACACAGGCCGTTGTCAATATCGATCATCATGATACCGGCCATCTCTTCGGGGATTTTAACCTTGTTGAAACAGATGCCTCATCAACATCAGAAATTGTTTACCGACTCATCAAACATCACAACATGCCGGTTGGTAAAGAACGTGCACTTTATCTTTACACAGGTATAATGTTCGATACCGGTTGTTTCCGCTATGGGAATTCAACACCAATTGCGCATCGGATTGCGGCTGACCTGATCGCAGAGGGGGATTTCTCTGTCGCGGAAGTATACCGACATGTGTACGAGACAATACCTGTCGGGAAAATGCACCTGCTGAAAGAAGTGCTCCAAACATTAGATCTCACCGCGAATGGCGAAATTGCATGGTTATATGCGACTCAAAAGATGTTCCAAAAAACGGGAACAATTCCCGATGATGTAGAAGGATTCGTGAATCAGATTCGCGCCATTGATAGCGTTGAGGTTGCAATTTTTGTCAGCGAACTTGAGAACGGGAAATCAAAGGTAAGTCTCCGAAGTGAAGCGGATGTGGATGTGGGCAAAATTGCGGCTGAATTCGATGGCGGTGGGCATCAACGGGCCGCAGGGTGTTTGATTGATGCGCCGTGCAAATCCGCAATCGCCCAACTCGTGGCAAGTGCGCAACGGCAGATGAGCAAATAGTTGCAACTGAATATGCAGATACACGGTGTTCTCAACCTCAATAAACCCCCAAGAATGACTTCAAGACAAGCCGTAGACCATGTGAAACGACTATTAAAAGTGCGAAAGGCAGGGCATGGAGGAACACTGGATCCAGATGCGACAGGGGTTCTGTTAATCTGCTTGGGGAACGGAACGAAGTTATTTCAGTCGCTACAGCTTGGCACAAAAGAATACGAATGTGAGTTGACTTTAGGAGTTACAACCGACACGCTTGATGCAAGCGGACGAATACTGGATATATCAGACACAAGTGGGATAACTCCGGATGGAATTCGGGAGGTTGCTGGGCAGTTTATTGGCGAAATTGAGCAGACGGTTCCGATGTATTCTGCCGTAAAATTCAAGGGCCGGAGATTGCACAAGTTAGCGCGGCAGGGGATTAAAGTAGAGCAACTTCCCAAGAGGAAGATCACGATTGAATCCCTTGAGATATTATCAATTAACATACCCAAAGTACAATTCCGAGTTGTCTGCTCAAAGGGCACATATATTCGATCGATCGCTGCAGATATTGGATCGAGCCTTGGGTGCGGTGCGCATCTTGCCACGCTGATTCGTACCCGATCAGGGCTCTTCAAGATTGAAGACGCGCATTCTCTGAATCAGCTTGAGAGTCAACCTTCTCTTGCACACCAAGCTGTGACGCCTGTTGAAGTTGTTGTTGAGGCCCTGAATCGTCATTTTAAATTGGATTGCCCTGGAGATTGAAGTTTGCAAACCTTTTACGATCTGGAAGCCGTTTCTCAGCTTCACCAAGAATTGGTTGTCACCGTTGGTGTATTTGATGGATTGCACGTTGGGCATCAAGCTGTCATTCAATACGTCTTAACACAAGCCGAAGAGTTGCAGCTTCCTTCTGCTGTCTTAGCCTTCCATCCATCTCCGTTGGCTTTCTTTGCTCCTGAAAAATGTCCGCCGACCTTGACAACACTGGATAAAAAGATCCAGATATTGCAGGAACTGGGTATTGACATTGCTATCTTTGCTCGCTTTAATGCTCATTTAGCAGAGATGTCTCCCGATGACTTCGTACAGGAGGTACTGCTGCAAAAGTTGAAAGCCAAAAAAGTCATTGTTGGATACGACTGGCAATTTGGTAAAGACCGAGCAGGTAACGCACAAGTTTTGAAATCGCTTGGAAAGTGCTATCAGTTCGATGTGAAAATCGTACCCGCTACCCAGATTAACGGGTTAATCGTTCATAGTACGCCCATACGTGAAGCGATAGCAAGCGGAAATCTGGAATTGGCAACCCAACTTCTCGGGCGGCGATATTCAATTATCGGTAAAATCGTTAAAGGGGAAGGTCGTGGACGCCAACTTGGATATCCAACTGCTAACATCGGCGCGGTTGAGCAGATGTTGCCTCCCAACGGAGTTTATGCAATTCAAGCGAAATTAGAGGGATGGTCGCTCAATGGCGTACTGAATATGGGCTCTCGACCAACGTTTGATGGGATAAAATTTCAGATTGAAGGTCATCTCTTCGACTTTGATGAGATGGTATACGATAAAGAAATAGAGATTTTTTTCGTAAAGAAGATTCGTGATGAGCGTGCATTTCCGAATCCGACGGCTTTGGTGAATCAGATTCGGCAAGATGTCGCAACGGCTAAGGGAATCCTCAGTCAAACGGACAAATGAACGAGCATCGTAAGGAAAATTGAGGAACTCAAAATTGGCTATTGAATATCGACTCGAAAGCTTACGCTTGAGTGAAACAAAAGGCTCAATTTGGAGAGTTGACATTTTTCTTTGCTCTCTGTGGACGATGTGATATAATATGCCGTCATGACGAAAAATGATAATTTTGCACATGCCAGATAAGGAGGTGAGTTGGAGTGGCACTCGATTCAAAAAGGAAAAGAGAGTTAATCGAAACGTATAGACGACACGAGACGGATACCGGTTCCCCAGAGGCGCAGGTAGCAATCATCAATACCCGTATTCGGGGATTGACAGAACACCTTCGGACCCACAAGAAAGATCATCATTCGAGACATGGACTCTTTAAGCTCGTAGGACAACAGCGCCGTTTATTGGGTTATCTCTACAATCAAGATGTTCAGCGGTATCATAATCTGATTGGTCAGCTTGGAATTCGGAACATAATTGGATCAAGGAGAAATTAATTATCCATCGTAGGAGTTTTGAGGAGGAAAATAGTGAAAGTCGAAATGCAACTTGGGAGCGAAAAATTATCTATTGAAACCGGAAAGGTTGCCAATCAGGCAGACGGTGCCGTTTGGGTACAATACGGTGGAACGGTTGTCTTAGTAACTGTTGTTGCTGAGAATAAAGAAAGTAACCTTGATTTCTTTCCACTGACTGTTGATTATCGGGAAAGGTCCTACGCGGGAGGGCGGATTCCAACTGTTTATGGCAGACGTGAGCCCCGTCCTGGTACGGGTGAACAGTTGACTGCACGTCTGATTGATCACTGCATCCGTCCACTTTTCCCAAAAGATTACCAAGTGGAAGTGCAAGTTTTATGTACTGTTCTTTCTTCAGATCAGGTTCATCCGGCGGATGTCCCCGCTTTAATTGGTGCTTCAGCAGCACTAAGCATCTCAGATATCCCCTTCAATGGCCCCGTCGGAGCCATCACCGTCGGTAAGTTAAATGGAGAACTCATCGTAAATCCGACTTATGAAGAACTTGAAAATGCTAAAATGGAACTCTTTGTCAGTGGCAAGACGGATGCCGTCATGTCGGTTGAAGGCGGAGGAGAAGAGATACCAGAAGACGAAGTGATTGACGCAATTGTTTTCGCTCACGAAGAGATAAAAGAAATCACCAAACTGCAAGAGGGTTTAGTCGCTCTGTGTGGAAAACCAACTCGTGAATACCAAGCGGAGAAGATTGATGAAGCACTGAACGAACGCATTCGGAACCTCGCGACATCAAAGATGCGTGAATCGATTGGCATGGAGGATAAGCAGGCCCGCGAGGATTATCTTGAACAGGTTCAGGAAGATGTCCTTTCAGAAATCGTTGATGAAGGCTTAGAAGAAGCGGACGTTCTCACAGTCACGCAGGATACAATCTCCATATTGGGTAAGATTGAAAAAGAGGAGATGCGCGAATCAATTCTGAGCGCAGGTAAGCGTGTCGATGGACGTGGCGTCGAAGAAATCCGAGCAATTTCAGGAGAGGTTTCGGTACTCCCACGAGTCCACGGTTCGGCACTGTTTACGCGAGGACAAACTCAAGCCCTTTGCACAATAACACTCGGTACTCGCGGTGATGAAGATGTGCAGCGTCGCCTCAACGGTGAGAGCAGACGTTCTTTCTTTTTACACTATAATTTTCCACCGTTCAGTACGGGTGAGGTAAAACGGATGATGGGACCGGGCAGAAGAGAAGTCGGTCATGGTATGCTTGCCGAAAAAGCACTACATCCTGTTATCCCCACACGAGAGAAATTTCACTACACAATCCGGATCGTGTCTGATATTCTTGAATCAAATGGCTCTTCCTCAATGGCGACAGTATGTGGTGCAACCTTAGCATTGATGGATGCCGGGGTTCCGATTACAAAACCGGTTGCAGGAATTGGGGTTGGCTTAATTAAGGAAGGCGATCGGGAGGTTTTTCTGACCGATATGGTTGGCACAGAAGACTTCCTCGGTGATATGGATTTCAAAGTTGCCGGGACCCGCGACGGCGTAACTGCTGTGCAGATGGAAATTAAAATCGATGGTGTAACGCCTGAGTTGCTACGAAAAGCAATTCATCAAGCTAGAGAAGCGCGATTATTTGTTCTGGACAAGATGAACGAAGTTATCTCCGAACCGCGACCCGAAACTTCTCCATATGCACCCCGTATTCAGTATCTCCAGATTCCGCCGGCAAAAATCAAAGACCTTATCGGTCCTCGCGGTAAAGTGATCCAAGGAATTCAGGAGGAAACTGGGGTAACCATCAACGTTGAAGATGACGGAACGGTCGAAATTGCAGCAGTCAGCGTCGAAGCCGCTAAGAAAGCAGAAGAAATGGTTCTTGCAGTAACGGCAACGGCTGAAGTCAATAAAGAATATGATGGAAAGGTTGTTCGCACAACGTCTTTCGGGGCTTTTGTCCAAATCCTACCGGGTCAAGACGGCCTAGTTCATATCTCACAAATGGGCGATGGATATGTCCGGAGAGTTGAGGATGTGATGGAAGTGGGCGATGAAATCAAAGTGAGTGTCTTGAGCATTGATGACCAAGGACGTGTCGATTTAGCAATCGTTGGTGCAGACTTAACGGCGCGCCCGCCCTCATCGGATCGACCGCCCCCAGACCGAAACAGTTCTCGAAATCGAGGCAGAGGTGGCTATCGTGAAACTCGCGGTAATCGTTACGGACGCTCAGAAAACTCGCGGGATTCGCGGACACGCAGACCCCCACGAATTCCAAAAGGACGTGTTTAGATTAATAGATGAATCTGCGAATTTCCATCGATTTGCAGGTTCTCATAATTATCGTGACTAATATAACGAAAGCTTTTCCAAATGCAAACGAGGCCATCTATATCAAGAAGACGGCACAAAAAACGAGATGCTTTGCCAGATCAAAAGTGGCTAACTTACTTCTTGGCATTTATCTTGATTCTGCTGATTGTCGTTTTTGTTGTATTAGCCAACCCGAAATATAAGAACATGATTGTTGAATATATTCAAGGGGTTTTTCATAAAGAAAAAAGAGTGCCTCGTCCCCGTCCTGGCCTAGGGGCAGAAATGAACGGATTTGGAAATAAAAGCATTGCGGAAGATAGGGGTGCGGTTCTTGAGCACCCCTATTTTTTTCGACATGCAACCACTGAAACTAAAATCCCGCAAGCGGCTCTAAGTGGAACGTAACGACGAAGGGAATGACATCAAGCCAATTGGAGGACTGTAGTATGCGTCAATTACGATATTGCAAAGCGGTGTCAATTCAAGGTTTTGTAATCATCTACGGTTTGTTAATATTCATGTGTGTCATTGTTGGTTGTGGTTACGTATCAACGTCTTCTTATCTTGAACACATAAAGACAATCCGTATTCCGCGCATTGATATTCAAGATGCTGATATTACCTACGATACCACGTCCCAAAAACCTTATGATGAGATTATCACCGAAAAATTGATTGAGAAATTCAATCAGAAATGGCGGGACGGAAACGATGCAGAACTCAATTTGACAATACTCGACTATCGCTTAGAACCCCTCGATTTTGATGCCAGCAACCAACCGACACAGTTTCGCATGAGCCTAGAGATTGAATACGAATTTATAGACCGCGTCCAGAATAAAATTATCGACAAGAAAGATAACTACTACCAGGTTCACGACTTTTACGTCGTTCAGGGATTTGAACCACCAGAGACTCGCGAAGAAGCAAAGACAAGACTCATCGAAGAATTGACTGAAGACCTCTATAGTCAACTCGCCGAACAGTGGTAAAGCGCATAAAGAATAGGACTTACGCCATTGACGTTTTCAGATCATTGAGAGGTCGTGCGTAATGCGTATTGATACCATCGACGAAATACGCAAGACGACGGGGTTTGGTCGGTGAAGTGCGTAACTCCAAAAGAAATAGAAAGAGTGGGAAATCGGAAAATTAGATAGGATATAATGACGAGAGGGAAGGGGAGAGGAATGGATGGAAATGGACGGAATGAGGAAATGAGTTCATCCATACTTCACGTTTCATGTTTCACGCTATATGCGATGCTTTTTCTTGCATGCCATGCAGAACAGGGAAATTACACCGCTGTGAGTCGCAAAGGAGAATACATCTGTGGGATTTGGAAAGCGCATACAGCTAACATTGCACAAAAAATGTTAGATAATATTGCGCAAAAAGGGGTTGAAGGAGAACAGCCAATCAAGCCCTTGCCAATAATCACGGCTGTTAAACCTATTGAGCTTCTACCAGCTGACGGCGCGTTCTCCGATTGGGTTAGATTACGAAAACCGACTACCTACACGAGTGAAAACCTGTATAAAGATGTATTTGGTGGAGAGCCAGAATTATACCGTTCCTATGGATTTATCGAACAAGCGAATGTTGAATACCAAGCCCCCCGGCTTGCCTCTTACCCATTGATTCTCGTCGAAATTTTTGATATGGGACGCCCGGAGAACGCTTTTGGCGTTTACAGTTTCAATCGATACCCACAAGATGATTTTGAATGGGTGGGTAGTAAAGCAATTATTTCAGGAAAGAAACTGTGCTTTTGGAAGGGCAAATATTTTGTCCAAATCGAAGGATATGAGTTAGCCACCGAAATTAAAAAAGGAATGATTGAACTTGCAAGAATAATTGCTAATCATATCAAAGACCCGCCGACTAAGCCCAACCTGCTGAAACTATTACCTCAAAAGAATCAAGCACCCAACAGCGAGAAGTACTTTTTATCTGGCTCAGCCTTACGCCAGATCTATCGGCAGTTACCGGAGAACGTCACCCAATTGGCGACCGACACGTTAGGCGTTACGTCAGCATATCCGCATAAATCTTCCCCGGAGGATTGGATTTACACGATGGTTGGCTTTGTCATTCGTTACGCAAATGAATCAGAGGCGAAAGTCGCTTACGAGGCGTATCGTAATTATTTACAGGCTCATGCAACGGGGGTCACCCCAATTCCGACCGGAGGGCTTGTTGCCAGCGAATCACAAAAGGAGCGAGCCAAGCAGTAGTAACTCACGCATCACATTCACTACCTTACTTTTAAAAGGAGTTATCTTATGCGAGGAGACTTTGAAGCTTACCTCAACGATTCATTCCGCGATGACAATGGTCAACTAGACCTGGACAAACTGCTTGCCCTAGAAGATGAAGCAGAAATGAATGTCGCCGTTATTATGCCCAACACTCAACCCGACCCGCAAAACGAGGAACTCGCTGATGTCATCAGAGACCATCCGCGTGTGCTCGGGTGTGCGCTCATCCACCCCACAGAGGAAGACCCTGTCGGTCAGGTGCATCGAGCCGCTAACGAGTGGGGCATGAGAGGGATTAAGTTAATGCCGGCTGTTCATGGATACAATGTTGATGATGAGATGGTCAAGCCTGTTGTTGAAGCCGCACGCGAAAATGGGCTCATCGTTTCGATTCATTCCGGCCCAAAAAATTGCCACCCAACACGCATTGGAAACGTGGCGAGTTGGATTCCTGAAACGGCAGTAATTATGGATCACATGGGATTCCCTGATGACCTCGACGCTGGAATCGAAGCCGCCAAGGCAAACAGCAATATCTATTTAGGCACAACGATTCTTCGCTTTCATCGACGTTGGGGAACCGATCCGGATGCGGTCGTCCCCA
>Ga0209980_10001913_pt1 | contig 11438 bp, 11 predicted proteins | sample CR02metaG_FD_183611 | JGI IMG/M metagenome (GOLD analysis project Ga0209980, IMG submission 183611) | Deep subsurface microbial communities from Mariana Trench to uncover new lineages of life (NeLLi) - CR02 metaG (SPAdes) (version 2) | ecosystem: Environmental > Aquatic > Marine > Ocean trench... | reverse complement strand
GATTCCAGCCCCCGCAAATCCCCCCACGGCGGCCTGGCCAGAGAAGGCGCTTTGAAAAATGAGACTTACGGCTGCGGGTATTTCAGCGCTCTTGATGATGATAATGATAAGACCGCCAATTATATAAGCCACGCACATGACTGGGACCAGGACCTCAGCGACGCTGGCGATTCGCTTGATTCCTCCGATGATCACCAACCAGGTAAACACTGCTAGGCCGATTCCGGTTATCAAAACCGGGATCCCTAGCTCGGTACGAAAAATCAAGGCCACCGAATTGGCTTGGACCATGTTGCCAATTCCCAAGGCCGTAATACTTCCGCACAAGGCAAAGATCCCGCCGAGCCAGTAAAGACCCAGACCGTTTTTCAGCGCGTACATGGGTCCGCCGGACATGGTACCGTCCGGTGCCTGCTCTCGGTATTTCACCCCAAGCAGCGCCTCAGCGTATTTTGTGGCCATTCCCACGAGGCCGGTTAGCCACATCCAGACGGGCGCTCCTGGTCCCCCAAGGGAAATGGCGGTGGCAACACCCGCGATGTTACCGTTTCCGACGGTGGCTGAAAGAGCGGTCATTAACGCCTGAATAGGGGTTATGTCTCCAGCCTCTGTGTCCAATGGCCGCCTGCGAAAGGCCCCGCCAAGCGTGAGGCGCCAGGCATGTATAAATTGCCGGACCTGTACAAATCGGGTCCCCAAGGTGAGCCAGATTCCAGTCCCGATCAGCAGGATGATCATGGGAGGGCCCCAGATGAAGGAATTAATGATACCTATGAAATCAAAGATCGCTGCCATTGTGCTCCGCTATGCTCCCCTGTGGACTTGAAATTCAGCACCCTTCCGCGAAACGACCCATTGTCCCCTGGACGGGTCTGGAAATCCAGCCAATTTTTTGTTGTTTTTTGTCGCGGTTTGAGAAATGACGTGGTATGGAAATTGCATTTATTGCCGGGAATGAGGCGGTGTGCACTAGGCTACTCAGGGTCTTTAATGGAAGTGTTGAAAAGATTTGTCAATGGGAGCGTTGTGGTCACGGTGGGGGATATCACAAAGAACAAAGTAGATGCGATTGTCAATGCGGCCAACAGCTCTTTGATGGGTGGTGGGGGGGTGGATGGGGCGATCCACCGTGCGGGCGGTCCGGAAATTCTGCAGGCCTGTGAGGAGATTCGCCGCGATCAATATCCTAAAGGGTTGCCCACAGGGCGTGCCGTGTTGACGACAGCAGGAAAAATGGTTGCCAAATATGTCATCCATACGGTGGGTCCCGTCTATGGTCGGGGCGGGAAAGAGAAGGTGAAAGAACTGGCATTATGTTACCAGAACTCCCTAGGCCTCGCCGCAAAAAATGGGCTCAAGACAGTGGCCTTCCCGGCCATCTCCACTGGAATCTACGGTTATCCCTTAGATGAAGCAGCCCGAGTGTGTTCGGAGGTCGTACAGGAGTTTCTCGCTTCTGGCACGAGCGTGAAGGAGGTTTACCTAGTCTTTTTCAGTCAGAACGATGCCGATGTCTTTCTTGAAAATCATGCGTTTGAGGGCTAAACGCAGTGGTACATAGAATCAAACATTGGCCTGCGTATGGAGTCAGTGGTATGGGGTCTTCGTGAGGATGAAAACCCGGGGGGGACCGTTATGCATTTGTATCTGGTGAGGCACGGAGAAGCCAAGTCGGAACAAGAGGATCCGGAATGTCCTTTGAGTAACCGGGGTCGGGAGGCGGTGGATAGGGTATCCCGGGCTGCGGCGAAGAAAGGGATGGCGGCATCATGGATTTTTCATTCGGACAAGTTGAGGGCGAAACAAACGGCCGAGATCTTGGCTCGTAATATCCCCAGTGAGGGAATTTGCGAAATCAAAGGTCTGAGACCTGAAGACGATCCCTCGCTCACCAAGGCGGCACTCGAGGCCTCAGGCAGATCGTTGATCGTGGTAGGTCACCTGCCACATCTTAATCGTCTTGCCGCTATGCTCCTCAATGGCAATTCAAGTGGACAAGTGATTGATTTTCCAACAGCTTGCGTGGTGTGCCTCTCGCGTCGTAAACAGGATTGGAAGGTCAACTGGACCATGGATCCGGCGGGCGCGTGAGGGCATCAATGGCGCCAGATTTGAGTCAATGGCGGCTGCAAACAGAAGCACCAAGTATCGAATTGGAAAAGTTGACTGGCGAGGTGGGATGTTCTAAAAAGGATCATTGCAAAGGGTCTGGGAACAAGGCGGGAGATCATCAATATGGCTTCTGATACGCTGTCTGTTGTCGATAATCGAACCGGTAAAAGCTATGAGTTGCCGATCCAGGACGGTGCAATCAACGCCATGGATTTGCGCAATATCAAGGTGTCCGAAGTTGACTTTGGATTGATGAGTTACGACCCTGGTTTCATGAACACCGCCTCATGTCAGAGCCGGATTACATTCATTGACGGAGATGTGGGCATTCTACGCTACCGGGGTTACCCCATAGAACAGCTGGCCGAAAAGAGCAGCTACCTCGAGACTGCCTACCTTGTGGTCAACGGAGAACTTCCGACCAGTTCCCAGCTCGAAGAATGGAGTTGGAATATCACCAATCATACGATGGTCCACGAGAGCATTAAAAAGTTCGTTGATGGCTTTCATTACGACGCACACCCAATGGGGATGGTGATTAGTGCCGTGGCGGCCCTTTCGACGTTCTATCCCGATGCGAAAAACATCTTCAGCGCAGAGTCGCGCAGGATTCAGACCTACCGCCTTTTAGGAAAGCTACCAACCCTTGCGGCCTACGCCTATCGACACAGCCTCGGGCTGCCCTATGTTTATCCAGTCAACGAGTTCAGTTACACGGGCAACTTCCTCAACATGATGTTCAAGATGACCGAGCTCCAATACAAACCTAATCCGGTGTTGGAGAAGGCCCTGGATCTCCTGTTTATCCTTCATGCCGATCACGAGCAGAACTGTAGCACCAACACGATGCGCGGTGTGGGCAGCTCTCAAGTGGATCCCTATTGCTCCGTCGCGGCCTCCGCGGCCGCCCTGTACGGTCCTCTGCACGGCGGGGCCAACGAGGCGGTCTTGCGAATGCTCATGGAGATTGGATCGAAGGATAAGGTAAATGACTTCATCAAGATGGTGAAGGGTGGTGAGGGACGGCTCATAGGATTTGGTCACCGTGTTTATAAAAACTATGATCCGCGTGCAAAAATCATCAAGGAAACCGCGGATTCCGTGTTCCAGGTCACCGGACGGAACCCGCTTCTCGACATCGCCCTCGAATTGGAACGCATCGCGTTAGAGGACGACTACTTTATTAAACGTAAACTCTATCCCAACGTGGATTTTTACTCTGGGCTTATTTACCAGTCCATGGGGCTCCCCCAGGATATGTTCTCAGTGCTTTTCGCCATACCCCGGACCTCGGGCTGGGTTGCCCAGTGGGAAGAGATGCTGCTCGATTCCGAACAGAAGCTCGCCCGGCCCAGGCAAATCTACAAAGGCGCGGAAAAACGCGCCTATGTGCCCATGAACGAACGAGGTTGAGGCTTCTTGCTCCCCTACTCTCCGTCAATTTTTCAGTCGCTCGATTGACATGAAGAAGCTGGCTATTCTTGTGGGAGGAGGCCCTGCGCCAGGCATCAACGCGGTCATTGCCGCTGCCACCATCGAGGCGCGCAATCGCGGCCTGCAGGTCCTCGGCTGCTACAATGGCTTCCGCTGGCTGGTTCAAGGAGACACCCAACATGTCGTTGAGTTGGATATCGGTGACGTCTCACGGATTCATTTCGAGGGCGGATCCATTCTACTCACCTCTCGGACGAACCCCACACGCAGTCCGGACGGTGTGCGCCGGGTTGCGGAAACACTCCAACGTCTCGGCGTGCAATTCCTGTTAACGCTGGGCGGAGATGACACGGCCTTTACGGCAGCACAGATCGCCAAGGCGCTTCCCGGGATCACCGTTGCACATGTTCCCAAGACCATTGACAACGACCTACCGTTACCTGCAGACATTGTCACTTTTGGTTTCACCACGGCCTGCAATCTCGGTAAGGACCTGGTTCGTAATCTCATGCAGGATGCCGTGACCACCGAACGGTGGTTTTTTGTCACTGTCATGGGTAGGCACGCGGGTCACCTGGCCCTTGGAATCGGTGGGGCGGCGGGGGCCACTCTCACTCTCATCGCCGAAGAGTTTCCGCCAGGCAACATCAGCCTCGATCGCATCAGGGATGTTATCGAGGGCGCCATCATCAAGCGGCGGGCCCAGGGACGTGAGCACGGCGTGTTCCTTCTCTCGGAAGGGCTCACGGCGCGACTGGACCCCGAAACTCTGAAAGGAATTGAACAGGACGCCTTTGGTAATGTGCGATTGAGCGAGCTGGATCTGAGCCGTTTACTGAAGGATCGCGTTTCTGCCAGTCTGGAGGCGAGGGATCTCCCCGTCACTATCGTGGCCAAACATCTGGGCTATGAGCTCCGGTGCGCTCCACCAGGGGCCCATGACATCCAGTACTGTCGGAGCCTAGGCTATTGGGCCACGCGTTTTCTTATTGAGGGCGGAAGCAATGCTATGGTTACGATCCAGGCAGGGCGACTGGTCCCAATTCCGTTTGATGAGATGATTGACCCGCAAACGGGTAAGATCCGCGTGAGGCTTGTGGATGTAAGTTCACAGATGTACGAGGCGCTCTTTGAGTACATGATCCGGCTGAAACCCGAGGACTTCAAAGATAAAGAAAGGATCAAGAGGCTCGCAAAGGCAGGAAAGATGAGTGAATCCGAGTTCGTAAATCGCTTCAGTTCCGTGGTGGGGACGTAGCGGTCCGTTCAGACGGAAACCGTGAGCCAGCAAGGGCCACAAGAAGGACCACCCACTCTGGCCCGAGGCAGAATTGGCTCGCATGGCCAGTCTTTTTGATCTCGTTCATCTTCCTTAATCTTTGAGAGAGCATACGCTCCGGCAGGCACCCCCTCGATTTGGCCCCGATGTTCAGTACGGACCGATCTCAGGGCAATCGACGCCACTATGCCCTTGATCCAATCTAAACGACAAGCTTGGATTTTTTGTCGGACGCTTTACTTCACGCCAGCCAGCTTCTTATACCTTTTCAGGATCTTGGGATTAGATCGGGTGAGTTTGGAGAGTTTTTGGATAGTCTTGGTAACTTCCTCACCCGAGACGGGATCCACAATGACACCCTGACGCTTGGCGTCCTTTATGAGCTTTGGACTCTTCAAGGCTTTGAGAAATGCCTGCCGCAAGATCTTGACCCGATCCTCCGGGGTGCCTGGCGGAACCGCGTAAGTCCTGAGCAAGGCCCATGTATTGATCATGAATTCAGCGAGTTCCCGATTGGCAGTGCTCAACTTCAAGTCTTCCAAGGTCGGAACCCCTGCAAGAGGTTTAAGCCTTGGTTCCTTACCGATGGATAGGAGAGGTCGAACGAAATCTCTTTCGAGAAATCGGCGGTAGACCGTCTGCATGCTTGCTTGCGAGATGATTCGTCCGTGCAGCTCGTTCCGTTCCAAGGCCGCGAAAGTATTGGCAGAACCCCTATATCCAGTCACATTCTTAACAGCATAGCCGATGGATTTGAGAAATTCCGCCATCACGGCGGGGCTTGTCCCCATTCCCGTTGTACCCAAGGCCAATGGCTCTTTTCTATTCTTAAGGTCCTCCAAGGTACGGATGCCCAGGTCGGTCCGAACCCACAAAACCTGGGGAAGACTGCCAAGGGTGGGATCTCCCAGCCACTGGTATTTCATAGGATCGAATCTCACCAGCGGGTCTCCAATAAACGCCTGGGCAACTTTACCATAATGGAAGTTGACCATGGTCAATCCGTCTCCTGGCCGCATGGCGTAAATCCTGTTAGCCGCAACCAGATGTGACCCTCCAGGCATGTTGACAACGATCGTCCTAGGATTCCCAGGAATGTATTGGCCGATATGGCGGGCCAAGAGTCGAGCGAAGGTGTCAAAGCCTCCCCCCGGACTTGCGGAAACAACAATCCTAAGCACCTTGCCCTGGTAAAATGGGGCTGCGGATACCGGTGCCTGCTGTACCGTGGCAAGGAACGCGGCCACCCAGAAAATCATAGCGCCTCGAACCAGCATCTTTCCATTAATGACCATAAGACCCCCTTGCTATTTGTTCAAAGGTCGATGCAAGAAAGAACCATTAAACGAGTCCAGATTCCCTTCGTTTCCTGGAAAATAATGATAGGAGCTCGATTTTCAGCCGAAGCCGTCGAGAGTTCAACGTTGCCCCCAGCGACGCTGTGCCAGCCCGTGTGCAACAGCTCAATACCCCGATATTGAGCAGAGACTATCCGGTAACGGGGCGCTATGTCAATCCTCGATCGCCCTCGAGGCAGAGCAGGGCATTGCCGTTGGCTTCGGAAAGGCACACTGAGAATAAACGGCGCTAGAGTTTCCAGCCCACAGCTGCCCTGACCAGTAGCCAACGAGTACAAAGGCTGGATGAAATATTTGAAATCTGCTAGAGGTACTGGTCAATGAAGCCCCACGGGCCTACGCCCGTGGTATCCTTCATTTCTTCGGCGGAATCCGCCGAAGCACCCGCCTTCGAGCTTCGGCCTTCGCCGACCGTAGTCGGCTATGGCCGACGAAGGTCGGAGGGTCTACCCTGTGCATTCATCCACGGCCTGATGGCCGTGGTCTGCTGCGAAGGCGGATAAATCTCTAGGAGAATATTGATCCCGAAAGGAGAGCCATTATGGACATTACTACGACAACCCTTCAGCTTGATACCAGTGATGGAAAAATGGAGGCCTATGAGGCCAGGCCTGAGGACGGAGGGCCTAGTCCGGCCATCATCGTTTTGATGGAGGCATTTGGTGTCAACAGTCACATCAAAGATATAACGGAGCGGGTGGCCCGTGAGGGGTACGTTGCCATTGCGCCGGACCTTTTTCATCGAGAACCTGAAAGAATTGTCCCTTACGATCAACTCCAGAAGGCCGTTGGGATCATGAACAAATTGCAGGACCCGAAGATCATGGACGATGTGGGTGTTACCCTTTCCCACTTGAAGTCACAGAGCTATGTAAAGCAGGGGGCCATTGGGGTGACGGGGTTTTGCATGGGAGGGCGTTTTACCTATCTCACCGCGGCCCATCACAACAAGGACATCAAAGCGGCTGTGGTCTTCTACGGGGGGGGAATCCCCTTGGGCAAACCAAGCCCATTGGAACGTACGGGCGGGATCAACTGCCCCATGACCCTCTTTTTTGGCGGCCAGGACTCCTTCATCCCCAAGGAACATGTGGATGCAATTAACAAGGCCCTGACGGACAACAAGAAAGACTTCTCGCTCAAGGTCTATCCGGAACCCGGACACGGCTTTTTCTGTAATGATAGGCAGGGATATCATAAAGGGTCAGCCGATGATGCCTGGGAAAAGACCAAGTCCTTCTTTGCGCAGCATTTGAAATAGGTGCCCGTAGAGTTCTTACTGGAGGACGATTGGTCCTGTTCGGCTTCCTCGGCTGGCCCCGTGGAGTAAACTCTCGGTCGAGACGACCCATCTCCATCGTGGATAATACTCCACGGGGTGCACCCTCTGCACTGAAGCAATCAATAGAGGAGACTTCCGTTAATTTGTGATAAAGTCATTAACAACGGAGTCGACAGCGTGTCCGAAAAGATAACCTTGGGTCTGATTCAGATGAAGGCAGGAAAGGATCCCAAATCCAATCTTGCCAAGACCGCGAATAAGATTCGTGCGGCTGCCCACAAGGGGGCTCAAATCATCTGTCTTCAGGAACTCTTCATGTCCCCCTATTTTCCCCAGAGCGAAGATGCCAAGCTGTTCAATCTGGCAGAGCCCATTCCAGGGCCGACCATAGAGGCCTTGAGCCAGTTGGCCCAGAAAGAGAAAATTGTCATCGTTGCCTCGTTGTTTGAAAGACGTTCCGCAGGCATCTACCACAACACGGCGGTGGTGATCGATGCGGACGGATTGATTTTGGGTAAGTATCGTAAGATGCATATTCCAGAAGATCCTTGCTATTACGAAAAGTTCTATTTCACCCCTGGAGACTTGGGGTTCCCAAGTTTTGAAACATGTTTTGGCAGAATTGGTATTCTCATCTGCTGGGATCAGTGGTTTCCTGAGGCCGCTCGTCTGATCTCCCTGAGCGGGGCACAGATCATATTCTATCCCACGGCCATTGGGAGAATATCCGAGGACACCCCAGCGGCTGCGAAATCCCAACGCCTTGCGTGGAAGCTAGTACAACAGGGGCATGCGGTGGCCAATGGTGTTTACGTCGCCGCAGTGAACCGTGTGGGGCGTGAAGGAAAGCTGCAATTTTGGGGTAACTCCTTTGTGGCGGATCCCTTTGGCCAGGTGGTCGCTGAGGCCAGTGTGACCAAGGAGGAGATTTTGCTGGCCAAGTGCGATCTCCATAAGATCGACGAGACACGCCAGAACTGGCCGTTCCTGAGGGACCGCCGAATTGACGCCTACGGGGCCCTTACGGCCCGTTTTTTAGATCAAGACTATTCCGGGTAGGAGCCTAGTTGGAACCTGGCGCTTCAACCCAAAGCCCAAACAAACTATCTTTTCCACCCACGCAGGGTGGTTATTCCATGCCCGCGGAGTGGGTACCCCATGAAGCGACCTGGTTGGCATGGCCCCAAAATCCTGAGGCCTGGTCCGATCCACTAGAGGTGGTTCAAGGTGTATGGGTTCAGATGGTGCGAGCCCTCTCAGAGGGAGAAAAAATTTGTCTACTGGTAAACAACGAGGGCGCCGAGAAAGACGCCATCGCGAAGATCGGTGCCGCAGGTGCGGACCTCGGGAAGATGGCCATTGCAAGGATCCCGACTGTGGATGTATGGATCAGAGACTATGGCCCAACCTTCATCACTAGGAAACAAGGGGGAGATAAGGTCGGGCTCAACAATTGGGTGTTTAATGCCTGGGGCCGAAAGTATGACACCTACCTCGACGATGACAGCGTGGCAGGAAAAATAGCTACCCTTCTCCAGCTCCCCATTTTCGAGCCAGGACTGATTCTCGAGGGAGGCTCGATTGAGGTCAATGGATTCGGGACCTGCATGTCCACCAACCAGTGTCTTTTGAACCCGAATCGCAATCCCCATCTGAGGCGAGACGACATCGAACGGACCCTGAGAGATCATCTGGGTGTTCGTCATTTTATCTGGCTCGACCATGGAATTTTGGGGGATGACACCGATGGCCATATCGACAACCTCGCCCGATTTGTCAATCCCACCACGGTGTTGTGCGCCCTCGAGGAAAACCCCAAGGACGAGAACTACCCTTCCTTGAGAAAAAACTATGAGCTTCTGCAAGGGGCCAAGGATCAAGATGGAGCAGGGCTCAACGTCATCCCGCTTCCAATGCCTGGGCGTGTGATGTCTCAAGGAACGAGGCTCCCCGCAAGTTATACGAATTTTTATATCGGTAACGAAGCAGTGCTCGTCCCCCAGTACAGACACCCCAATGACCGTAGGGTCGTTGAACTTTTGAGTTCCCTGTTTCCCGAGCGCAAGGTCGTAGGAATCGACTGTTCCCCTCTCATTCATGGGCAAGGTGCCATCCACTGCGTTACCCAACAGCAGCCTGCCCCTTGACAATGGTGTTTTTTAACCCCTAAGCTAAAGTCTTCTTATGGGTCAGGTGGTCGAATTCAAACAGCTGCACCGTGCACGACGCCACCGTGCCGAAAAACAAAGTACGGATCAGTGCATTGAGCTCTTGGAATGGAACCTCAAGCACAACGTTGACCGATACCTTTCCTCTCCTTACGGGGAGAGGCCGTTCAGGGCGACCAAGATCCGTAAGCTTAGCGAGGTTCTGGAATACGCTCTCAGGCTTCGCTGAATCGATACTGACTGATAGTGGAATCGCTAATACCCTTTCTTCCCTACCTGTTAATCTTTGCCGGAATGGCCCTGTTTGCTTGGTTTCTCTTGCGCCGCATGGACACCCTCCTCGCGGCAAAGAAAGAGGACCAGACCCTGCTTTTGGTCCAACAACAGATCGATCAACTCCGCGGGCATTTCTCCCAGTCCATGGAGAACAACACCCGGCTCATCAACCAGCAGTTGGGCCAGGTCTTGGGTCATGTTTCGGACCGGCTGAAGGATCATTCCGATATCCTGCAAAAAACCCAGCAGAGTTTGGGAGAGCGACTTGACAGCGCGACCCGAGTGGTGGGGAACGTGCAGAAGAGCCTTGGCGGCCTGGAAGAGGCAAACCGTAAGATCTATGACGTGGGAAAAGACATTGCCTCACTGCAGGAGATTCTTCGGGCCCCCAAGTTAAGGGGGGGCTTCGGTGAATTCTTGCTCGGGGATCTCCTAGGGCAGATCCTTCCCGCCAATCACTACGCCATGCAGTTTGCCTTCAAGAGCGGAGAGAAGGTGGACGCGGTCATCAAGCTGGGAGGCTCCTTTGTCCCGGTGGACTCCAAGTTTCCGCTGGAAAACTTCAAGCGCCTGATGAATGGGGGCTCGGAGGAGGAGAAAGGAAGGGCAAGGAAGCAGTTTGTGACCGATGTCAAAAAACACATCGACGCTATAGCCAGCAAATACATCCTGCCCGACGAGGACACCTACAATTTTGCCCTGATGTATATCCCCGCCGAGAATGTCTATTACGAGACCATTATCAAAGACGACGCCTTTGGAGGGGACAAGAGCATCAGCGAATATGCTTTGGGCAAAAGAGTGATCCCCGTCTCTCCCAATAGCTTCTATGCCTATCTCCAGGCCATCGTCTTGGGGCTAAAGGGAATGAAGATCGAGGAGCGAACCAAAGAAATCCTTCAATACCTGGGTCGGCTCAACGGCGACTTTTCCAAATTCAAGGATGATTACGAACTGCTGGGTAAACATCTGGGTCATGCCCAGTCCAGCTATCAAAATGCGGATAGGCGTCTCGATCAATTCACCCAGAAGCTCGCCGCCGCAGAGGCAGATAAAAAAGAACTCCCAGAGTCCTAAACCTTCACCAAATCATCCTAACCACACGATAGTGTTCCTGTAAATACTTCTTGGCGGCTTCATTGGCCTCTTTTTCGCTCAGGCCGGTAAAGCGATGCGGGATGCCTGATTGGCCTAACAACAGGCAGGTGTCGTCCAGCCTGCGGCCGGTATTAAAGAGGAGATAGGCAGCCCAGGTGTCCTTATCCTGGACCGTCTTGATCTCCAGGCGGGCAACTCCCTTGAGTGAAGGAACTTCAACTTCGAACTTCATATTAAACCAGCATGAGGCTTCGACCTAGCTCAACCGAGCGGCACGCGAGAAATTGACGAGCGGAGGCGTACTTAGGCGGTACCTTGGAGCGACTCCGCTGGGAGCGGGAATGATTCCCGCAGCGATCGAGCGCAACTATCCTAAACGCCTGCTTAAGGCAGGCTGGTGGCATATGAGTCTTTTTCAGCAGCCTGCTAGC
>Ga0209980_10001912_pt1 | contig 11438 bp, 14 predicted proteins | sample CR02metaG_FD_183611 | JGI IMG/M metagenome (GOLD analysis project Ga0209980, IMG submission 183611) | Deep subsurface microbial communities from Mariana Trench to uncover new lineages of life (NeLLi) - CR02 metaG (SPAdes) (version 2) | ecosystem: Environmental > Aquatic > Marine > Ocean trench... | reverse complement strand
GTTGCTCGTCCTTTCCATACAGGAGTATGCGCAGTCCTCGCGCCTTGCCAGACAGGTGTCTCAGCACCCAAATAGGGGAAGTTATTCTTGCGCGAACCCTAAGGTTATCCCAATTTTAGCTGCAAAGAAAGAGTCGGTTCGAAGAAAATACTTTAAACTGCTAGGAATTTAGGGAACAATGTGAATGCTACGCCTTGCTGCTGCCGCCTCCCGATTTGAATAAACCCATTTCATCAGGGTCGTCCCATGATCGAGGTTCGCTTGAGCCCAATGTTGATCGCTCGTATATGAAGAGGGTAGCTCGGCTAATTTTTAATAACTTGGCGGCTCGAACTTTGTTTCCATTCCCCTGGCTCAACGAATTCACAATAATATATTTTTCTGCCTTGGTCTGAGATAACTTGCTCATTTCATGCACGATTGACTGCCCTCATTTCTCACCTTGAGACGATCATTCGTATGCAGGGAACATCGCAAATCCTCTTTCATGTGGACGAGGTTTTTCAAGTATAAGAGCTGGGCCCATGTGGGACCATACCAAATTTGGAGTCGCCCACTGACACGATTTTGAAAAGTTTGCCATTGTTGGAGGACCACGTTGGGTCGAATGAGGAGCCAAACTGGGCGCGATCTTTATGAAAACCTAACTCCGCACCCTTTCCGGCGACCAACGTCAATTGGCGTGGGAATGGATTACATCGGAACCAGGTCATGCTCCATGGCTGTTTTCCTGTATGGAACCTGGAGACCTGTTTGCTGTCAGGAGTTCGGCCTTCTATAGTCATGGGGTGCATCGGAAAAGAATGGGCTGAACGGCGATAACAACGGTATGCGAGCCAACTTAAAAAAAATTGGAATCCTAGTAGGCGGCGGACCGGCTCCCGGCATTAATAGCGTGATCGAAGCGGCCATGCTTCGTGGGCTTTCCGAAGGCCTAGAAGTCGTCGGAATTGTGGATGGCTTTCACTGGCTCATGCAGGGAGACACGGATCACGTCATGCCCCTCACGGCAGAAACAGTCCATCGTATTCATTTCCGTGGTGGATCCATTCTGAGAACCTCACGAGCCAATCCAACAAAGGATTCGAAACATCTTGAAACGACGTTGGCCTCCCTACAAAAACTGAACGTTTCCGGTTTGATCACCATCGGCGGGGACGATACCGCCTCATCTGCCATGCAACTGGAACGCCTAGCTGAAAATTCCCTTCAAGTTGTCCATGTGCCCAAAACGATCGACAACGATTTGTGTCTCCCGCATGGCATTTCGACCTTTGGGTTTCAGACCGCACGGCACCTGGGGGTGGGAATCGTGAAGAACCTCATGGTCGACGCACAAACCACTTCCCGCTGGTACTTCGCTGTAGCCATGGGGCGTAAGGCCGGCCACCTTGCTTTGGGAATTGGGAAAGCCGCAGGCAATGCCATCACGATCATTCCCGAAGAGTTTCACCATCGCACGATCAAGTTGAAAGACCTCTCCAATATTCTTCTTGGCTCTATTATTAAACGCTTAAGTGAAGGACGATCAGATGGAGTGGCCGTTTTGGCAGAAGGCCTTCCAGAACTGTTAAATCCTGAAGATTTAGCAGAAGTGGGAAACGTAGAGCGTGATGAACATGGAAATATTCGGTTTGCCGAACTGGATATCGGTCAAGTCTTGAAAGACACCGTTCAACAAAAACTCAAACAATATGGAATCTCACTCACCATTGTCACTAAAAACATCGGTTATGAATTACGATGCGCGGACCCCATTCCTTTCGACATAGAGTACACTCGCGATTTAGGCTACTGCGCCGCACAATTTCTCCTCGATGGTGGGAATGCCGCGATGGTGGCCATCGACAACGGAAAATTTACACCCCTTTCCTTCAAGAATATGTTAGACCCAAAAACCGGAAAGGCGAAAATCCGTCTTGTAGATATTGAGTCCGAATACTATAAAATCGCCAGGCAATACATGGTACGGTTGGAACGTGAGGAACTTGAGTCAACGGAGACAGTGGCAAAGTACGCGCAATTGTTAAAGCTGGCACCGGAAGATTTTACTAAACAATTTCGTACCTCATTCGAAGGGGAAAACCGAAATTCGTAAAGCCTATTAAGTGAAGTGACCACCCATGGAGGATTGAAGAGAATCGCGGTTGAGAAATTCTCCATCCATCTCTGAAGTTTTCAAGGTTTCATCATCTGGACTCATTGATCTATGGCAATGGCCTGGGTTGGACTTTGCCATTTCGGAAGATCTCCACCTTCATCATGAACAATCTGTTTCGATAATGATTCTGTAATTGAGCGACCTTCTAGAAAGCACCAAATTATGAATGGCTGGTCATTGATTTACGAAGGGTTTGATCCTGAGCAAGAGGGGTTGCGGGAAACTTTGTGTACATTGGGCAATGGGTATTTTGCCACACGAGGGACGGCCCACGAGGCGGGAGCCGATGCTACGCATTACCCCGGTACCTATCTCGCTGGCGGGTATAACCGTTTGCACACCGAGATTGGCGGACAAACGATTGAACACGAAGATCTCGTCAACTTGCCGAATTGGTTGGTCCTCACCTTTCGCGACCCTGGAGGCAATTGGTTCAACCTTCAAGCCGTGGATATTCTGTCCTATCGGCAGGAACTTGATCTAAAGGCCGGGGTCCTTCACCGATCCTACCAATTCCAAGATAGCCAGGGCCGAAAGACAACCGTGACAAGCCGGCGGTTTGTGCATCTTGGGTTTCAACACCTCGCAGGATTAGAAACCGTGATTACCCCCGAAAATTGGTCTGGGCCTTTGGAGATTCGGACAGCCCTTGACGGTCGAGTGCTGAACGCGGGCGTGGCTCGTTATCAAGCTTTGAGTAATAAACATCTGACAGGTCTAGAGTCTTCCGCTGTTGGAGAGGATGGGCTCTATCTGTGTATGGAAATGAGTCAATCGAAACTCCGCATCGCAGAAGCCGCCAGAACTCAATTCACTCTTGATGATTCCTTGTTGAGGCCATCCCAGCGCCTGGTTCAAGAATCTGAATACATGGGTCACGAATGTACGATTGGGATGAAGGAAGGTCATCCCCTGACCATTGAAAAAATCCTGACGCTGTATACGTCACGAGACCGTGGCGTTTCAGAATGCGGATTGGATGCCCGACTTGCCCTCAACAACACCGGTGGGTTTGAGGACTTGCTTCGTTCGCATACTCAGCATTGGGATCGGTTGTGGCAGCGTTGCGATATCGGCATTCAAGATGGTGAAGATTCGCAGCTCAGTCTCCGGTTGCACATTTTTCATCTCCTTCAAACGGTTTCGCCCAATACGATGGACTTGGATGTTGGAGTCCCGGCGCGCGGTCTGCATGGTGAAGCCTACCGAGGCCATATCTTCTGGGATGAACTATTTATTTTCCCGCTCCTTAACTTTCGAATTCCTGATATCACGAAATCGCTCTTGTTGTATCGTCATCGGCGACTGGAACAGGCGCGCTGTAATGCACAACAAGCTGGCTTTAGTGGCGTCCTCTTTCCTTGGCGAAGTGGAAGCAATGGACGAGAGGAAAGTCAAACATTGCACCTGAACCCTCAATCCGGTCGATGGACTCCTGACAATAGTGCGCTTCAACGGCATGTGAATGCGGCCATTGCTTACAACGTATGGCAGTACTTTCAAGTGACAGACGATTGGGAGTTTCTGTCTTTTTATGGTGCGGAAATGATTTTGGAAATTGCCAGGTTTTGGGCCAGCGCCGCTTCCTACAATCCAGACAAAGACCGCTACGAAATTTTGAATGTCATGGGTCCCGATGAATACCACGATCAGTATCCTCATTCAACAGAACCTGGTCTGAACAACAATGCCTACACCAATCTCATGGTGGTGTGGACCTTTTGTCGGGCCTTAGAACTCCTTGACATGCTATCTAGTGATAGCCGAACCGAGCTGCGGGAAATTATGCACATTAGCCCCACTGAGGTTGAGTTATGGGATGACATCAGCCGGAAGATGTTTATTCCCTTTCATGACCATGGGATCATCAGTCAATTCGAAGGCTATGAGGATTTAGAGGAATTTGATTGGAACCGGTATCGCCAACAGTATGGCGATATTCATCGCCTGGACCGCATTCTGGAAGCCGAAGGAGATTCCACGAATCGCTACAAGCTATCTAAACAGGCCGATGTGTTGATGCTCTTTTACTTGTTCTCGTCAGACGAATTGGGACTCTTGTTTACACGGCTGGGCTATCCATTTACATATTCAACCATCCCTCAGAACATTGCGTATTACTTGAGTCGCACGGTCCACGGATCATCCCTCAGCCGTGTGGTGCACTCATGGGTGATGGCACGCTCCGATCGCGAGAAGGCCGGGGATTTATGGAAAGATGCTTTAAGAGTGGATGTCTCGGATATTCAATCAGGAACCACTGCGGAGGGCATTCATCTGGGTGCCATGGCGGGGACAGTAGATCTCATTCAACGCGGGTATACGGGTTTGGAAACACGAGGAGGAACGCTTTATTTTAACCCCTGCCTCCCCAAAGGATTAAAGGCCCTCAATCTCCGACTGTTTTACCGGGGTCATTCCTTGGATGTGTCCGTTACCCAAGACACGTTTCAAATTGGGTCACGCCCAGGCCGAGCCGCCCCAATTCAGGTGTCCATCAAAGGCAAATCCCAAAAACTCAAACCCGGACAAATTGCGAGTACTCCAATTTAAAGTTCTGAACTTGTCCTGTATACATCTTGAACTTGGTATTCCCGGTTGCATGTAACGGAGTGACCATTTATTTTCCCCCTTTGAAAAAAGGGATTAGGGGAATTTTTTTCAAAATTTATCCTTTCTGACGAGTTTTCATAGCCCGGTCCATTTCCCGTCCAGCTTCCCGTTTTTTGACGGTCTCGCGTTTGTCATAATGTTTTTTCCCACGAGCCAGACCTAACTCCACTTTGGCAACGCCCCGAGGATTAAAATAAATGCGCAAAGGAACGAGAGTGAGCCCTTTCTGCTGAACCTTTCCCGCCAACTTCTCAATTTGCTTTTTGTGTAACAGCAGGCCTCGGGATCGTAATGGCTCATGGTTCATAATGTTGCCATGGCTGTATTCTCCTATATAACAGTTATGAAGAACCGCCTTGCCATTGATCACCGTCGCATAGCCCTCACGTAAATTGACTCGGCCTTCACGAAGCGACTTCACTTCGGTCCCTTTCAGGATTAAGCCTGCCTCAATTTTTTCTTCAATGGAATAGTCGTGAAACGCTTTCCGATTGGAGCCGACGACTTTAGTTGTGGAATCCTGCTTTATAGCCATAAACAATACCTATGGGATCAATTCTCTTCCCCCCATTTTTGTAAGGAGACCTTCCTGCACGAAGCCGAAGGGCTCACCACGAACGAAAGATAAAAATAAGCAGCCCAACACCATGACCTTGCTTGATCCCTTCCGCGCTCAAGCCTTACAATCTAGCCATGCATTCCTTTACCTCCTTTCATTCCATATTACAAGGCCTCGCCCGAAGCCAGGGATTTGACGTTCGGCTTTGGGAGTATCGGCTGCAAACCCAATGGAGAGATATAGTCGGAGATGTGTTGGTCGTTCATACCTGGCCAACCAGAATTCGCTTTCGGAAACTCTTTATCGCCGTGGACAATTCTGTGTGGCTGCACCAACTGATGTATTTAAAATCGACGCTCATGGAAAAAATCCAATCTGAAGCACCCGATCTTTATCTTCGAGATATTGTTTTCCGAATCGGAGAAATCCCAGAGCAAAAAGGGGATGAACCCGAATCGAAAAATGTTATCCCCCACGTTTCCGCTGAATCCCTCATGACCGCCACCGAATACACCCGCGAAATTACCAATGAAGAATTACGCTATTCCCTAACCCGGGTCATCTCCAAAGCACTCTCCTCATCGCCTAATCATTCCAAACTTTAATCCTCTCCCTTTTTGACTGACAGTCTAACCTATGTCAATATATAGGGAATTATATAGGATGGAGGGAAGGACTTATGGCCATTATCACAAAGCAAGCCAATTTCACCTTGCCCGAAGACCTCTTAGAAGAGTTAAGAAGAACTATCCCTAAAGGCCAACAGAGCAAAGTTGTCAGCGAAGCATTACGGAATGAATTGAAACGAATCAAATTTCAGAAAGCCCTGGACCTCAGCTTCGGCGCCTGGAAAGGCCAACGGCATTCTGAACTCGCCAAAGGCACCCGTGCATTCGTCCGCAAAGTGCGAAAATCGTCTCGGATGAAACGTTCATCAGGTCGCGACTAATGAGCAAAGTGTTGCTCGACACGGATGTGTTGATTGATGTTTTGCGGGGCCGGGAAAAGGCCAGGGTCTTCCTTCGTACAGTCACTCATGATGCCGTGCCATGTTGTTCCGTCATTTCCGTGGCCGAGCTTTGGGCGGGAATGTATCCTGCAGAACAAGAAGCGACCTTCACACTTATTGATGCCCTCCTCGTTATCCCCGTTTCTCGCGAAATTGCAGAACTGGGAGGCAAATTCAAACGTGATATAAAATCCCAAAAATTGGAACTTGCCGATTGTCTCATTGCAGCCACCGCCTTGGTGGAAGGCGCTTCACTGGCAACAGGAAATATAAAGGATTACCCAATGGATGAGATAACAATTCTTCCGCATCGCCGTTGAGGAAGGAGTTCTCATGCCTAAAACCCTTCCTATTTCCGAAGTGAAAACCTCACTGTCGACACTGGTCACAGACATTGAGGAACCAGAGAAAGATGTCAGGTGTGAAACATCGGAGTGACTGTTGATGAATTCTGATACGTTGTCCAAACAAATTTATGAACGAATGAGAGATAAATCCTCTGAGGAACTTTTGACAATTTGGAAAGAAAATGATCGCGGGCTTTGGTCAGACGAGGCTTTTAAGGCAATAGAAGAAATTCTCTCAAGTCGTAAGATGCCACTTCCTGCCCAAGGGCAGATCAAAAAATCGATTCCACAATCGCAACTTCTAGAAGAATGTTGGGAAAAACCTTTCCTATCCTGGGCATTCTATCTCCTTTTGCTTTTATGGTATGCTAAAAAATTACATTCCCCCAATAGTTTGTACTATCGTTTGGTTTTTTTATTTTTCAAAATCGAAATGGATTGCCGAAAGAATAACACCTAAAACTACGTTTCCCCGGTAAGATTAAACCCGTTTTCCTACCACCTTAAGATTCTGGCATCGATTCATCTTCACACAACACCTGAATGTTTTGATCCCTCTCTGCTTTTGGCTTGGACTTAGGATTCGCACAAGAATACCTCAGTTTGGCATCATCACCGGAATGACCTGGCGACCATGCTTTCGGTAAATTCGAAAATCTTGATCCAGGGTGAACACTTTGCTTTGGGCATGGTGTTCTGCCATCCGAACTAAACAGGCATCGGCCAGAGACATGGGAACATCCGCATAGCGTTTGACCATCTTTATAATTGGCTGAACTTCTTCTTCCAGAATGAATGTGACCTGAATCACTCCTCGGTTCATGAGTTCAAGGACGGCCTGGCTTCCCCCTTGAATGTGACGCACCAGAAAACAGGTCTCGGCCAAAACCGCCTCACAGGTGAGGAACGGCGGGCTTATTCGTTCCCATTTCTCTTTGGTCCATTTGTGGAATTTGTCGGACCGGTTAAGGAATGCGACTAGAGGTCCCGTATCCACAATAACAGACTTGTCCATGCGTGTTATCGGCCAAATCCTTTTAGGTGGGTTTTGTTGACTGATAGATCGGACGGCCCCGATAGAATCCCTGCCAAATCTTTGCCTAGATCCAACGCTGAAGCTTTTGACGTTCCGTTGCCTTTTCCCAAACTATCTTTTATGGCATCCCGGACCACTTCTGATTGGGTGGTTTTTCGTTGTTTGGCCATGAAAGAAACCTTTTCATAGAGCGCTTCATCGAGTCTGAGGGTTAAGGTTTTCATCCTGTCCCTTGGTTAATTGTAATACCAATACGACATTATTGTAATACAGTTAACTTTTTGCGTCAATAATGACTTCACGTCAAGACAATGTAAATTTGGTTTATCGTAATACCGCCTAGTACATACGCATGGAAGGACTTTTTCATTCTACGTGCCTTATAAGAATTTGAGCTATATCATTGTTCAAGGTTCAGAAGTTTTTCCTGAAAGGGTAAGATTCCAATAGTCATTCTTTGTCATCAAACAACATCTGAATGTTTTGCTTCTTCTCGGGTTTTGTTTTATCAGGTATTGGGCCAATCCAGCCTTTGGTTTTGCCATGGAGATAGATAAAGCCCCCACGCGCAGCTTTTTGAAATTCCTGTCGAAATGTTTCCTCTTCCGGTCCTTTTTTATTCACAAGATACCGATGGAGCGTATCCTGTTCAGTCCATTTGTGATCGGAAAAAATATAGATGGTGACTTCCTGATATAACTTTTTTGGATCTTCCGGTGTGGTTGGCCGCACTTTCATGGATCGGAAATCGTGGGCGGACAGGCCTAGATCCCGGAATCGATGGATGAGGGTTTTGATTTCCGGATCGCTCGTCCAGGCGGGGACATGGACGGCCACGACCGTGCCCTCTTGCCAGCCAATACTATAGGCCGGAATGGAGCGATCCGGTCTGGACAGGAACATCCCACTGGCGATGAGTAGGAACCCACCAATGAACACGGTGAGTGCGATCTTGACGATAGGGTCCAACGGTTTTTTGGCTGGTTGTTTTTTCGGTTCCACTTTTTGGAATTGCAGTTTACTTGATATGTATTTTACCCCCTCACCCTTGCCCTCTTCCCCAAAGGGGCGAGGGAAAAATCTGAAAATTTCTGCTTTGCGAGCAAAGGGGCTTAAAGGGAAACCAGTCCCGTTTTCTACATAGGAAAAGAAAGATTAACCAAATTTTGGGAGGAATTACTAACAGCAGTTATAAGGTGCGCTAGGAAGAACTATCCGGACCGGCTATATTTTCTGTACCATTGGTGTCACTGTCTTCATCGGCGTCGGCACTTTCGGCGAGCTTGGCCACGCCTACGACTCGGTCGGTGTCTTCCATAACAATCAGACGCACGCCTTGCGAATTCCGTCCAATATTCCGGAGGTAGTCCACTTTGGTGCGTAAGATTTTTCCTTCTGCGGTCATGACCATAATGTCATCGGTATCGTTTACTTGATGAAAGCACACAGCTTGACCATTTTTCTCCGTGACTTTGACGCTGATGACTCCTCGACCAGCCCGGCTTTGGGTGCGGTATTCCGTTGTGTCCGTCCGCTTTCCATATCCTAGTTCGGTCACCGTCAAAATTGATGCTTCGGCATCGGGCGTAATGGTGGTCATGCCAATGACTTGATTGGTTTCGTCCAAACTGATGCCGCGCACACCTCGGCCCGTCCGGCCTATGGGTCTCACATTTTTTTCCCGAAACCTGATCACAATCCCTTCCTTGGTACCCAAGAGAATGTCCCTGTTTCCATCGGTGATTTCAACGCCAATGAGTTTATCGCCTTCTTCCAATGTCAAGGCAATGATCCCCCCCTGACGCGGATTTCCATAGGCCGACAGCTCGGTCTTTTTGATGATCCCCAGGCGAGTGGCCATGACTACGTAAAGATCATCCCGAAATTCTCTAACCGGCATGGTCGTCGTGACTTTTTCATCCGTGGCGAGGGCTAACAAATTCACCATGGCTTTGCCCTTGCTCGCACGTCCGGCTTCCGGGATTTCATGCACTTTGAGCCAATAGACTTTTCCCGCATCGGTGAAGAACAGAAGGAAGTCATGGGTGGAGGCCGTAAAGAGTTTTTCAACGAAGTCCTCGTCCTTCACCCCCATGCCAATTTTTCCCTTACCACCACGGCGTTGCGCGCGGTATTCGGACACTGGATGACGTTTGATATATCCTGCATGGGATATGGTGACCGCCATTTCTTCATCCGCGATTAAATCTTCGATATTGATTTCCGCTTCTTGGGGAATGATCTGGGTACGCCGGGGGTCTTGGTAGGCTTCTTTGATCTCGATCAATTCATCATTGATGACTTTTCGAATGAGGTCTTCTGAGCCAAGAACGGCTTTCAACGAAGCAATCTTGGCTTTTAAGTCTTCGAGTTCTTGGGTCAATTTGTTACGCTCGAGTTGTGTCAATCGTTGGAGCCGCATGTCGAGAATTGCGGCTGCTTGAATGTCTGACAAAGGAAATTGTTCCACAAGTTGGGTTTTGGCCACGTCAGGGGAAGCTGATCCACGAATGAGCGCAATAATGGCATCTAGATTTTCAAGCGCGACTTGGAGGCCTTCGAGAATATGCGCCCGTGCTTCTGCCTTCCGCATTTCATAGGCGGTCCGGCGAATGATGACTTCTCGCCGATGTTCCAAAAATGCCACAATGATTTGTTTAAGGTTAAGCACCTCAGGCCGGTTGTTGACCAAAGCCAACATGATCACCCCAAAGGTATTTTGCAGCTGCGTGTGCTTATACAACTGATTGAGCACAACCAACGGAATGGTGGCCTTTTTCAATTCAATGACCACGCGCATGCCGTCGCGATCCGATTCGTCTCGAATATCCGATATGCCTTCGATCCGCTTTTCATGAATCAATTCAGCAATTTTTTCCAGCAGCTTGGCTTTGTTCACCTGATAGGGGATTTCGGTCACGATAAGGCTTTCGCGATCACGCCGTTCATCGGTTTCGATATGGGTCTTTGCTCGAATGGTCAACAACCCTCGACCGGTGTGATAAGCATCTTTGATGCCTTGCGTGCCATAAATGAATCCCGCCGTGGGAAAGTCCGGTCCGGGGATAATTTCCATCAGGTCCGTGATTGTGACCTCTGGTTCATCGAGGACTTTGATCAGCGCCGTCACCACTTCCCCGATGTTGTGCGCGGGAATGTTCGTGGCATACCCAACCGCGATACCCCCTGCGCCATTGATAAGGAGGTTCGGCACTTTAGCTGGCAGAACCAACGGCTCGACATCGGATTCATCATACGTGGGACCAAAGTCCACGGTTTCTTTATCAATGTCCGCCAGCATCTCCCCAGCCAACTTCGTCAGCCGGGCTTCGGTATACCGCATGGCAGCCGGCGGATCGCCATCGACAGACCCATAGTTCCCCTGGCCATCTACAAGCGTGTAGCGCATGTTGAAGTCTTGAGCCATACGCACCTGGGTATCGTAAATCGCCGAGTCACCATGGGGATGATAGTTACCCATAATTTCGCCGACGATTTTGGCTGATTTCCGATACGCGCGGTTGTGCCCCAGACCCATTTGGTGCATCCCGTACAAGATACGCCGATGCACCGGCTTTAACCCATCGCGCACATCGGGCAAGGCTCGACTGACGATGACACTCATCGCGTAATCGAGATACGACATTCGCATCTCATCTTCGATAGCTATTTGGGTCAGACGTTGTTCAGGTGGCATGGTGTTCTATTTGATT
>Ga0209980_10001910_pt1 | contig 11443 bp, 9 predicted proteins | sample CR02metaG_FD_183611 | JGI IMG/M metagenome (GOLD analysis project Ga0209980, IMG submission 183611) | Deep subsurface microbial communities from Mariana Trench to uncover new lineages of life (NeLLi) - CR02 metaG (SPAdes) (version 2) | ecosystem: Environmental > Aquatic > Marine > Ocean trench >... | reverse complement strand
CACAGGACCTGTTACCCATCACCGAAACCGGCACCGCGTTACCATTCTGGGCCGGCCTGGCGGTCGCTGCGGTCAATCTGCTGTTGGGATTCTCCTTTTGGTTTCTGCTGAAGGTGTCGTTGCCGAACGGCAACCTCGAGGATGCTTTGGAGGCCCTCAAAGCGGTGCTTGGGGGCGTTAAGGCCGGCGTTGAGTCCCAAGCAGTCTAAGCCGTTCGCTTGATATGATTTGAACGGCTCTTTAAAGTACGTCGCTTCGCGTTTTACCAATCGCCGTATACGAGACACCTGTATGATCTTTGACAGTACCGATACCTATATCTCCACCGATGAACTCAGTATGGCCGTTGACGCCGCCGTTAAGTTGGAACGCCCATTGCTGATCAAAGGAGAGCCTGGCACGGGAAAGACCCTGTTAGCCGAGGAAGTCGCCAAAACACTCGATATGCGGCTGATTTCCTGGCACATCAAATCGACGACCAAAGCGATCAATGGCTTGTATGAATACGACGCAGTCTCGAGGCTCAGGGACTCGCAGCTCGGCGATGAACGAGTTTTGGACATTCGCAACTACATCAAGAAGGGCAAGGTCTGGGAGGCGTTCGAGTCTGAAGAACGGGTGGTGCTGCTGATCGATGAGATCGACAAGGCTGATATCGAATTCCCTAACGACCTGTTACAGGAACTCGATCAGATGGAGTTTTTCGTTTACGAGACCAACGAGACCATCAAAGCGAAAAAACGGCCCATTGTGATGATCACGTCCAACAACGAAAAAGAGCTACCGGATGCGTTTCTGCGGCGTTGTTTTTTTCACTACATCAACTTCCCCGATCGAGAGACGATGCAGCAGATTGTCGAAGTGCATTTTCCGAGCATCAAAAAAAATCTGGTCAAAGAAGCCATGGACATTTTCTTCGATGTGCGCAAGGTGCCCGGACTCAAGAAGAAGCCTTCTACGTCGGAGCTCATCGACTGGCTGAAATTGCTCATGGCTGATGACATTCCAGACGAGATTCTGACCAATCGAGATCACAGTAAGGCGATACCACCGCTTTATGGCGCGTTGGTGAAAAATGAACAGGATGTACACTTGCTGGAGCGATTGGCCTTTATGAATCGTCGCGACAGTCGGGGCTAGCGTGGCTCTATTTGACGCACCGGTATTGGCGGACGTGAAGTTAGGCGAACGAGGGTAAATTATGCTCATCAATTTCTTCCTTGCACTCAGGAAGTACAAAGTACCCGTTACCATCCGCGAGTTGATGGATTTGCTGGCCGCGCTTCGCGGTCGGCTGGTGTACGCCAACCTCGATGATTTTTACCTGTTGAGCCGCACCTGCCTGGTCAAGGACGAAAAGAATTACGACAAGTTCGATCGTGCGTTCAGCGCTTACTTCAAAGGCCTCGAAGATTTGCACGGCATGTTGGAATCGCTCATTCCGGATGAGTGGTTGAGGCGGGAGTTCGAACAGGCCTTGACCGCGGAAGAGTTAGCGAAGATTGAATCGCTGGGAGGCTTGGAGAAGCTCATCAAAGCCTTTCAGGAAGCCAAGGAGGAAGAAGAGCGGCGCCAGGCAGAACGGGAAGGTAAGGAAGGGCAGGAAGGCGATAACCCGGACCAGCCGGGTCAGAAAGGTCCCGGTGGGCTAGGCAAGGGTAAAAAGAAAAAGGCTAAAAAGGTCTGGGACCAACGCCAGTACAAGAACCTGGACGATTCCGTGGAGCTTGGTACACGCAACATCAAGATGGCGCTTCGACGATTGCGAAAGTTCGCTCGAACTGGTGTGGAAGAAGAACTCGACATGAACAACACCATCCAGTCGACCGCCCACAACGGTGGCATGCTCGATATCAAGATGCGCCCGGAGCGCAAGAACACGGTCAAGGTCCTGCTCTTGCTGGACATCGGTGGTTCCATGGATGCCCACGTGAAGATCTGCGAGGAACTTTTCTCCGCTACGCGTACCGAGTTTAAGCATATGGAGAGTTATTACTTCCATAACTTCATCTACGAATCGGTTTGGAAAGACAACCGGCGCCGTATGAACGAGCGCCTACCCACCTGGGAGATCCTCAACAAGTATGCGGCCGACTACAAGGTAGTGTTTGTGGGCGATGCAACGATGGCGCCCTACGAGATCACCCATGCAGGCGGAAGCGTTGAACATTGGAATGAGGAGCCGGGGGCTGATTGGATGAGCCGGTTTGCAGAAAACTACGATCGCCTGGTTTGGATTAATCCCACGCCTCAGGAGACATGGGAGTATTCGACTTCTGTTTCCATGACCCAGTCGCTCGTTAATGGCCAGATGTTTCCGCTGACAGTTCGTGGGCTGGAAGAGGGGATGAACTTCCTCTCCAAATAGAACGTCGGTACTGCTCGACGCCAACAGGTTCAGGGTAGGGCGACTTCAGCCCGAAGTATGACGATGTAAGCCTTGCACGGTTTTGTGAGCGTTATGCGCGAAGATAATTCCCCAAAAAAGACATTTAGTCCCGATGAGGTGATGCGCAAAGACGTGGGACGGTTGCGCAGCCTGGCGAAGCGTGGGGATATGGCCCGTTTGCAGAGCCTTGTCGAACAATCCCGAAATGAGCTCATCGAGCGCCGTCGTACCCGCTTAGACGTTCACTACCCGCAAACGTTGCCCATCAGCGCGCACGCCGGCGAGATTGAAAGGCTGATCAAACAGCACCCCGTCATTGTAGTTGCTGGCGAGACCGGCTCGGGCAAGACCACACAGCTTCCAAAAATCTGCTTGGCCGCGGGTTATGGTCAGCGAGCCATGATTGGTCATACGCAACCGCGGCGACTCGCGGCAAGAACCGTCGCGCAACGGATCGCTGAAGAGTTGTCTGTGAACGTTGGCGACGAGGTGGGCTATGCCGTGCGCTTCCATGATCGGGTGAGCGAGCGAACTCGCATCAAGCTCGTAACGGATGGCCTGCTGCTTACCGAAATTCGCAACGATCGATTTCTTCAGCGCTACGATGTGATTATCTTAGACGAGGCACACGAACGAAGCCTGAACGTAGATTTTCTCATCGGCTATCTCAAACAGCTTCTTGCTAAACGTCGCGACCTGAAGCTCATCATCACCAGTGCAACCATCGACGTAGCAGCCTTCTCTAAACATTTCTGGGATGCACCCGTTGTGGAGATCAGTGGTCGCAGCTACCCGGTTGAAGTCCGCTACTGCCCTGGGGAGGTACCGGAAGAGGCGTTGATCACGTGCATCGAGGATATCGACAGTGGTCCTCAAAGGGGTGCCAGAGACGTTCTGGTATTCCAGTTCGGAGAACGCGAGATATTTGAAACGGCGCGAACTTTACGTCGCCAGTTTGCCGACCGATTCGACATTCTGCCACTGTATGCTCGATTGTCGGTACGTGATCAGCTGCGAGTATTCTCACCAGGAAAACAACGCCGAATCGTTCTGGCCACTAATGTTGCCGAGACGTCGTTAACGGTGCCCAACATTGGTTATGTCATCGATCCCGGGGTCGCGCGGGTAAGTCGATATTCCTACCAGTCAAAATTGCAGCGGTTGCCGATCGAACCAATCTCCCAGGCCAGCGCCAACCAACGCATGGGCCGGTGCGGTCGTATCGCACCGGGTGTGTGTTTTCGCCTGTATGACGAAGCCGATTTCCTCTCACGGCCAGAATATACGGACCCGGAAATTCACCGCACAAACTTAGCGTCCGTTGTATTACAGATGCGCGCATTCGGGCTCGGAGACGAACGCCGGTTTCCCTTTCTAGATCCGCCAGACCCACGGGCAATCCGCGATGCCCACAGACTTCTCGATGAGCTTGGCGCCCTCTCCGAAAACAGCAAATCCGAGAACAAATTGACCAAGATTGGCCGCTTGATGGCGAGGTTACCCGTCGATCCACGCTTGGCCCGGATGATCGTTGCAGCGGATCAACATCGATCGCTCACGGAAACACTCATTATCGTAAGTGCGCTGGCGATCCAGGATCCACGGGAGCGCCCGCTGGAAAAGCAAGCGGCTGCCGATCAGGCTCACGCGCAGCACTACGATCCACGATCGGACTTCCTGGCGTATGTGAATTTATGGAATTGGCACGAGCAGGCGCGCCAGCAAATGACCCGCGCGAACTTGCGCCGGGAACTTGTAAAACGATTCTTAGCCAATTCCAGGATGCGGGAGTGGCGAGAACTCCACCGCCAACTGCTGTTGGCAAGCCGCGCTTTAGGTTTAACGACCAATGCGAAGCCGGCTCAGTTTTCGAGCATTCACCGTGCCTTGCTCGCGGGTTCGCTGAGCTTGATAGGACTCCATGACGAAAAGGGTAACTACACTGGTGCGCGCAATCTCAAATTCCGTATCTTCCCGGGCTCGGCGCTTTACGGGCGGTCACCTAAGTGGTTGATGGCAGCCGAAATTACCGAAACCAAGAGAATCTACGCACGCTTCGCAGCCTCAGTTGAGGCACGGTGGATTGAGGAGGCTGGTGCACATCTTCTGAAGCGCCAGCATACGGAGCCCCATTGGAGTGCACGGCGTGGTGAGGTGGTGGTTTACGAGAATGTTTCGCTTTACGGACTGAAGCTGGCTGAGCGTCGCCGGGTCAGCTACTCGAAGATCGACCCGGCGTTATCTCGAGAGATCTTCATCCGCGATGGTCTGGTGCGGGGTGGGATTGTCGCCCGGCTGGATTTTCTCGAACACAATCAAAAATTGATAGCCGAAATTATCGAGACCGAGGCTAAGGGTCGGCGGCGTGATCTGCTGATTGATGAGCACAAACAAACAATTCTGTATGCAGAGCGGATTCCAGATGATGTTTGTTCGGTTTCCCAATTACAGCGTTGGTTAAAGCGTCGCCCCGAGGCGGGGGGGCAATTATTTTTTGATTTGGCAGATCTTAAAAGCTCGATGGAAGCGCGCTACGCCGAGGTTGAATATCCAAGCGAGTTGGTCCTCGCAGGTGCCCGGCTTGCCGTGAAGTACCGGTTCGCTCCCGGTGAATTGGACGACGGAGTAACGATCCAGGTCCCAGTGGGCATTCTCGGCTCACTGGTTGAAGGGTTGTTGCAGTGGACTGTGCCAGGATTTTTCCCGGCACTGTGTGAACAGTGGGTGAAAACCTTGCCGAAGCATAAGCGAAGGTTACTCGCCCCTGTGCCCGACAAGATGGCCGAAATCATGCCGATTCTGCTGAATCCAAATTGTTACCGACAAGGACGAATGTTGCCAGCGCTCGCGCGCTGCATCGCAGATCGATTTGGTGTGCAGATTGATGCGGGCGATTGGGATCCAGAACGGGTCGATGTTCATCTACTTGTGAACGTTCAGGTTTTAGACACACAGGGCCGACTATTGGATCAAAGTCGCGATGTAGAAATGCTCAAAACCCGATTCGCCGACCAGGTCGAACGACACTTGAACGATGGTCTGCGAGCCGATTACGAACAGACGAACCTCATTGTATTTCCGGATTTAGATCTTGCTTCCAGCCTATTGCTCGATGATGGATCGGGACAGGTAGCCGCGTACCCGGCGCTCGTTGCTCAGCTTGACCACGTGGATCTGCGGTTATTTACTTCCAAGGCTGAGCAGACAAAATTCAATCGGAACGGTTACGCGAGGCTTGCGTTACTTTCGGTACGCCAAACGATGCGCTGGCTGAAAAAAGAGCTTGCCAGGGACAAAGAGGTGGGATTGCACTTCGCGATGCTCGGTGGTGCGGAGCAACTACGTGACGAATTACTTCGTGCCGCTTCCTGGTACACTTTTTTCGAGGGACGATCGCTTCCAGCAGATCGACAAGCGTTTGACAGGTGCGTTGCCGAACACCGCGGTGAGCTCGCGGAAGTCTTCACTTCCACATTGAGTCAACTGAAAGACATCCTCGTATTGCGATTTAAGGTGGTAAGAAGACTCGACGAACTCACCTCCCCAGCCTACGAAGAAGCGGTTGAGGATGTTCGCAACCAGCTCGCGACCATGGTCGGAGCAGACGTATTAACAGTGACTCCCAAACGATATCTCGTTGAGTTACCCCGCTACCTCGAAGCCGCTCACTATCGCCTTGATAACCTGCAGGGCAAAATAGTGAAGGATCGCAATCACAGCATAACGATCCGGGCGTTAGAACATCGCCTGGAACGACTGGCGAATGATGTTGTGGAAGACCCCGAAGTGATGGCAACGATCAGCTTTGCCCTCCAGGAACTCCGGATCGCACTTTTCGCTGAGCCTGTTCGGGCCAAAGGCAAGGTGTCGGCCAAACGCATCGATAGTGAGCTCAGAACCTTGGAGCGTGATCACGGACTGATATGACGTTTCTTTCGCTGATACCCTCGTTATACTGAACGCATAGCCTGTTCTGCCTCAGCTTGGAGGGACAGGCTTGGGGGAACCAAGGGGAACCGCGGGGGAACCAAAGAAGCGTGCGTTAGTCATAGTCGGAGAACGCTGAAAACGAGGGCGTTCGCTAACCAGATAACGTGAGCCAATAAAGCGGCGGCCGCAGCGATGGCCAGCCAAAATAGGAGAATCTGAATATGCTGAATCGGAAACTGAAACCCATTGCTGCCGCGGTTGGAACTGCCTTCGTGGCTTCTATGGCGTCGGCTAGTATCGCCAATGCAGATGAGAATCTGTTCGTTGCCCAGGATCTAGATGCCGGTTACGAGCTGCTCGCTCAGGGTGAGACCGAAGGTAAGTGTGGGGAAGGAAAGTGCGGAGAAGATAAAGACAAGGAAGGCGAAGGCAAATGCGGCGAAGGCAAATGCGGAGAAGATAAAGACGGCGAAGGCAAGTGCGGCGAAGACAAAGACGCCGAAGGCAAGTGCGGTGAAGACAAAGACGCCGAAGGCAAGTGTGGTGAAGACAAGGACGCCGAAGGCAAGTGCGGCGAAGACAAAGACGCCGAAGGCAAGTGTGGTGAAGACAAAGATGCCGAAGGCAAATGCGGCGAAGATAAGTAATTCGCTGCACCCATAGCGCAAGTAAATGGGTTATCCGGTTCACGGTGCCGGGTTGGGTTTACGCAGAGGGCTGCTAACCGACCTGACCGGCATCGATGATGATGCTGTTGATTTTCTTGAGCTCGCACCGGAAAACTGGATCGGAGTTGGCGGTCGTTTCGGCCGCCAATTTCGTGTTCTGGCGGAGAGATTTCCGTTGGTCTGTCACGGACTTTCGCTTTCTCTCGGCAGTCCCGCACCGTTGGACACCAACTTCCTGAAGGAAGTTAAAACCTTCCTCGATCAACACGGTGTTCGTTGTTACACCGAACACCTAAGCTACTGCAGCGATGACGTTGGTCATCTGTACGACCTGATGCCGATTCCTTTTACCACCGAGGCGGTTACTTATGTCGCGCAACGCATCCGTCTGACTCAGGAGATTCTCGAGCGCCGCATAGCAGTTGAGAACGTTTCATACTACGCGGCACCCGGTCAGGAGATGTCTGAAATAGATTTCGTAAACGCAGTGCTGCAGGAAGCAGACTGCGATTTTCTGCTGGACGTAAACAACATCTACGTAAACAGCATCAACCATTCTTACGATCCTTACGAATATCTAGAAGGGATCGATGGTCATCGAAGCATTTACCTGCACGTTGCCGGGCACTACGTGGAAGCCGAGGATCTGCGTATCGACACGCATGGCGCGGACGTCATCGATCCGGTGTGGGAGCTGCTGAAGGCCGCTTACCAACACTTTGGCGTCAGACCGACACTACTCGAAAGGGATTTCAACTTTCCACCCCTACGGGTTCTCTTGGAGGAGGTGACCAAGATCCGCGCTATGCAGGCAGAGGTGGAAAGCAGGCATGTCGAAACGGGGTAGCAATCTGCCGGGCTTTCGAGCGGCGCAAATTGAATTCTCCGCCCACATCAGAAATCCCGAGGTTCATCCACGGCCGGCGGATGTGGAAGAACGGCGCATGCGCATCTACCTGAAGCTGTTCTACGACAACATCGAGAATTTTTTGGCCAGTGCGTTTCCCGTCGCCAAGCGAGTGCTGGGCAATGAGACCTGGCATAGTTTGGTCAGAGAATTCGTTCACATGCACCCGAGTACTTCCCCGTACTTTCTCGAAATATCCCAGGAGTTCCTCAGTTTTCTCGATGATCGCAAGCCAGCAGGGTTGCCTGATTTCCTGTTGGAGTTGTGTCATTACGAATGGGTGGAACTCTACTTGAACGTAGCCGAAGAGGAGATTGCGACTTCGGGTATTGACCCGGAGGGTGATCTGCTGAACGGCGATGTGGTTCGTTCACCACTCCTGAAGATTCTCAGTTATCGCTATCCGGTCCACCGAATTGGCCCGAAATATCAGCCTTCTGAACCGCCTGCCGATGCGACTCATCTCGTCGTGTATCGTAAGCGCAACGACAAGGTGCGTTTCCTGGAGTCGAACCAGGTAACCCATCGCCTGCTGCAGGCGCTGGAAAAACCCCTGAGTGGAAATGAAGCTTTGGAACTTCTCGCGAACGAGCTTTCCGGGGTGGACAGACAAACTGTCCGAGAGCAAGGTGCCGCCATACTCGAAAAGCTGCGCGATGCGGAAATCATTCTCGGCACTCGCCTATAGGAGCTGGCACGTGAACATAGGATCCATGCTCACACAAACCAAACCAAGTGCACTAGAACACTTGTTGCTTATCTTGTTAGCTTCAGTTTGCTTGGACTCCGGTACTGTGTCTGCAAGCGAAGCCAATGTTGATCCCTGGGAGACCATGAATCGCAAGATATACGGATTCAACGATCGGATTGATCGCTGGGTGCTGAGACCAATTGCCGTAGGCTATGATCGGGTATTGCCGAATCCGGTTAAGCGGGGGATACGTAACATATTCCGCAACGTTGGTACGCCTGCAGTAGCGCTGAACCAATTGTTGCAAGGTAAGGGTAAGGAGGGGGTTAACGATATATCGCGATTTCTGCTCAATACCACGGTGGGTATCGGTGGCATCTTCGATGTCGCGACGCCAGCTGGCTTGGAGTATCACCAGGAGGATTTCGGGCAAACCTTCTCAGTATGGGGGATCGGCAATGGGCCTTATTTAGTCATCCCGTTTCGCGGTCCTTCGTCAACTACCCACGCGGCTGGCATGGTGCTTGACGCGTTTACTAACCCGATTCGTCTCATTTCACCAAGCAGCGCCCGCTACGCGACATGGGGCCTTTATTACGTGGACCTTCGTGCTGAGTTACTCACCGTGGAGGCTTTCATTTCTGGAGACGAATATCTGTTTCTCCGTGATGCGTACCTGCAGAGGCGCGAGTTTCTGGTGCTCGATGGGGAGATCGAAGACGATCCATTTCTCGATGATTTTGAAGAGTAATCGCCTCGCCTTTGGCGAGCAATCGTCTTGTCAATGAGTAGTTATAGGAGTAGGGTCCGCATCCGTCGATGCTAGCTATCTAGCTATTATGTGTAGTTTATGAGCCTCGTCGTTGTAGACTCTGATGAAGAGGCGTCCGCTTACTTCCGGGAGCAGCTAAGGCAGCTCGGCTTCGACCCGGTCCCCGCTGCGGATCTGAAACTAGCGCTGGAAATGTGTAAACACACCGCACCAGAGTTGGTCATCAGCACGCGAGTAGATTGGGCGAAGGAGTTGACTGGCGAATTGCGACGACTTCCGGTGGTAGTGGCGAACGTTCAGGAACAAGATAGCGATTCGTTACTGAGCATCCTGCGTGCCGGGATTGCCGACGTTTGGCAGCTTCCCGTGTCCAAGGAATTTCTGAAAGAACGTATCGACAGCATCCTGTCCCGAATTCAATCGACCGCCACGCACACAGAAAACCAGCTTCGCCAGCATGTGGCTGATCTACAACGCGACCAGCGAGCCGGTCGTTACATCCAGATGGGCATGTTGCCACCGAACCCGATGGCCATCGATCGCTACCGCTTCCAGCACCGCATCATCCCTTCGCTGATTTTGAGCGGTGATTTCGTAGACTACTTTCGTATCACCGATCGACACTTTGCGTTTTACGTCGCAGACGTATCCGGTCACGGCGCTTCGTCTGCTTTTGTGACGGTATTGTTGAAAAATTTTTCGCGGCGCCTGAGGCGAGAATATCGACCCTCCATGCTTACCAACCCAGGGGAGATTCTCGAGTGGTTCAATCGAGAACTTCTCGAACAGAAGATAGACAAACACGTCACGTTGCTCATGGCGATCGGTGATCTCGATACCGATTCTGTGTGCTTAGTCAATGCTGGGCACTTTCCACCAGCTATACTTGTTAAGGATAGTAGTGCCTTCTTTATTGAGCAGAAGGGCAAACCGGTGGGTTTATTCGACGAAGTGAAGTACACCCCGAGCTGCATCGATCTCCAGCCAGGTGATCGACTGGTGATCTTCTCGGACGGCGTATTGGATGCGCTGGATGAACCGGACTTGAGCAAGAAAGAAGAGCGACTGCTAAAAGCCGCAGCCCAGAAAGGTAAAAGTGCCAAAGTAAGTTACATGGACAGTATCTGGCAGTCTCTCGATCTCGAACGAGGATCTATCCCCGATGACATGACCTGCCTGACCGTACAGCGGGGTAGCTAGCAGTGGCTGGGCGTATCCTCGTAGCCGATCATGATGGGATATACGTTTTGTTGTTCGAAGGCGACGTTCGTCTGACGTTATGTAAGGCGGTTGATGGTTTTCTCGAGAAAATGTTCCACAACCCCCAGTTCAAATCGGTGCTGGTGGATCTTTCGAAGACCGATAGCATCGACAGCACATCATTGGGTTTGCTTGCCAAGCTCTCCATCAAGGCCGATAAGCTGTTCAACTACAGACCCACCCTGCTGTCTCCGCACCCGGATATCAGTCGCATTCTCTTCTCAATGGGCTTCGAAGATGTCTTCAGCATTGTTGAGGAGCCTCTGCGATACGAAGAGCAACTCGAAGAATTACCCTCCTTGAAGACCTCGAGCGAAGAACTGCGAAAGCGAGTGCTTGAAGCACATCGAACGCTCATGGCGATGAACGAAAACAACCGGCAGGCTTTTCAGGACCTGGTGGAAACCCTCGAATCAGAATCGCCGCTGGTTATACCGCGTCGCTGCGCTTAGCTTTCTTTTCGCTGCGCTTGGCTTGGAGTTTCGCCTCGATAAACCGTTTATGGCTCAAATGAAGTAGATCCGCGATCCTCCGGATCGTGTGCTCTTCATACTTGTTTAGTTCCTCGTTCGACAATGCCAGCTGCCAGAGTTGCACCACCAACTCGAACCGCTGATGCCCATCCCAGGCCTCAGTGATCGCCCGGGTGAAAGGAAAAACACCGACGCTTTCGTCGTGTTGTTTGTGGGATTCCGCGACGATTTCGTCCACGACCTCGCTTGATAAGCCGAACTGCGACATGATGCCTGCGCGTACGAGTTCCAGCTCATGATCGGTAATCTCGTGATCTGCCCAGGCGACCTCAAAAAAAAGAGCAGCAGCAGCC
>Ga0209980_10001909_pt1 | contig 11449 bp, 11 predicted proteins | sample CR02metaG_FD_183611 | JGI IMG/M metagenome (GOLD analysis project Ga0209980, IMG submission 183611) | Deep subsurface microbial communities from Mariana Trench to uncover new lineages of life (NeLLi) - CR02 metaG (SPAdes) (version 2) | ecosystem: Environmental > Aquatic > Marine > Ocean trench... | reverse complement strand
GAATTCATCGAACCACGAGCGCCGATCGTTCAGCGCCTCTCCGAACGACACACGAGTTTGCAGATCGGCCCAGCCAAAATATCGAAATTTAAGGTGCGGCACGTTACGTGCGATGATCAGGCGATGGCGAAAATCCATACGCTGATCCGCTCGCGCCAGCAGGTTGCCCGCGAACGGCGCCTCCTCGTACACGAGCCGCCATGCGCCGCTGTCATCGGCTTCCCTGAACACCCGAATCAGGGCGGGCTCCCCGACGTCGAAGATCGGACTCATCGTCACTGCGGTCAGCCCTTCTTCGCGACCCAGAAAATAGAAACCAAGCACACCGTTGTCGTCCCTGACGATGTAGGGCAGCGTATCCTCCAATGCACTCGCCAGCCAGTCAAGACGCTGGTATTGCGCCTGCGCCTCATCGAATCGCCCCAGGTGCCCATCCCACTGACGCATGAACAACGAATAGGCGTACGTCGAAATTCCGATCACCATCGACAACACGGTGATGGCTACCAGCATTTCCAGCAGGCTGAAGCCTTTTAGAGACCGAGGGGTTGCCATGCTAATTCCTGGTAGATGAAGCGACTCGTCTCACCCTCTCGCTCGAGTTCCAGTTCGATATCGTACAATCCAAACCTCGGGGAGTACTCAACGACGGCTGCTGCATCAACATCAAACCGGGTTGGCGGCGCGGCTGATCGGACCAGCGTTGCGTTGTAGCGATACTCGACACCGAACATCCTGCCTGCGCCGCTTTGCTCAGACGGTAATTTATCGTTACTTTCTTCGCGCAGGTTGCTGCGAATTGTTGGCGTGATAAAGGGCAGTGGCGCCAGTAACTCGGTCGTCCGCGAAGCGCGCTCGCTGGCATGCATTGCTGTTCTTAGCGACAGCGTCGCCGTGGCCAGCACCGTAAACATGATGACGGCCGCGACCAGCACCTCTATAAGAGTAAAGCCGCGCTGGCCGTGCAGGCTCACTCGCGGATCTCCGGCTGAATCTCGAGACTGCGGCGCCGGTCACGTTGCAGCAGCTCGATGGTCGCTCGATCCGCGATTCCGTTCGGATTGATTGTGATCGTTTGCTGCGGCTCAAAAAAAAGTTGCTCGAACTCGATGCTGCCTTGCTTGCCGCTCAGGAATTTCCAGGCGAGCTGATGCCCGGCAGCATCGACGGTCACGAAGTCACCGCGCAGATAGGCATCCACCGACAATCGGCCTATCGTCCGGTCGAGGACCATCCACTCCGATTGCGCACGGGCCTTCTCGACCTGCGTGATGCCCAGCGGCGCGATGAGAGCGGCCAGGACCGAGACCAGCACGACGACCAACAGTATTTCGACGAGCGTAAATCCGCCTATCCTTGCCAGCCTCAAAGTGCCGCTCCCGTAATGGCGGTGATACTCAGCATGATCACGACCACCACCGCACCCACCATGATTCCCATGAACAGAATCAGTGCCGGCTCAAGCAGCGCGGTAAATCGCTGTGTCCAGTCGGCGAAGCCCTGCCTGCTGCGTTTGGCGATTTCCACAAACACGGGTGCCAGCGCCCCGCTTTCCTCGCCCACCTCCAGCAAAGAGGTGTAGAAGTCGGGAAATAGCCGCGTCTGGCTCAATACCGTCGAAATACTTTGACCTTGCCGTAACTTCATCAGCGCAACCGCCAGCTCACGTTTGATCGGTGCGCTTTTGACCGAGCTGCTGGCCAGCTGTAATGCACGGTCCACCGGCACACCGGCTTCCAGCATCATGGCCATGCCGCCGGTCAGACGGATGCGCTCCACCATGGCGATACCGGAGCCCAGACCCGGGGCGTTCGCCGCGAATTCATGCCAGGCCGATTGCAATGCCGGCCAGCGCGGCAAATAGGATGCGACCACGGCCAGCGCGACCAGGAAGCCGCCGAGAATGAGTTGATAGCTCTGCATGAAATCGCTGGCACCCATGAGCGCTTTTGTATACCAGGGCAGGTCGGGATAATCCGCAAAAAGACTGGCAAGGTTCGGCACGACGAAATTGAAAATAAACAATAGCGAGATGACACAAACGACGAGGATGACCAGCGGATAGGTAATTGCGGTGATCACCTTGCGCCGCAAGTCGCGTCTGAAACCAAGGTCGTCCGCCAGACGTCTGAAAACGGTCGCCAAGCGCCCGCTGGCTTCGCCCAACGCCAACAGATTAACGTACAACGGGTCGAACACTTCCGGCCACTCAGCCGCAGCCACCGATAGTTGCTTGCCCTGCTTCAATGATTGCAACAAGCCATCCAGCAAGCGGCGCATCGCAATGCTGCTGGCACTGCGCTGAAGAATTTCGAGCCCGCGATCAATGCGCACACCGTTTTCCAGCAGCAACGCAAGTTCGGCAGTGATTATTTCAAGTTGCGCGAGTTCTACGCGGGGCTGTCCCAGGCCAAGTGACTCACGCCAGTCCGCCCTCTCAACAGCCGGGCGGATCTCGCTGACCAGGATGTCACGTTCGCGCAGTTCGGCTCGTGCCTGTGACAGGCTCGCCGCATCCACCGTACCATCGACGCCGCTGCCCGCAGCGTCAAATCCTTTGTAATGAAATCGCTCCTGCACTCAGCCCGCCACCCGCAGCACTTCTTCGACCGTGGTTTCTCCCGAGAGGGCTTTGAGGAAACCATCCTCCAGCAAAGACCGCCCGCCTATCGATCGTCTGTATTCGCGTGCTGCAGCGATAAAACCCTCGCCTTTGTCCATCGCCGCTATGGCGTCGTCGCAACGCAAGTATTCAATGATCGCCAGTCGACCGCGGAAGCCGGTTTGGCCACACTCATCACAGCCTGCGCTTTGCCGCAGTTCCGGCTTGCTCAGTTCGGAATTCTTCGCCAGCGCCTGCATTTTGTAACGCTCAATCAAGCGGTCCGATTCCGGATGCACCACGGAACATTCACACAATCGTCGCACCAGGCGTTGAGCGACGATCGAGCGCAGCGCCGCGTTGAGCAAGTATTCTTCTACGCCCAGATCGAGCAATCGCGTAAACGCACTGGGCGCATCGTTGGTATGCACGGTTGAAAAAACCAGGTGGCCCGTTAACGCCGATTGCATGGCCACGGATGCGGTCTCCTGATCGCGAATCTCGCCCACCATGAGAATGTCCGGGTCCTGGCGCACGATACTGCGTAAGCCACGCGCGAAGTCGAAGCCAATTTCCGGCTGCACCTGGACCTGATTGATACCGGCCAGCTGATACTCAACCGGATCTTCGAGTGTGATGATTTTGACTTCAGGACTGTTGATGTGGCTCAGGAAGGTGTACAGGCTGGTGGTCTTGCCCGACCCGGTTGGCCCGGTCATCAATATCACACCGGACGTCACCGCGAGATCTTCGAGGATGCTCGCTTCAATGTCCGGCGCGAGTCCGAGCAGGCTCATGTCGTAAATCAAGGCATCCTTGCGCAGGAATCGTAAAACGGCACTCTCACCGCCATCGCGCAGCGGCAAAGCCGAAACGCGGATGTCGACTTCCTCACCGCCAATACGTAATTCGATCTTGCCGTCCTGCGGGCGTCTGCGCTCGGCGATATCCATCGCCGACAATATCTTGAGTCTTGTAATGACGGGTAACACCATCGCCGCCGGAATACTGTCGGCGTCATGGAGCACGCCGTCGATGCGGAAACGTACCCGGGCACGTCCCGAGTGCGGCTCGATATGCATGTCCGATGCACCGCGGCGCAAAGCTTTTGCGATTAGCGAATTCAGCAAATTGACCGTTGGCGCCTCTAACGCCAACTCACGCAGCCGGTCCTCCTCCACCAGCGTCAAACCATCGACTTGTGCTGCAGCCGTCGCGACGCCAAATCGCGATTTCAGTGTGTCGAAGTCGTCCGGAGTGAGTAATCGCAATCCGGGTTGCGGGGCATGCTCGGCGAGCCAGGCGTTGACCTCCAGGTCAAACGGAGCGCAACTGGCAAATACCCAGGCTTCTTCATTCTGTTCCCAGGGCAACCAGCCATGCTCCAGCAGAAATTCCATTGGCAGCGCATCGCTGCCTTCCGGTACCTGCCAGTCTCGCCAGTCCGCTGCGGACAGCACCGGGACGCCGAACCACTTGGAATAAATGGCTGGCAGATCCTCGGATGGCAAGCTGCCCATGTTGACCAGTATCTGGTCGAGCCGCCCGCCGTGCCGGGTCTGGTATAAACGCGCCTTGTCGATATCACCTTGCGGCACACCATGCTCTGAAAAAACGTCCAGCATCCCGCTCACTGGAAGACGATGTCCGCTTCGTCATCCTCTCCGCCCGGAAGGCCGCCTACCCCATAAGAAGACAGGCCGTAGGGCGTCTCGCCGCCACTCGCCAGCGAATAAACGTAGGGATTGCCCCACGGGTCAGCAGGAATGTCTCTGGGCATGTACGGGCCGTCCCAGCCGGGGCGATCGCTGCGCCGCAGTTCCTGCAGATTTTCCGGATACTTGCCGATGTCCAGCCGATAGGTATCGAGCGCCGTCGAAATCATCTGCATCTGTGCCATCGTGGTTTTACGCTGCGACGAGGACACCTTGGAGAACAGGGTCGGGGCCACGAGTGAAATCAGCAAGCCCATGATGACGATAACAATCAATATCTCAATCAGCGTGAAGCCGCCGGTCTGACGCCGGTCAATGCCCTGAACTGCCATTGATTTCATTCCCGATTCCACGGCAAAAATGGTCGATTAGTATAACTCATGTCGCCGATCCCTGTGGCCGATCAGGGGCCGTCAGGAATCGGTCTCCGCTCGACCGGAATGACCGACCAGCACAATGAAAATGCCCAGTAGACCACCCAGCATCGTGCCGATGATCGTGGTCAATGCTCGCTTTGGGCGCACTCGCTGTTTGGGTGCTACCGCTGGATCCACAATCTTGAAAGCGAATTCCTCGTTACCCTTGGCCAGCATCAGCTTCGGCAGTTCGCTCTCCAGCAACCGTCCGATAGACTCTTGCAGTGTGGCCAGCGTAGTCTTTGCCATCTCCGACTGCAGGTAAGCAACGTTGGTCTGTGCCTCCTGCAATGCGCCTTCTCGCAGTCGATCGTTGAGACGACGAACGAGGATGCCGGCCCATTCAGCGGCAACACCAGGATCGGTCCACTCGATCGCGAGCGTCACCAGACCGGTGGTACGTTCCTCGCTGACCTTGAGAATGTTCTCGCGGAAAAACTTCACGCCGTCCCGAATATCCGGTGCCTCGGCAGGATCGTTCTCCCGCCAGCGTCCTTCTTCCGCATCCCAGTCTTCCACAAAAAAGACCGGCATCAAATTGAGTTGCTCAATAAAGTCCCGGGCGAATTTTCGCGACTGCAACACGGCCAGCGCCTCGACATCGCGCCTCCCCCCGCCCATGTTTACGCCGGCCAGTGCCGCCAGACCGCCGAGCTGACCGCCGATCATCGGTGCTGACTGTTCCGTCGCCGGCACCAGCAGCACCTCGGCACGAAAGATCTCCTTCGCCAGCAGTGCGTAAGTGACCGAGCCAAGAGCGAAAATTATCGTGGTCGCGATGACGATTTGCTTGCCCCGCCAGAGAATCTGCCAAATCTGCCGCAGACTTATTTTGTCATCCGATGCGCCGGAATACACCGTCCCGGGCGAGACATAGACCAGACCCTCTGCAGGTGCCTGGGCGACCTTATCCGGTCGGCCGCCGCGCTCATCATTGCCACTCGTGGTCGTCATGATTATTGGCTAGAAACTCTGTATTGCCGCAACAGCGATTGACGCCTGGAAGAGGATTTGGGTGACGCTGGTCCACAGCGCTAGCGGCCGGATCTTGCCCGTTTCCAGCGGTACGACGATCGTATCTCCCGCCTGCATTTCAGCCCGCCCGCCGCGTCCGAACCAGCGTGAGCCCTTGTTGGTCACTACGGACCCGCTCGCACGAACGACGTAAACGAGTTTCTTGTCGGCGCGCCTCGTCAAACCGCCACTCATTTCAATGTAGTCGTCACGGCTCAATCCGGGCCGGAACAGGTGTGACGTATTCTGCTGAGTCTCACCGATAACCGTGATTTCCTGTGCCTTCCTGGGCACCAGCAGACGATCTCCATCGCGCAATTCCAGATCGAACACAAGCGCCAGATTTGGTCCGCGTGCCGCAAACTGGCCGAGATCGATCACAAGACGGCCGACCGCTTCGGTTTCACGCAGCTGATCGAGCAACTGCTGTCCGGTTTCCAGGGTATCGGCGCCCCCCGCACCAATATTTTGCAGCGACAATGACGCCAGATCCGTCTCCATCCGTCGTGTCAGCACTTCGATTTGTTCCTGCTCTCTCCGACGCAGCGATTCACGCAGAAAGATCGCACCTTCGGGAAACGCCCCATTGGTCAGGCCACCGGCACGCTCCAGCACCTGGTCAAGCGTCTCTCCCTGACGTATTCGGTATTCGCCCGGAAATTTCACCTCTCCCTCGAGCGTCATGGTCCACAGCGTATCCCAATCCGGAATCTTGCTGATCCGCAAGTTGTCATGCTCTGCAAGTTCAACGTTTGCAGATTCATTGCCGCGCAAGACCGAATCAAGATCGACGCTGATGACTTCCGTGTTGCGATACTCGCCATTGACGACCTCGTAACGCGCAATTTCGGCCCTGAGTGCATAGGCGTTCTCTGCCAGATGGCCGCCCGCGCGCACCAGATCACCGACTCGCATACCAGGCTCGAGCGGATAGGTTCCGGGCGCCCTGATTTCACCCGAAACGCTCACCTCGCGGTATGGCTCCCCGGCGCGGGCCTGCAGTTGTAACTCCTCGAGCAGCGTCTGGATGACGCGCTGCCGGCCAAATGCGAGATTGAACACGTGCACGGTGTCTCGCGCCTGCAGCGGAACATTGGCTGGCGCATTCGGCTTGGCCAACGCATCGCCAAGATTGGCCGATATGGCGCTGACCCGGCGCGTCTTCGAATCTTCACGACGTATCAGCACGTAGCCCGAGTCGGCACCTGGCTGAAGTTCCTGCTCGGAGCTGATCAGGTCAGAAAGCCGCATTCCCTTGCGCCACTGATAAGGCCCGGGTCGATGCACGTGTCCAACCAGTGTCACAGTCTCCTCGAATTGCGGCAGGATGTGCGGCACGATAATGACATCGCCGGCGTGCGCCGGGGTCGTGGCTGCCTCGGGGCTACCAACATCGAGCGACAGCACTTTGCGTTGCGCATTGCCGTCGATGCGCTCTATGCGGGCACCTTTTGGATAAGCATCCGGCAGCAAACCACCGGCCATCTGGATGACCTCAGCGATCGACGTTTGGCCGCGCGTTTCGTAGATCGCCGGCCGCTTGACGGCACCGTCGACGCTGACCTGCAAACCGACCGGCGGCACGAAAATTACGTCACCCTGCTGTATCCGATGATCACCGGACGTGTCGCCTTGCAGCAGTGCGTCGTAAAGATCGAAGCGAGCCACGGTCTTGCCGCTGCGTTTCAGCTCGATGTCTCGCAGCGAACCGACGCGACTCACGCCACCGCTCCGGTACAGCGCACTGCTGATGGTCGCGAGGCCACTGACGACATACGAGCCCGGGCGGTTGACATAGCCGAGCACAAACACCTGGATGTTCCGCAACCGGCCCATCGTGACGCTGATCTGCGTTCCCAACAGCATTTGCTCGACGCGGCGACGCATGTCCCTGCGAAACTCGGAGAACGGCAGTCCGGCCACCGTGATCGGCCCCAGCTCCGGCAGATTCAGGATGCCGTCGCGCGTAACCTCGTATTCGTAGATCCCGGTGACGTTGCCGTAGAGTTGTACTCTTATACTATCGCCGGGACCGAGCACGTAATCCGGAGGTACCGGTCCGGTGATAACCGGCGCGAACCCGCCTCCCTCTTGCTCCTCAAACAGATCGTAGCCAAATGGCTCGAGCGCGTCGACACCGGTCGATGTGCTCTCCAGGATCGTCGCGGTGACGTAGAATATGTTGAGGGCAGGAACGGCGCCGAGACGCTGCTCGATCTGCTCGGCTGTAAGCCCGAGCAGCGGAATCGAAGACAGGCCCGGCAGAATCAACACGCCGGTGTCGTCGAGTTCGTAGAAACGACTGCCCTCGATACGCTGCAGCGCCTGGTCTTGTTCGAAGTCGAGTATCTCCTCGCGCTCCAGATCCTCGTCCAGCTCAAGAGTTACGATCAACCGTGACCGGCGCTCGGCGCGCAGCTCCTCGGGCTCTGCTGCCACTTCGGGACCAGCCACCGACGGCATCAGCTCCGCCCCCTCTTCCGAGAGGCTCGACAACTGCGAACCGTCTGCGCCCTGTCGCCGCAGCAGCTCAAGCTGCCGTAGCGCCTGCTCGCGCTGCGCGGGCGGCAACTGGTCGATCATCCGCAACTGCGCCGCTGTCGGGCGCAACGTCTGCGCGTCAGACTGGGGCGATGCAAGCGCCACAAACAAAATAATTGCCGCAACTGGAATCAGACGCAGGAATTTTCCGGCGAGGTTCGTTACTTCGAGTTCTCCGATCAACACGGGTTCCAGCCGGCAACGTGGCTGTTTGCAGACGACTTCGAAAGCACTCCGGGCAAGCCTTGGCGCCCTTCCGCCGCGCGGGTGCATTGGGTTTTCATTCGACGATTTGCCAAGTTGCTGCAGTAATCGCGGGATTGTACCAATATTGCCCGTAACTGCTAGTACGAACTCCGCCATTGCAGATAGGCTCGCACCTCATTGCTGCTCTCGCCAGCGACGATATCGTCCCATTGTTCAAAACCCAATCCAATATCAATTTGCCCGTAGTTCAAAGACCCGGCTGTGAGAAAGATCGAGGCTCACAATGTCCTGCCGGGCCGGCGTCAGGCTGTTTCGCGAATCGTTATCCGGGCCGTGACCAATGACTCTTCCCCGGTACCGCAGTCCGGTTCGATAGATCGAGTGATTGTATACGGAGTTGCCTGCCTGGCCACGATTGTCGTCGACGCCCTCGCCTTGCCACTCCAGGTCCATTCCCAACTCACCGCCAGCCGCCTCAATAAACTGGCGAACCGAGTACTGCTTGCCGGTCGCGATGACGTAATCGTCCGGCTCGTCCTGTTGCAGGATCAGCCACATGGCCTCGACAAAGTCCCGCGCATGACCCCAGTCGCGCAGCGATTCCAGATTGCCGATGTAAAGACTTTCCTGCAGTCCTTCCTTAATCCTCGCCAAGGCCCGGGTGATTTTTCTGGTCACGAAGGTCTCGCCGCGAACCGGCGACTCGTGATTAAAAAGAATGCCGTTGGATGCGTGCATGCCATAGGCCTCACGATAATTCACCGTGATCCAGTAAGCATAGACCTTCGCAGCACCGTAGGACGGACGCTATCCATTGCTGATGAAAAAAATCGCCCGCACCGACGTCATCGTGCTTGATGACTGGGGACTTACCAAAATGACTGCGCCACAACGTCGTGACCTTTTAGAGGTTCTCGATGATCGTCACAACCGTCGTTCAACACTCATTACCAGCCAGTTGCCCATCGAACACTGGCGTAAGATCATCGGCAATCCGACACTCGCCGATGCCATCCTTGATCGGCTCGTGCACAACGCCTATCGCATTACACTCAAAGGAGAATCCATGCGAAAACTCACCACAACATTACCCACAATCGGCAAACACAAGTCATAATGTAAACAATGCGTCGCTACGCTCCGCCGGGTGGCAGGCTTCACGTGGAATAGGTGGCAGGTATCCGTGGAATACGCACCCTCTTGGGCTTGGTTTTGAGTTCAGGCACGACGGCCGGATCCAGCGTTCTAAACATATACTCCGGTAATACTTTGGCGAGCATTACTTTCTTGGTTTGCTCTTCGATTAGCCTGAAGAAAACTGCCTGAAAATCGGCAAGCGATGTCGAATCTATCTGCCTGTTCAAGAACTCAATCGCCTGCTCAGCTTGTGCCACATCATGCTGCATAGTAGTTGAGTTGATATCTTCTACCAGCCAATCCACCCACTGCTTGGCAACCATCGGTGAGTAGTGCTCCACCGCGATCGTGACCAATCCGGTTTTCTTGTCTTGGCCAATCGAAAGCATACCTGTGAACGCTTTATATGCCTCCTGCGAAGAAGGAATGGTCGTTTTCGGTGGACTAACTTCTCTTATCCACTTTCCCGATGCCACATCGTACGTGCTTGAATCAATTATCAATTCTCTGGTTCGGGAATTCCAATCTGTCGCTGCCATCAACGTCACCAAAATATCGCGACGTTCTATAAATTCCGAAATGAATTTTCTGGACTTGAGAATCTCAAGACCCAGCGCGGTTTTGTCGTCAGAGCCACCACCGATATTGATTCCAGCCAAGCTGGCCAGGCCACCATACTGAGCCGCCAAAGCAGACAAGCCACCGGCGCCCGCCTGGTCGGTAGGTGCCAGCAAGGCTTCGGCCCGATAAATATTGGGCAGCATCAGGGCAACAATTACAGCAATTACCGCTGCTCCGACGGTAATGCCCCCGATCAGCCACTTCCCTGCCCACAACACACGAAACAAATCGCGAAGATCTATCTCGCCATCGTAAGAAACGGGCGGTGGTATCTGCTGTGACTCGTTCATCGTCTAGTTATCAAACGTCCTTATAGCCGCAACAGCTATCGCACCCTGATACAAAATCTGCGTCACACTGGTCCATAATGTCAGCGGCCTGATGCGATCCACTTCCAGCGGCACGACGATAGTATCTCCGGCATGTATTTCCATGCCACTGCCCCGGCCCAGCCACTTCGAACGATTACCGGCAACAACGGCGCCGCTGGCGCGCACCACGTAGATCAGCATTTTGTCCGCCCCGGGTTTGAGTTCAAGCGCGGACCCAAGAAAATACCGTCAGTCGCATCCCCGCTCGCCATTGATACGGCCCTGGACGATGCACATGGCCAGTCAAGGTGACCGTGTACTCGAGTTCCGGATAGAAAGAGTGATGCGATTCTTGTTGGCGTCGATTCGTGCACCGTCCGGATAGGCGTCCGGCCGCTTTGATTTTTCAGTGCCTCGAGTGCCATCTGCCGTTGCGCGGGTGGTAACTGATTGAGCATCTGCTGCTGTGAAGGCGACAGTTGGATGTTTTGTGCGAGAGCGGCGGTGCTCGTTAGCGCGAGTAGGAAAAATACGTACCTGATCAATTCGAACTCCATTGGATGAATCCCGTGACATCCGAGCTCGTGGTGCCCGACACCTCATCATCCAGACGGCTGTATCCAAGACCTGCGTAAAACCGCCCGAACTTCGTATGACGTTCATGCGAGATTTGCAGATCAGTCAGCTCTTGTGGTGTAGGAGTTAATGAGTGCCGGAGGTCCGGCGCACCGAGTCGATTAATTTCCATATAGCGCAATGATATGTTCCATGAATGACCCGCCGATTGTATCAGCGTTGAACCGATCGAGTAGGACAACGTGTCGCCATCGCCGGAATGGCCAAGCGACCGGCCCTTGTAACGATACCCGGTTTTGAAAATAAAGT
>Ga0209980_10001908_pt1 | contig 11452 bp, 13 predicted proteins | sample CR02metaG_FD_183611 | JGI IMG/M metagenome (GOLD analysis project Ga0209980, IMG submission 183611) | Deep subsurface microbial communities from Mariana Trench to uncover new lineages of life (NeLLi) - CR02 metaG (SPAdes) (version 2) | ecosystem: Environmental > Aquatic > Marine > Ocean trench... | reverse complement strand
GATTCGGATCTAGCGGGGGCGAGCGGGTCGAGGCAGTAAGCCTAGATGCGCTATCTCAGACTGGAACACCGACGAGCGAAGTCGAGAGCGAGGGTCGTTCCCTTGACCAAACTCCTGCGGGCACGGAATCAGCAGCGGCGACATCGAGCTCGTCGACCGAAACTCCGGGGCTTTCTGCGACCACGACTCTGACCCCCACATCCGTCTCCACTCCTGTGCCCTCTCCGACGTCCACCGATGCGCCGACACCTCTTCCCCCCACACCCACCCCGACACCCACCTCACCTCCACCGCCAACCGCGACCGAAGATGCCTGTTCACTCATCTCTCTGGGCGGCTTCGCCGTGGACGATGAATTTGTCTCGTTCTCGGTGTCGAACTCTGGATCTGGCACTGTCATCATCACCCGCATCGTGCTCGACTGGCCGGCCGGCAACGGCGAGCTGGACCGAATTCGGTTCGACAGCTCATCTATCTGGAATGGAAATGATGGGACCCCACCCACCGACGTTGATTCGGGATGGACCGGTAACCGAGTGCTGGTGGGCGGAATATCCAAAATCTTGAAATTTGAATTCACATCTGAGGCCCAGGGAAGCGGCTACGACTTAGACCTATTCCTCAGCGGCTGCCACCGCTCTGCCGGCGGCTAGGCGGATATCCATTCCACACTTGTGACAGATTCGGATTTCGGGCGAGCCATGCGACGAAAATCTCAAATCTCGTCAACTCCTTCAGTGTGAATCCCAGAACACTCTAGCGGATTCTACAACTCAAACTCGAGCTTCGATCCTCGGGTCAGGAAGCGATGTTTTATTCTCCACCTATAGCTGTTCGCCGCGTCCTTGATCCGATCTTTCACCTGCTCCTTGTGCGCTGTTCGTTTCTCTGTTCCAGCGAGTACCGCACTGCTGTTGAACCACAGCTTCAAAGGCCTGTCGTCATTCGGCTCACCTGGGGCCGCTCCAAGTCGGGCAGTGGGTATTGGTGGCCCTCTAACGAGCGCTTGCTTGCCTGTGGTCGTCGGAGGGTTTTCGATGGAGTGTCCTTGCGAAGCAAGGACGAGCTACCTGCTTGCCGGTGCTCGTATTCTGAGCGTCTTCGTAAGAGTGTCCTGGTGGATTTAGGCTACTTGTGGCCTAACTGCACTCGAAGAGTGTTCCAGTGAGTGATATGGAAGTGGTTAGGCGGACGCAAATCTGACATCTGATTCCATCAACTGTTCGATGGCCCGCTTCAGCTTGCCTGGCTTAAATCCCCGGGGTCCTGTGCCACCTGCATAAGCCACCTTTCCATCAAGATCAACCAGATAGAGCCGGTCGGGCCAGGCAGCATACGCCTTCATCACCCCATCATCCATCTCATCCACAATGGTCAGTATTCCATACTTCAGCCGGGTCTCACAAGTTCCTGCCAATGCGCGGCGTTCTTCAATCGTTTGCGGATCTCGAAAATCATGATTTCCCATATACCATCCGTCAGTCGGATGGGCTTCCCGAATGTAAATCACAAGGAACTGCACACGATCGCCGTATTCGGCGTACAGATCTTTGAGGCGCACGGCCCCTCGTACAAAGGGCTCTCAGGTAAAACTGCCGAATATCAGCGCAACGGGTTTATTCCCGCGGAAGTCTGAAAGCCGAACAAGAGTTTCACCGCTTACATCCCAAAGCTCGAATTCAGAAGCTAGTTCGCCTCGCTTGGGTGCCTCCCGATCGTACCGTCTGTGCCACCTGATGCTGTCTCGCCAGTTCCTGATTGTGTCACTCATTTCGATAATCTCCTGTCAGCATAAATATCAAAGACACATTCGCCCCATTAAGTCCTAACCTCACCAGCCAGCAGGCGTCCACATGGTAAGAGCCCTCCCCGCTGCAATGTGCGGCGGGAGGCTTCATTGTCAGAGTCGCAGCGAGCCGCGGGTCTCCTCCCTACCTCATAGCTTACATGCCGCAACTCCTGAACGAGGTGGCTTCCAATGCCTTGTCGCCGAGCCCGAGGGATTACTTCCATGCAGATGTCGCCATACGGTGGGTTGTAGTGGTCCAGCACACCTCAGGCCGCCACCACTTCCCCGTTCATTTTGACAACCCAATCGCCCTCCGGTCCATCCTCGTCGGCTTCTCGTGGCTGAAACAACGCACCCAGGCAGCTCAAGATCGTAGCAGGGCCATCCTCGAAGAGGATGTTTTCGACTGAGATATTGGTGGCGACGTCACACAGTAAATTGTTCATGAGAGGCATGTTGGTCTGGGTTTCGATATGAGTCGCGCCGCTAACAGCCAGCAGCTCGCGAAACATCGGAAATACATCGGCTCGCCGTTGGGGCAGCGCATGAAACTCCATAACACGGTCTTTGAAATGCTCGTTCCAAACGCCCGCATAGCCCGCGACACGTCCGTCGACAAGGATTAGATAGGGGTCGGCGAGTCCCCGCCCTAAAATAGAGTCACGGATGATCTGACAGTGAGCTTCATGACGATAGAGCGCCCGCAGGGGTGCAATTTCTGCAAACTCTGTCTTTCGAACTTGAATATCTATCGTTCTACCACTTTCCCGTACTTCCAAATACCACTGCAAAACCTCACGCTTGTACTCGTAAGAGTGTCTTGTGCGAATCCAAGGGGCTCCACCCGCAATATGCTCCCGTGAGCGGCTAGGGGTGATATAGCCTCTGTGTCGTGACTGAAAGATCCTGGCCCTATAGGGGTACCCTCGACAAGCTGCTCGGTCGTGTGTCCTTGCCCTTCGATAATGCCTGCACGGCGTCGCTGACTGTTGCTACTCGAACATTCGGGATAGGTCTTCTATGGGAAGAACACCCTCCACCTTGACGAAGCGTCCTTCCTGCGTGAATGTGTCTCCAACGATTTTTACAGATCCAAACTGGGATTTACCCTCTTCTTGCCCGGTCCTAATAGCGGGCAAGGCGTTAGCGGCCATCTCGGCGTTTTCAAACTGGTATAGCTGGATCGTGGAGATGGTCCCCTCCGGTCCCTTAGCCAAGCCTACGAAGACCGATGCGGTGCAGCCTTCGGCTTCGTAGTCACAGTTAGCCCAGACAGCGGCCCTGAACACACGAGGTAAGGCAGCGCCCATTTCAGCGAGCGGAGGTGTCGTCGGATCTTGGGCCGTATCAATAACAGCCTCAACCGCCGCTTCGGCGCCGCTCGCAGAGTGCTCTCTCTAGACCCCTGGCCTAGGGACAGGGGCAGCGAGTAGTTAGGGAGCATTCCTTCGAGCCAGCAATTGCAGTGCAATTTCGCGCAACTTCAAGACAAATTATGCAACATACTTATTAGAAATATGACATGAAGATCATTTCTGGGTTAGGCATACTCATCCATGCATCACACTTCATATCAGAGAGGAAAACCTAGTAGTGCTGCAAGGATATGAATCACTCTGATCATATTCGGCTACCGGGTAAGGGTCGCCTCCATCGCATTGAAGAAAAATATTATCGCATTCAACGTAAAGTGCATCCCCAAGGCGGCAAGATACTTCGGGATTCCAACATCGCCTTACCCCACGCCCAGCCTTGGTCGATGCAGCAAACCGACGCGGCGCTGTGGCGGCACGATTTTCGTGCGCACAACGTTACCAATCTCGATCATGGGACTGCTTGCGGTCCGCGATTCGAGAAGATTTAGTCGATCGTATCAAGCGTCCGCGGCGGGCACAAGCTCGGAAAATGAATTCGCCGGCATCAGGGTAGAATCCGCGCTTATATGGCAGTCCAAGACCTCGCACGCTCCAGGCGCCGCATCCTAGGCACGCTGTTCGCTATGCAGAGCTTGACCTCTGCGGGGGTGATCGCCACCGCCACGGTGTTGACGATCGTCGCCGCAGATCTGACCGGCAATCCCTCCCTGGCCGGCGTCCCCTCGGCCGTCATCCAGCTCTCCATGGCGTTCTCCGCACTGCTTTGGGGCCAGCTTTGGGATCGCCTGGGTCGAAAAAACGGGCTAACGATCGCGCTCCTGATCGGCCTCGCTGGCGCAGGCTTGACAGCTGCGGGTAATGAGTATGGGATCGTCTGGGTATTTGGTCTGGGCATCATCGGTATCGGCGCCATGCGAGCGGGTACGCTCATGTCCCGCTTTGTAGCAGCCGAAGTGAGTGCGCCGGAAGTACGCGGGCGAGCCATCTCGATCGTGGTGTGGGCGGGTACGGTGGGGGCCGTGCTGGGCCCGTTACTGGTGGCTCCCAGCAGCGCTTGGGCGACGAGCCTGGGCTTCAACGAGCTGACCGGTCCGATATTGATCGGGGTACCCCTCATCGGCCTGGCGTCCATGGTGACGTTTGCCGGCCTGCGACCAGAGCCGGCGAAGCTTGCCAGACTGGTCGAAGAGGCGGGGCCCCGACCGAAAGTTGCTCCGCAAGGCACGCGAACCTTATCACAATTGATTCGAGTTCCCGGTGTCTACACCGCGGTAATCACCGTGGCGTTGGCACAAGCGGTGATGGTCACGCTCATGGGTATTACCGCGCTCTACATGCGGGATCTAGGACACAGCCTGGGCGATATTTCGGTCGTCTTCGCGGCCCACACGTTAGGCATGTTCGCGTTTGCACCCCTCTCGGGAGCTCTGTCCGATCGCTTGGGCCGCGGTCCCGTCATGATCGCAGGGAGCCTAATCGTGATCCTCTCCGGGATCGTTGCGCCCTCCTCGCCGGCAGTCCCGGTCCTGGTCGCAGGCCTCTTTCTCCTAGGTTTGGGTTGGAGCTTCAGCTTCATTTCTGGTTCAGCGCTCCTGTCTGACCAGCTGACTCCACCTGAGCGCTCGAAGACCCAGGGCGCGAACGATATGTTGATCGGCCTGGCCTCCGGCCTCGGAAGCCTGGCAAGCGGTGTGATCTACGCGGGGCTGGGTTACGGTGCCTTGGGGCTCATGGGTGGAGTCGCGATGGCCGTGGGGTTTGCCTTTAGCGCCTGGTGGACGGTCAGGCCGCGGGGGCCACAGACGGCGGCCGCGGATTGAACCTCACACCCGCTTTTTGAACGATCTGGCATGGTTTCGCCGACCTCCGCTCCAGCTTCAAGCCCTCTCTAACCGCTCCGATGTAATGCCTCGATACCGTTCGTGGCCGATCTCCTCTGCCAGTTGATGGGCCGCAAGAAGCAGAGTTCGCTCCTGGTCGGGCTTCTCCAACTCTCGCTGCATCTCCGCAGAATTGATAAGCAGCAACACCTCGTTCTCCTTCAGGTTCGCTGCTCGCGCCCGATTCAGGCCTTCGCTGAGATAAGATTCCGCCGTATCAAATTCTCGGCGAGCGGTCGCCAGGGCACCCAGGCTGGCCAAAACATGGCTCATGCGCTGGCTGTCTCCCATCTCCCTAGAAAGGCTCAGTGCCGAATCAAATTCTCTTTCGGCACGCGCCTTATGGCCCTGATCATGCGCCAGCGCGCCCATGTTCGTATAAAGAAATGCCATCACGCGACGGTTGCCGTCGGCGCGTGCCATCTCAACTGCTTCCTCAAAATAGCCGCTTGCAGACTCGAATTGCCGATTGCGGGCGGCGATCACGCCCAGATTGGTGAGAATCGGGCCTAAGAGCGCGCGGTCACCCTCCGCGCGCGCATGGGCCAGCGCCTCGGCGAACCGGTCCTCTGCCTGCGCTAACTCGCCCTGACTCACAGCCAGGATCCCGATATTCGTTAGCAGCGCGGCCTCACGCTGGCGGAGGCGCGATTCTTTGGCCAGAGACAGCCCTTGGAGGTAATGGGCCTCGGCGCGGGCGTGCTGGCCGCGCGCATAGGCAGTGGCCCCCAATCCGAGCTGCGCAGCACACACCGCGGCGGCATCGCCCTCGGCCTTCGCGGCGACCTGGAAGTGCTGCTCGGCTTGCTCCAGCTTACCCAATCGCTGCGCCGCCCTTCCAGCATTGAGCCGGGTCAGCGTTCGCTCTCCCAAAGCCTCGACCGCTTGCGTCAGGAGCTGATCCGCTTCGACGAGCAGTCCGTTTGCTTCGAGGTAGGGGTAGAGGGCGTTGGCGCCGTTGACGAATTCCTCATCCAAGCCGCTCTCGTGTGCCAACCGCAACGCGGCCAGGATGTTCTGAATCTCCGGGTTCAAGGTCTTAAACCGATCCGAATTGCTCTCGGTCAGGCGTACGAAATGTTCGACCATCTCTCCTACCGGCGCAGCCGCGTCGGCACGTGTCCGGGAATAATCACTGATTGTGCGGTGCATCGCATATCGCCCCCGACCACTGGGCTCCAGCAATCCTGCGTCGACAAGCCAATCTAGCTCTTGACCGGTCCCGCCCGATACCGCGATCGCCGCCTGCTCGTCGAATGTACTTGGCTTGGCAGGAAAAATGCTGAGCCTGCGCAGCACCGATCGCGTGGACGGCTCCAGCGCCTCATCACTCAGGGCGATGACCGCCTGGAGCGAGATGGGTTGGTCGGGGGGAAGGCCAGCCTGCTGATCGAGCGCCGATCGAGTCCGCTCGAGAGACAACAGCTCCGCGGGATCGGCCAGTCGATCGAGGAAGTTTTTGAGGCGGCGTGGTTGATCCGAATACGCCGCGGTGCGCAACGCGCCGCCTGCGATAACCAGCGCCTGCGGCAGGCCCCCCACGGCTTGCACAAGCTCCCGCCACCGGCCCGCCACCGATCGCTTCGGTCTCGGGACGAAGTGTTCCAGCAAGGAAATACCGGCCTCTTCATCCAGCTCAGGAACTCCCACCGAGGCCTCATCTGCCAGCGCAGCCGCTATCTTTGGGGAGCGAGTGGTGAATAGGTAGCGGCAGCTCGGACCCCCAATCTCAAATGACCGGGCAGCAGCCTCATCCCACACGTCGTCGACGATCATCAATATCTGCTTCTCCCCAATCAAGGAATGGAGCTGGCTGGCGCGCGACTTAAGATCCCGGAGTTCCCGGATTTCGGAAGCGTGCAGACCCATCGCGGACTCCCACAAGTGAAACTGTACGGCGATGTCCGGCGCCGGCCCGAGGCTGGTCCACAATACTCCGGACACGAATTGCGCTCTCATTTCGTGCCCGAGCTCGAGCGCGAGGGCGGTCTTCCCGACTCCCGGCAGCCCGTGAAGTACCAGCCTTGTGGAGCTCTGCAATCGAGATTTCAATTCCTCAAGGAGATCCCCACGGCCAACTAACCCGTGCGTTGGCCGCGGCGGCACGGTGAAGGGAACCGCAGCCCTCGGCGGGGCGGACTCGGCCGGCGCCGCCGAATGCGCCTGTTCCTCCCATTCGCTGATGCGGGCCAGCAGTCGGTCGAGCGCCGCAGCCTGTTCGTGGTTGTAGGTGTTGCGGGCGATCCCCATCTCACCTGCCAAGAATTCGGCTGAACGACCCTGAATGTATCGGCCGCTGAGGATCTGGTAGGGCCTCCAAGTCTTCTCGACCGGGTTTGGCACGCCATCTCCGGGCTTCAGCGCTTCGATTCCTTCCTGGAGCACCTCCCGCAGGGCGATCCCAAACCCAACCTGGGTTTCTCCGTACCCCGATGCGCGGCGCTTTGAATCAACGACCCGTAAACGAGCCAGCGGGCACTCACCCAGCGCTTTTGACTGGTCCCAGGTGAGGAGTGCTTTTCTGAGGGTCTTCCGATCCAGTTCCATTTGGGCAGTTTTCCGGCAATTTCTGCCGTCGGCGCACCCTAAAGTGATCCTGTACCTGATTAAAGGTGAGTATTTATGTCAGCGCAATCCCAAGTACAGGCTATGAGATCTCCCCCGGAGCGGTACCGATGATTGAGAGCCTAATGCTGTTGATCGCCTTTGGAGCGATCCTGGGCGGCGTAGTTCTGGTCCACGAGCTCGGCCACTTCGCGGCCGCTCGTGCGTGTGCCGTAAGGATCAAGGAATTGGGATTCGGCTTGCCTCCGCGATTGGCGCGGCTCGGATCGCTGGGGGGTGCGGAGATCAGCCTGAATTGGATTCCCTTGGGCGGTTTTGTACGGCCGGCGGGAGAAGTTGACGCCTCCGTTCCGGACGGGCTTGCGGCCAGCCACCCGCTGGTCCGCATCGTCATATTAAGCGCGGGCAGCCTGGCCAACCTGCTGCTGTCCGTGTCGCTCATGACCGTGGCCTTCATGGCGGGCTGGCCGGACCAGGTCGAAGTCATTGCAGTTGAAGCGGGTTCGCCGGCGGCGGCCGCGGGTTTGATGCCAGCCGACAGAATCCTGAAGGCAGACGGCAAACGGATTCGGGAGGCCGGCGAGCTGCGAGGCCTGTTGGAAGCCTCGGCCGGCGCTCCGGTGGTGCTCGAGATTGAGCGAGGCGCACAGGTCATTGAAACCTCGATCCGGCCGCGGACGGATCCGCCCGAGGGGCGCGGCCCGGCAGGTTTTACGTCTTCGGGGGTGCTCTTTCGATACGAGCTGGTTCCGGCCCTGGGGCGCGCCTCGATGAAGGTTGCCGAGCTGTTCGCAGCCACAGTACGGGTCACCGCCGACGCGCTAACTCCTGGCGGTGACGATCCGGGTGTGCGCCTTGCTGGGCCGCTGGGGTTAAAGCAGGCCAGTGATCGGGCCATGCGAAACGCATTGGATTGGGAAGAGCCCTTCCCCGTGCTCTATCTGGCCTCCTGGCTGAGCCTGGCGGTTGCGATGACGAACTTGCTGCCGCTTCCCGCCCTGGATGGCGGCCGGATCCTGCTGGTCTCGATTGAAGTGATCCGTTCCCGGCGCATGGAGCCCAAGGTAGAAAAGTGGGTCCACGCGTTGGGAATGGTCGGTCTCTTAGTGCTCCTGCTCGGGCTCACGGCGCGAGATGTCATGGATCCATTGTTCTGAATGCGGAGCAAATTCACCGGAAAGGAGGCGAGACGGTATGTTGACCTACATGTATGAAAAGGGCCAGGGTCTAGTTGAGTATGCGTTGATTCTTGTTTTGGTCGCAGTTGTCGTGATCGTGATTCTTGCGCTGCTCGGCCCGGCCATCGGAAACGTGTTCTCCAATATCATCGAGAATATCTAAACCTAAGGGTTTCCGCTCGCGGGAGGCCCCAAGTACTTTGGAGCCTCCCGCCCCATCCATGACAGAAAATGAAAAGGCCTCGCAAGCGAGGGCCTTTCCATACAGCGGTTGGCGAATTGCCAGCCGATGACCGTGCGGAGGTACTAACTCAGTCGTTATCCTCCTCATCATCGTCGTCATCATCATCATGGTCTTTTTCGTCGTCTTCGCAGTCACCGCTACCGGGACCTGACGAATCGCATTTACCTTCATCTTCGTCACCGTCGTCTTCGCAGTCACCGCTGCCGGGGCCTGACGAGTCGCAGTCTTCGTCATCGTCAAGATCGTCGTCGTCCAGATCATGGTCTTCCAGATCGTCGTCGTCCAGATCATGGTCTTCCAGATGCTCGTCATCCAGATCGTCGTCGTCCAGATCGTCGTCGTCCAGATCATGATCTTCATGATCCGCCTCATCCCCTTCGATCTCGATCTCAATTTTTAGCTCACCCTTACCGTCTTCGATCTCAAGTTCAAACTCGAACTCAATCAGATCCTGTTCCGAAGCCATAAGTTGGGCGAGCGCCTGCTCGAAGGCCGCACGCTGCTCCAGAGAGAGTTCGTCCAGCAGGCCCTCGATCGCGGCAAGCGCCTCTTCAAACATGGTGATGGCCTGCTCTATGAGCTGGCGGTCCCCCTCGCCTTCGATCTCGATTTTCAGCTCTTCGAGCCGCTCGGTGGCGAATTCCAGTCGCAGTTCGGCCTTTTTCTCATCGTCGCGCGTCAAGCTCAGGCGCAAATCTTCAATGGCAGTATCCAGGCCAAACAAGAAGTCTCCGGGGCCGGCCGCGTCCGCGCTGGCGACCAAGCCGCCCATACTCAGTACCGCTACAACCAAGAAAGAAATTAGGGCGGGGATCATCCATGCTCTCCTTTGAGGGTTTGGGTTCTGATTTCGAAATATTGAACGGAGAGCTGCTAGATTCGTTACAAGGGTCCCTCGGAAGGTTTGCCGGTGAATATTACGCAGCCGCTCAAGCCGAGTGTCAAGGCGGCCGCGCAGTTCGTCGGAGGCGACTAAGGCGCGACCGCTCCGGAGCCGCAGCGCGGCCGGCATGAGTCGCTGGAGCTCTTCCTGGTACCGTGGGAAGCGCTTCAGGCATTCTTCGAGGCTCAGGCCCTGCTCATCGATCAGAGATAGGCAGAAATCGAGCACCGATTCGAGGTCTTGTGGATCGCTTTTACCCATCAGTTTCCATCAATCCTGCCAGCGCCTCGAGGGCACGATGCTGAATGACCCGGGAGGCTCCCTCGGATTTGCCGATCATCTCCGCCACTTCCCGGTGGGAGAGCCCCTCCACGAAACGCAGGATGATCACGTGTTGTTCGTCATCCCCCAGCTGCTGAACGGCTCTTGACAGGCTGGCCAGGCCCTCCTGATCCGCCACTTGATCCTCCGGGTGCAATTGCGGATCTGGCATGTCTTCCATCGCTGGATCGTCGACATGGATACGATTGGATTGGACACGGTAGTGGTCGACGACTATGTTTCGTGCTATCCGGTAGAGCCAACTGGTAAATCTGTGCCCTTGCGGCTCATATTCTGGTATGGCGGTCCATGCCCGAACAAACACCTCTTCGGTTAGATCCTCGGCCAGCGGTACATCCGCAACCCGGAAGAATATATATCGATAGATCGCGTCCAGGTGCCGAGTGTACAGAGTGCCAAACGCATCCGCGTCGCCATCGACGGCCCGCGATACGAGAATCTGCTCTTGCTCAGCCTCCTCGATATTTGGTTCCGAGGCCATCCATTCCTCAATAGAAACGAATTGGAATCGATAATGTTACATTGGACAACACGGTCGCCAAGCCAGGCTGGGCGAGGCGGAAATGCCGGCTGCCTTGGCAGGTCAAGACCCCGCTTTGGCCAAAGTAGAATCCAAAAAGGGATCCGCCCGGATCCCTGCGACCTGGGAAAACCTCCGTGAAATATTGTCGGAGCTTAACCCCCGCTGGTCTGAACGGTGACATCGAGGGTCGTCGTCTCACCTCTAATAATCTGAATCTGCTTGGGGAGTCCTGAAGTACCTTCCGGTCCATCGTGGGTGATGTCGATCATATAGACGCCTTCAAGCAGAATGGCGCCGTAGTAACCATTGGGATCAATGTCGGCCCGCATCACTTCGACGATGCCGTTGCCTTCCATGATCAGGATCTGGCGCGCGGCGTAGTCGGCTGCAGAAGGAGTCGGTGCGATCTCCCCTGCGCTGACCACCGGATTGAGTGTAACGGTGCCTTTGAGCGAACCGGTTCTGTCCGCGCTGCAGGCCGCGAAAAGCATCGAACCGGCCAGGATCCCTATCCCGATTAAACTTCGCTTCATACTCTCGACCTCATTTTCCCGATCCACAAGATCATAAGAGGCTGAGCCAGATTGTTCGATCCTACTTCCGTCCCGGTCCCAAACGGAAACGCATATGGGCCCACTTCCCAGTGAGGAGCAGGAAGCTCGGAACACCAGC
>Ga0209980_10001907_pt1 | contig 11454 bp, 9 predicted proteins | sample CR02metaG_FD_183611 | JGI IMG/M metagenome (GOLD analysis project Ga0209980, IMG submission 183611) | Deep subsurface microbial communities from Mariana Trench to uncover new lineages of life (NeLLi) - CR02 metaG (SPAdes) (version 2) | ecosystem: Environmental > Aquatic > Marine > Ocean trench >... | reverse complement strand
GAAGCAGCGCATATTAACAGCCGCAAGTGCTTGACTGAGTATGCGCATTCTGATATTTATATGTGCATATTTATGCGAGTCAGACCATGCCGAATTCCCCGGAAATTCAGTCAGACCGACGCCAGGCCATCCGGCAGATCCTGGAACTGGGCCCCGCGGGGACTCAGCAGTCACTCGTGGACGCCCTGACCTCACAGGGTTTTGTCGCGACGCAATCGAGCGTCAGCCGTGACCTGAAGGAACTGGGTGCGATCAAGACAGCAAAAGGCTATGAACTGCCGGGCCCGGGAAAGGGCGACGAGGTGGCGGAGGTGTCCGGGTTTCTCAGGGAGATAGAGACCGCCGGGCCTAATCTCCTGGTCATAAAGACTGCCATTGGTGCGGCACAGCGGGTCGCACTGGCACTGGACCGGAGTGGCTGGCCGGAAATGGTTGGCAACGTGGGTGGTGATGACACGGTGTTGGTCGCGACCAAGAATGCCGCCGCTCAAAGAAATCTTCTTGCAAAAATCGACCGCGCATCCGCCCGCGGCTGATTTCGAGCCCTCCATCTGAAGGACGTTTCCCATGACCGACGCTAAATCTCCAATTATTCTTGCCTTTTCAGGTGGTCTGGACACGTCATTCTGCGTCCCGTGGCTGAAAGAGAATTACGGACGCGAGGTTATTACGGCCACGGTCGATACCGGCGGCATTGACGACGTGGCTGCAGCAGCTCTCGAGGATCGCGCAATCAGGCTCGGTGCGATCGAACACGTGCTGCTCGATTGCAAAAACGACTTTTTCGATTCGGTTTTACGGTATCTCATTGCCGGCAACGTGCGTCGGGGTCAGTTTTATCCCTTATGTGTCGGCGCGGAGCGCGGTCTTCAGGCTGCGCGCCTCGCCGAGCTTGCCAGCGCAAGGGGAGTAGCGACGGTCGCACATGGTTGCACGGCGGCCGGCAACGATCAGGTGCGCTTCGAGGTCACGCTGCGGACACTGAACTCAGGCCTCGAAATTCTTGCGCCGGTGAGGGACAACAACTGGGTCCGCGAGGAACAGCGTCGTTACCTTGAAGATCATGGCCTGCCGCTGCCCGCGCAGGGATCCGCGTACTCGATCAACCGCGGATTGTGGGGCATAACGATTGGCGGCCAGGAAACGCTGACTTCCGAGCGGTCTTTGCCGGAGCAAGCCTGGGTGTTGTCGGCCGGCGCATTCGACAAGCCGAAGGCCACATCGCATCACACGCTGGACTTCGACGCCGGCATCCCGGTGGCACTGGACGGCGAGAATCTGAATCCGGTAGCGCTGATCGAGAAGCTCGAAATACTTGCCGGGTCCTACGCTGTCGGCAGGGGTATTCATCTCGGCGATACGCTTCTCGGTACCAAGGGCCGTGTCGCGTTTGAGGCGCCGGCAGCGCTTACGTTGATCACAGCACATCGTGAACTTGAAAAACTCGTCTTGAGTGCACAGCAGTCCCGTGTCAAGGACACCGTCGCGTCCGTCTACGGCGATCTCATACACGAGGGCAGGCAGCTGGATCCCGCGTGCCGGGACATCGAGGCTTTGCTCTCCTCGTCGCAGCTGCGCGTGACGGGCCAGGTCAGCTTCACATTGCGGCCCGGCAATCTCTTTATCGATGGCGTTACCTCACCATACTCTCTGCTTGCCGCCACCAAAGGCGTGTATGGGGAAGCCGCCGGCGAGTGGACCGCCGGGGATGCGCTCGGTTACGCACGTATTCTGTCTTTGCCGGGCTTGTTGCAGACCCGGGCCGGCGCATCCGCCGGAGAGGCCTGAACAATGCGCAGCATTTTCGTCGATAAAGTCGCCTCCGTTGCCCAGCACAGTGACCTGAGCCACGAACTCAGGTTGTCTGCCGATATTCCCTGTGAGGAAGGCGTGCTCATTGCCGTGCGCGTCTTGAATAACAAGACACGTTACAACCAGCTTGAACTGACGAGCGGCAGAATGGCCACCGTCAACCAGGGCGATATCGTTGTCGGCGCGCTCGGTCATCGAAAAGCGCTGCTCGGATACTCGGGCCATTTGCCGCAGGAGCTCGAAGTCGGTTCCATGATTCAAATCCTGAATATTGGTGGTGTTCTTGGACTATGCGATTCCGCAAATCCGGATGTCGGTGCGCCCTTCGATTGCGAAGTGCTTGGCACTGTTCTGCACTTTCCCTACCTTGGCGAACGCATCGGCGTGCCTGCGCGAGTCGGTGCCAAAGAACTCGATAAGAACGCACGACTAGACACACAGGGTATACCGGTCATAGCGCTTGCCGGTACCTGCATGGATTCCGGCAAGACGGCGGCCGCCTGTGCAATCGTCAGCCGCCTGCGTCACCGTGGCATGAAGGTCGCAGCTTGCAAAGCGACCGGCGTTTCATTGCGCCGGGATATTCTTGCGATGGAGGACGCGGGCGCTGCTGACTCGATGATCTTCTCGGATCTCGGCATCGTGACCACGACAGCAAAAAACGGACCGGCTCTCACCCGCGCATTGCTTAGCAGCCTGGCCGAGCTGCAACCCGATGTCATCGTAATCGAGCTTGGCGACGGTCTGCTCGGGGCTTACGGCGTTGAAGCAATACTCGCAGATGAAGACATACGCGACGCTTTTACTGCCGTCATTCTCTGCGCAAACGATCCGGTTGCTGCCTGGGGCGGCGTGCGAATTCTCAGGGAGCAATTCGATATCGCGCCAGTCGTCATCACCGGCCCGGCGACCGACAACGCGGTCGGGATCGATCAGATCAGAGAGCGATTGTCTTTGCCCGCGATCAACGCGCTCAGCAACGGCGTCGCGCTTGGCGATTCGATCGCCGATCTCCTGACCGATACGGAGCGCTTGAAATCATGACCATCCCCGCAGTCGTTCTCGGCGCAAGCGGATATGTCGGCGGCGAAATCCTGCGTCTGCTTGGAACACACCCGCACTTCCGACTGGCCGCGGCAGTGTCCGACAGCCGTCGCGGCGACGCCATCGCGGACGTTTTTCCAAATCTGGCCCGCACATACTCCGGCGTATCGTTTGACGGCCCGGATGCCTGGCTCGAGAAAGTGGACAAAGGCGGCGACCTTGCCCTGTTCTCCGCTGCGCCGCACGGCGCTTCGGCGCGTGTCATTGCGGCGGCACTCGAGGGAGCCGCTGATCGCGGTCTTGATGTTCATGTGGTCGACTCATCCGCAGACTTTCGCTACACCAGCGCGGAGCAATACGAGGCGGTATATGGAATACCGCATCCGGCGCCGGCCCTGATACCGGAGTTTTTCTGTGCCGTACCGGAACACGCCCCGGTCCCGGCGGATGCGCCGCATGCGGCGCATCCGGGATGTTTCGCGACAGCCGTGCTTCTCGCAGCTGTGCCCTTACTGAAATCAGGCGTTGTTAACGAAGAACTTTTTGTCAGCGGCATTACCGGCAGCACCGGTTCCGGGCGGAGTCCGCAGGCCGGCACGCATCATCCCGAACGGCACAGCAACCTGTATGCGTACAAACCGCTGCTGCACCGTCACGTGCCCGAAATCGAAGCGTTGCTTGAAGCAAGCTGTCAGACAAGAGCATCCGTACATTTCGTGCCGCATTCGGGTCCTTTCGCACGCGGCATTTACGTGACCATGCAGGCCAGGATGAAAGTCCCGGTATCGTCGGACGAGGTTCGAAACGCCTTTCGTTCATTTTATGAAGACAGCGAGTTCGTCAACATCGTCGACGGAATTCCGCGTCTGAAAGACGTCATTGCGTGTAACGATGCCAGGATTGGCGTCAGCTGCGAAGGCGATACTGTTGTTGTCATGAGCGCGATCGACAACCTCGTTAAAGGAGCTGCCGGCGGTGCCTTGCAATGGATGAACCGGCTTTGGTCATTGTCTGAATCCAGCGGCCTGACTGCAGCATCACCCGCATGGACCTGAACAGATGAATACTGCCAACAGCGCATCAGAGGATCCACGCACGCGGGAAGCTGCCGTTATGCTGCAGGTTTATGGCCAGCTGCCATTCGTGCCGGCGCAAGCCACCGGCTGCGATCTTGTCACGACGAGTGGTCAGCGTATTCTGGACTTCTGGGGCGGACATGCCGTTGCAGCGCTCGGACATGGTCATCCGCGCCTCGTGCAGGCCATCTGCGAACAGGCCAGGCAGCTGATATTTCAAAGCAACGCCGTTGCGCTGGACGTGCGGGCAGCTGCAGCGGAGCAGCTTGTCGGGATTGCGCCGAAAAACCTGTCAAGGGTTTTCTTCGTCAACAGCGGCGCTGAAGCGAACGAGAATGCCCTGCGCATGGCCTGCCTGGCGACGGGCCGACAAAAAATCCTCGCGTTGACGCACGGTTTCCACGGCCGCACGGCGGCAGCCGGGGCGGTGACGTGGAACTCGGCTGACAGCTGGTACGGTTTTCCAAACACGCCTTTCGCGGTTGATTTCATCCCACGGAACGATGTTGCCGCCGCAGAATCAATGATCGATGAAAGCGTTGCAGCCGTGATTTTTGAACCCGTGCAGGGTGTCGCCGGCGCCTTCGATCTGTCAGCCGATTTTGTGGCGGCGTTGCGCGAGGGCACTTCAAGGACCGGTGCGCTGTTAATTTCCGACGAAGTGCAATGCGGCATGGGCCGTTCCGGTCATTATTTCGCGATTGAAGCCTGTCGTGCAGAACCGGACCTGCTCACGACAGCCAAAGGGCTCGGCGGTGGAATCCCCTGCGGCGCACTGCTTTGCAGCGAGAGCGTGTCGAAAACTGTCGGCCTGGGAAGCCTCGGATCGACATTCGGTGGCGGTCCGGTCGCAGCCGCGGCCATCATCGCCGTCATTGAAACCATCAAGGCTGAAGACCTGCTCGCGAACGTTCGACGACGGGAAGCTGAAATCCGTGAGCATTGCGTCACAGGGCCGGTTCGATCGGTCCAGGGCATGGGTCTTTTGCTTGGCCTCGTCTGTGACAGGCCGGCTGCCGAGATTCGTGATGCACTGCTGCAGCGTGACATACTGACCGGCACCAGCGCCGACCCCAGTGTGCTGAGGTTACTGCCGCCCCTGGTGCTGCAGCCGGAGCATGTCAGGCGCCTGGCGAAGGCACTCGGCGCCATAGCGCCGAAAACATAAATGGAGTGATTAGAGGAACAATGATGAAGGCATTTAACGATCTTGCCGACTTTTCAACAGAAGAGATTTCTGCGCTGCTTGAATTGTCGAACCGGCTCGACGAAAAGCCGGAGCCAGAGGCGCTCAAGGGCAAAGTGCTGTCGTTGCTCTTCCTGAGCCCGTCCTTGAGAACGCTGGCATCTTTTCAGGCCGCCATGACCAGGCTCGGCGGCGGCTCATTCGTGATTTCGCCGGAGATGTCGATTCACGGACTCGAAACGCGGCCGGGCATCGTCATGGACGGCGCCGCGGCCGAACATATTCGTGAAGCCGTGCCTGTGATCGCTTCCTACGGAGACGCGATCGGCATTCGTGCCTTTGCCGAGCGCAGGAACCTGGAACACGATCTTGCGGACACCGAATTCTCCTCCTTGATCGCACTGATCGACACGCCGTACATCAATATGGAGTCAGCAAGCAATCACCCCTGCCAGAGCCTGGCCGACTGGAAGACGCTCGATGACCTGGACATCCCCACGAAAAGCGGGAAATTCGTGCTGAGCTGGGCATATCACCCGATGTCACTGCCGCTCGCCGTGCCGGCGGCCTCCATACACATGGCGGCGATGCGCGGCATGGACGTGACCGTGCTGCGACCCGACGGCTTTGAGCTGCCCGAAGCAATAATGGACAAGGCCAGGAAGGCGGCCGAGGCCTCGGGTGGTTCGCTGTGCGAGACCGATGACCGGGTGCAGGCGATGGAAGGCGCCCACATCATTTACGCAAAATCCTGGTCCTCGACGAGACACTATGGTGACAAGGCGGCGGACGAGGAGCTGCGCCGCGAACTGGTCCACTGGTGCATCGATGAGCCATGGTTCGACAATGCAAGAAGCGACTGCAGGTTCATGCACTGCCTGCCCGTACGGCGCGGCGTCGTGGTCAGCGAACGCGTACTCGACGGCCTGAGAAGCGTCGTCATCCATGAGGCCCGCAATCGCATGCTGGTGCAGATGGCAGTGCTGCACCAGATGCTCGGATAAAATTCATGACTGCAGGCAAAGACAGGGCAATCGTGGTTGCGGCGCTGAAACATGCGGCACCATACATCCGCATGTTCAAAGGCAAGATATTTGTCCTCAAAGTCGGTGGCGAGGTATTCGCAGATACCGCCGACACGCGCGCGCTGATGGAACAGGTAGGCATTCTTTACCAGGTCGGCATCAGGATTGTCCTGGTACATGGTGGCGGTCAGCAGTCGACCGAACTCGCCAGGCAACTGGGCCTCGACACGAAATTTGTTGACGGCCGCAGAATTACGGACGGTCCATCGCTCGACGTCGCGACAATGGTCCTGAACGGGCAGATCAACACGCGTGTTCTCGCGGCCTGTCGCGATCTGGAAATTCCCGCTGTTGGCATCAGCGGCATCGATGCCGGCCTGATACGCGCTCACCGGCGCCCGCCGGTCGAGAGAGACGGCGACAGTCCGGTCGATTACGGGTATGTCGGTGACATTGACTCGGTCGATGCCGATGTCCTGCAGAAACAACTCGATAACGGCCTGATGCCGGTGGTCAGTCCTTTGTCCTGCGACTCGTCCGGCACCATACTGAACATCAATGCCGACACGGTTGCGGCCGCGATCGCCGCCGAGCTCGGTGCAGAGAAACTGATACTGGCGACGAGCGCCCCGGGCATTCTCGATGACGCCGACGATCCGCGCTCACTCATATCCTATGTCGACCGTGCCGCTTTGAATCAACTCCGTAAAGACGGGAAGCTCGCCGATGGCATGCTGCCGAAAGCTGCCGCCATCGATGCTGCGCTGGCTAATGGTGTCAATCGGGTGCACGTCATTTCGTATAAAGTGGCAGATAGCCTCTTGCTGGAGATATTCACCAATGAAGGCACGGGCACTCTGGTTGTCAACGACATTGCTGCGTTGACGTTGGCTGAGGCAGCATCGAGCAGTGCAGACTGATGACTCGCCTCTGGGAAAAGGGACTGCCGCTCGATCAGCGAGTCCTCGCGTTTACGGCCGGCGAGGATCACCGGCTTGACGCGCGCCTCGTTCCCTACGACGTCCTGGGCTGTGTTGCCCATGCCGAGATGCTTGCTGCGCAGGACCTGATTACCGACCAGGACTGTAAAGCGATCTGCGACGGCCTCAGAAAGCTCGAACAGGGTTTCGCCGATGGTGAGTGGGAGATTCGCCTTGAGGACGAGGATGTACATACGGCCCTGGAGTCCCGCCTGACAGAACTCATCGGCCCTGCCGGCGGCAGGCTGCATCTCGGGCGCTCGAGGAACGACCAGGTGCTTACGGCACTGCGTCTCTACTCGCTCGATGCGATAGATGCGGTCTCAGAGAGCATTGGCGGCCTGTGTCAGTCATTGTCCGGACTCGCGGCACGTGAAGGCGACACAGCGCTGCCGGGCTTCACGCATATGCAGCACGCCATGCCATCCTCCGTGGCTCTTTGGAGTGAGGGCTTTATTGAGGCCTTTGAAGACGACGCCGCCGGTCTCCAGGCATCGCGGCGGCGCCTTGGCAAGAATCCGCTCGGCAGCGCAGCCGGGTACGGCACACCCGGGCTCGCTATTGACCGTGAACTGACGACGGCAAAGCTCGGCTTCGATGAAACGCAGGTTCCCGTGACTGCCGTGCAACTGTCCCGCGGCAAGGCCGAAAACGGCCTCCTGTTCGAGCTAACGCTGCTGGTGCAGGACCTCGGCCGCCTCGCCAGCGATCTTCTGTTGTTCTATACCCAGGAGTTCGCCTATATCGAGCTGGCACCCGAAGTGACGACAGGTTCTTCCATCATGCCGCAGAAACGAAATCCCGACGTACTCGAACTGATACGCGCATCTTCGGCCACGTCGCAGGCATGCCTTGAGGAATGCCTGATGATCACGGCAAAACTGCCATCCGGATATCAGCGCGATTTGCAGCGGCTCAAATCACCGTTATTTCGCTCGATCGATCTGGCGATCGAGTGTGTCGACATCATGTCGCATGTCCTCAAAGGCTTGAAGTTCAGGCCCGAGAACATACGGCTTGACGAGAGCATCAATGCCGCCCGGGAAGCAAACGAACTCGCAAGCAGGGAAAACATACCATTTCGCGAAGCCTATCGACGGGTCGCGGAACGTTACAATAAATGACACGGTACGTTATATTGCTGCGTGGATAGTCAACCGCTCAAGGCAACCCGACGGTACAGATTATGAACAGCTATTATCGCTTGGCTTTGGTTCTTGGACTTTTGTTCACAGCAGGATGCGGCCAGAAAGGGCCCTTGTATTTGCCAGGTGATCCGAGCCTGATGAAGACGGATGTGCCGGCTCAGGACCAAAGCCAGACCGAAGAAGACGACGAAGATAAAGAAGAAGAAGAGTCACAAGACGAGAACTAGGTCAATTTCATGAGTGATGACACGCTCGTCCTTATCGACGGGTCGTCCTACCTTTACCGGGCATTTCATGCTCTGCCCAGCCTGAGCAACTCCAGAGGTGATCCCACGGGCGCCGTTCACGGCGTACTGAACATGATCAACAAGCTGGTCAGGGAGCAGGCGTCCGAGCATATCGCCGTTGTGTTCGACGCACCGGGTAAGACGTTTCGTGACGAGATATTCGCCGAGTACAAAGCGAACCGTCCGCCGATGCCCGACGAACTTCGTTTACAGATCGATCCCTTGCTGGAAGCGGTTACGGCGATGGGCCTGCCGCTATTACGCATCGAAGGCGTGGAAGCTGACGATGTCATCGGGACTCTGTGCCGTCAAGCTGTCAAGAGCGGCCTGGACGTGCTCGTCTCGACCGGCGACAAGGACATGGCTCAGCTCGTCGACGACAAGGTCACACTTATTGATACGATGAGCGGTACGGTCCTCGACAGGAACGGTGTAAAGAAGAAATTCGACGTCTATCCGGAACAGATTATCGACTATCTCGCATTGGTCGGCGACAGCTCCGATAACATCCCGGGTGTACCGCGTGTCGGTGCCAAGACTGCGGCCAAATGGCTGAACCAGTACGGCAGCGTTGCCGAGATCGTCAAGAACGCGAATGAAATCACCGGCAAAGTCGGCGAGAGCCTGCGGGAAAACCTGGACCAGCTGGCGCTGTCGCAGCAGCTCGCAACAATTAAACAAAGCGTCAAGCTCGAGAAAAAACCCGAAGACCTCAAACGGGGCAAGCCCGATCTTGAGGCCTTGCGGGCGCTTTACGGCCGTCTCGAACTTAGGTCGCTTCTGCGACAGCTGGACGAGCAGACGGGCGGCGATACGACTGAGCAAGAACTCCCAGAGATCCCGCCGAGGAAAGGTGACTATCAGACTGTACTAAAGCAATCCGCATTCAAGACCTGGCTTAAGAAAATCGACAGGGCGGCGCTTGTCGCCGTAGATACCGAGACGACCAGCCTGAATTACATGCAGGCGGAGATCGTCGGTATCTCACTCGCCGTCAAAACGGGCGAGGCTGCCTATATTCCCCTCGGCCACGACTATCCGGGCGCACCGGACCAGTTACCAAGAGATGAAGTGCTGGCGGCCCTCAAAGACTTCCTCGAAGACCCTGACAAGAAAAAAGTAGGCCACCACCTGAAATACGATGCGCATATATTCGCGCGCTACGGTATTGACCTCCGCGGCATGCAGTTTGATTCGATGCTCGAGTCCTATGTATTGAACAGCGTCGCCACGCGACACGACATGGATTCCGTCGCCAGAAAATACCTCCATATCAGCACGATTCACTATGAGGACGTCGCGGGCAAGGGCGCGAAGCAACTCACTTTCAATCAAATCGATTTGGAACAGGCATCACCCTATGCGGCCGAAGACGCCGACATCACGCTACAGCTGCACGAATACTTGTGGGGAGAGCTCAGGAAAACCAAATCACTTGAAAGGCTATACGAGGAAATCGAACAACCGCTGGTGCCTGTTCTTCTCGATATGGAAGAGACCGGTGTGCTGATCGATCCGAAGATGCTGAAAACGCAGAGCGGCGAGCTGGCGAAAAAGATGGCCAAGCTGGAACAGGAGGCGCACGACCTCGCGGGCAGTCCGTTCAACCTTGGCTCGCCCAAGCAGCTTCAACAGATCCTTTTCGAAGATCTCGGCCTGCCGGTGGTCCGGAAAACGCCCAAGGGTCAGCCGTCAACGGCCGAGGACGTGTTACAGGAACTGGCCGACGAGTACGAGCTGCCGCAAGTGATCCTCGAATACCGAACCGTCAGCAAACTGAAAAGCACCTATACAGACAAGCTCCCGGAACAGATTTCTCCGGATACCGGCCGTGTTCATACTTCCTATCACCAGGCCGTCACCGCCACCGGCAGGCTCTCCTCCACCGATCCGAATCTTCAGAATATCCCGATTCGTACACCCGAGGGCCGGCGCATTCGACAGGCGTTTATTGCACCGACCGGTTTCGTATTGCTTGCCGCAGATTATTCCCAGATCGAGCTGCGGATAATGGCGCACCTCTCCGGCGACAAAGGGCTGCTGAACGCGTTCGCCGCTGAACTCGACATACACAAGGCAACCGCAGCCGAAGTCTTCGGGCTCGATCCGGACGAGGTGACCGCCGACCATCGTCGTTCTGCAAAAGTCATCAACTTCGGGCTCATGTACGGCATGTCAGCGTTCGGGCTCGCGAAGCAGCTCGGCATAACAAGAGGCGAGGCGCAGGAGTACGTGGACCTGTATTTCGAACGTTATCCCGGTGTGAAGGCTTATATGGACGGAATACGCGCACAGGCGCATGACTTGGGCTACGTGGAAACGGTTTTCGGCCGCCGTCTTTATCTTCCCGAGATCAACGACCGCAATGCGCAAAGACGACAATACGCCGAGCGCAGCGCGATCAATGCGCCGATGCAGGGAACCGCTGCCGACATCATCAAGATAGCGATGATCGCCGTTCACAAATGGATAAAGGACAGCGGTGCGAATACGCGCATGATCATGCAGGTACACGACGAGCTCGTATTTGAAGTTTCGAAGGACAGTGCCGAGCCTGTACGCGATGAAATAGTGACTCTGATGAGTGGTGCAGCCGACCTCGCGGTTCCGCTCAAGGTCGATACGGGTATCGGTGCAAACTGGGATGAAGCGCACTAGTCACCCGAATTAGTCTTTAAATAACAATAACGTATATAAAGACGGAACTCTCACCGGGTATACGGTTCGAAGTATTGGAGTGCTTTTGTCACTCGCTTGCCTACCTCCCTAGGCAGGCGTGCAACACGGCCACCCCAAGCCGGTTGCGTAACTCGACCCCGGCTGTTTACGCTATGTAACACGCCGGGGTTTTTTTGTTTGGGCGGTAAAAAACAATCGCGGTAAAGCAATCGCGGCT
>Ga0209980_10001906_pt1 | contig 11457 bp, 10 predicted proteins | sample CR02metaG_FD_183611 | JGI IMG/M metagenome (GOLD analysis project Ga0209980, IMG submission 183611) | Deep subsurface microbial communities from Mariana Trench to uncover new lineages of life (NeLLi) - CR02 metaG (SPAdes) (version 2) | ecosystem: Environmental > Aquatic > Marine > Ocean trench... | reverse complement strand
CTTCAATCACAAACAGGGGCTGTTCTTTTTTGACTTTATCACCCTGTTTAACATGATACTTAACGATTTTTCCGCTAAGAGGCGCGCCAATCTGATTTTCGTCGGACTGATCTGCTTTTTGTCTAACTACATGAAGCACTTTTGCCGATTTATCTTTAATTCTTACCGGCCTGGACTGACCGTTTAATTCAAAGAGAATCGGGATTCTGCCGTCAGATTCCATCTCTCCAACCGCAAACAGTTTAATAAGTAAAGTCTTTCCTTCTTCAATTACGACACTAATCTCTTCGCTTGGATCCATGCCGTAATAAAAGGTTTTAGTGGGAATTACCGACGTATCATCATATTCTATTCTATGCTCAAGATAGTCCTCAAATACTTTTGGATACAGAAGATATGAGATTATATCTTTGGAGTCTATTTCTACTTTAAATTTACCTTTCAGATAACTTCTTGTTTTATCAAAATCTTCATCCTTAAGAGATTCACCAGGTCTTACCTTTAAAGGTTTATCTCCTCCTAGAACTTTTTTCACTAAGCTTTCAGGAAATCCACCATAAGACTGACCCAGCTGACCCATTAACATCTCTAGTACAGATTGTGGAAAACTAAGTTTATTGCCCTGCTTAATCACATCATCGGTACTCAGATTGTTTTGAACAAGGAATAAAGCCAAATCACCGACTACTTTTGAAGATGGAGTTACCTTTATAATATCTCCAAAAAGCATATTCACTTCAGCGTACATTTGTTTAACTTGCTCCCACCGGTCTGCCAGACCAAGAGATTTTGCCTGAGCCCTCAAATTTGTATATTGCCCACCTGGTATCTCGTACAAATACACATCGGCATTTGATGATTTCATATCACCTTCAAATGGTGAGTAGAGCTCACGCACATCTTCCCAATATGAAGCGAGTTTGTGCAGGCCCTTAACATCAATGCCTGTATCACGGGGCGAATTTTCCATTGCAGCTACTATTGCATTTAGGCTTGGCTGTGAGGTTAATCCAGAAAGTGAGCTAATTGCCCCATCCACTATATCTACTCCAGCCTCTGCAGCTTTGAGTATAGTTGCCTCTGCATTACCGCTTGTGGCATGAGTATGGAAATGAACAGGCAGTCCCGTTTCTTCCTTTATGGCCTTTACTAAAAGCTCTGCTGCAAAGGGTTTGCACAGGCCAGCCATATCTTTTATTGCTATAATATGAGCCCCCATAGATGCAAATTCCTTTGCAAGGTTTATGTAGTAACCGAGTGTGTATTTTGTTTTATTAGGATCTGTTATATCGCCTGTATAGCAGATTGCAGGCTCCACTATCTTTCCGGTTTTAAGTGCCTGCTCAATAGACACCTTCATATTTGGAATCCAGTTAAAGCAGTCAAATATCCTGAATAAGTCAATACCATTTTGTGCAGCAAGATCTATAAATTCTTTTACCACATTATCTGGATAGTTTTTGTAGCCGACTGCATTTGAGCCCCGAAGCAGCATTTGTAAGATGGAATTTGGCATTTTAGACCTTATTTTCTCCAATCTGTCCCAGGGAGATTCTTTTAAAAACCTCATGCACACATCAAAGGTAGCCCCTCCCCACATCTCAAATGAAAAAACATCTTTTTCTAAGTAAGAAGTTGCCTCTGCTATATTTAATATATCGTATGATCTCATGCGCGTTGCAAGCAGTGACTGATGTGCGTCTCTAAAGGTAGTGTCTGTTATGAGCAGTTTTTTCTGCTCGAGTATCCATTTAGAAAGTGCTTCCGGTCCTTTTTTATCCAACACCTCCCTGTGTTCAGGTTTTAATTCTTTTAGCGTTTTATCACAATCGATAACTCTGGGTAAAACCGGCGGATTTTCTATCCATTTCTCAGGCTTTGTTATAGAAGTGTTTATATTGGTATCACTTATAAAGCGCAGCAGCTTAGTAGCTCTGTCCTTTGATTCTTTAATTTCAAAAAGTTCTTTATTATTGTCTAAAAAGGTGGTTGTACACTTTCCATTTTTAAATATTTCGTGTCTGATTACGTTTAGTAAAAACGGTATATTAGTTTTTACTCCCCTGATTCTAAACTCCCTCAGTGATCTATCCATCTTCAGGATGCATTGCTCAAAAGAATTTCCCCACGTCGTCATCTTAACCAGCATTGAATCGTAGTAAGGGGTAATAACAGCTCCGACATATGCACTTGCTGCATCGAGCCTTACACCAAAACCGCCAGATGACCTGTATGCGGTGAGTCTTCCAATATCAGGCTGGAAATTGTTTGTGGGGTCTTCTGTAGTAATACGGCACTGCATTGCGTAGCCGTTAAGCTTGAGGTTTTTAGGTATAAAAAGCTCTTTATCGGAAAGTTTATAACCCTCGGCAATTCTTATCTGTGCCTGAATCAGATCGACTCCTGTAACCATCTCGGTTACAGTATGCTCCACCTGAATCCTCGTGTTCATTTCAATAAAATAATAGTTATTACCTTCTATTAAGAACTCAATAGTTCCGGCGCTGAAATAATTTGCCTCTCTGGCGATTTTTACTGCAGAATGGTATATTTTAGCTTTTAGCTCACTGCTTAAGTTAAGTGAAGGAGCAATCTCTACCACCTTTTGGAATCTGCGCTGTACAGAACAATCTCTTTCAAACAGGTGAATAACTTTTCCGTGTTTATCCCCGAGTATTTGAACCTCAATGTGTTTGGGGTTTTCTATATATTTTTCTAAAAGAACTGAATCGTCACCAAAAGCAGCTTTTGCTTCTGATTTTGACTGCTTAAAATTCTCTATCAGAGATTTTTTATCCCTGCATATCCTTATTCCCCTCCCTCCTCCCCCCATAGCCGCCTTAACCATGACCGGATAACCACAAGATTTTATAAATTCGAGGGCTTGTTTTTGAGTCTTAACAAAACTCTCTGTACCTGGAACAACCGGAACTCCTGCCTTCTGGGCAATCTTTCTTCCCTCCACTTTATCACCCATCATAGCAATTGACTCAGGACAAGGACCGATAAAACTTATTCCTGCGTCTTCACACGCCCTGGCAAAACCAGCGTTTTCACTTAAAAACCCATACCCCGGGTGTATAGCATCTACATTTTTATCCTTTGCAAGCTCAATAATTCCATCTATGTCTAAATATGCTTCGACAGGACCTTTGTTTTTCCCGATTAGGTAGGCTTCATCTGCTTTGTTTCTGTGAAGTGAGAGTGAATCTTCCTCTGAATAAATTGCTAATGTATTAATTAGAAGTTCTGAGCAGGCTCTAAATATTCGAATAGAGATCTCTCCTCTATTAGCGACCAGTATTTTATTAAACTTTTTAATAACAGTCTTCTTAGACATTGATTAGTTAAATTTATAGATATTAGACATAAAAAAAACCTCCTTTGGATTAAATATTTTATCCAAAAGAGGTTAGCGATACCATTAGATATTTAATTTTAGCCTTATGATGCAGGTTTAAATTTATAAGAATATTGATCCTTACCATCTTTACCAATTCTTACAGGACCGATTTCGACTTCCATATCAGAATCAAGTTCTAAACCTTCTATATAATCTTTATCTATTTGCGCCATTACCCTTACTCCCTCAGGAAAATCAACGAGACCAAGACCATAAGGAACCCTAAATTCAGGCATGCTTCTTCTTACCATTGTAAAAGAATGCAGTTTGCCGGTCTTACTAAGAGGAGCTTCTTCTATCTCATCAGAAAAGCAGTGAGGACAGGCAAGATATTTAGGAAATGTATATTTTCCACACTTCTTACATTTTCCCGCAATCAGATGCACATGGGGTTTTGTTTCATATAATTCAGTTAAAAATTCCGTATCTTCACTCATTTTCTATATATCTCCTTTTAGTTTGTGAATATCTAGACTCCGAGAATGGCTACAACGCATGTAATACCGTCCATAGCAGGTTGTGCTCCACCCATAGTCTCAATAATACCTAATTTTGCGCCTTCTACCTGTCTGTCTCCTGCTTCACCCCTAAGGTGCCATACAAGCTCAGCAGTCTGGAGCAGACCTGTAGCTCCTATAGGATGTCCTCTTGAAAGCAGCCCACCACTTGGATTTACACAAACGCTGTCTCCTCCAAGAGAAGTACGGCCGCTATCTGTAAATTCTGCGCCCTCACCTTTTTTACAAAATCCCAGTGATTCAACTACAATCATTTCAGCAACTGAAAAAGCATCATGAATCTCAGCAAGATCCATATCTTCAGGACCAACCCCTGCCATTTCATATGCCATTGATGAGGTTCTCGCTACATTTTCTGAAGGATCACATATAAGTTTGTCTGGTGTGTTGTATTTACCTGACTGAGAAATACAGCCGAGTATCTTAACAGGCTTTTTAGTCGCAAGTTGTTTTACTGTTTCTTCAGAACATAGTACCGCTGCTGCTGCGGCATCTCCTACAGGACAGCACTGATTTCTAGTTAGAGGATCCGCTATCATAGGAGAATTCATTATTTCTTCAACTGTCACCTGTTTTCTATACTGTGCTATAGGATTTAGCGCTGCGTGCTTTCTGCTTTTAACAACCACATTTGCAAACTGCTCTGGTGTTGTACCATATTCTGCCATATACCTTTTAGCTCTCATTGCATAAAGAGCGGGCATCCCCATACCAAGAGCAACTTCAACATCATCATCTTCAAGTGGAAGTGGTCCTCCAGAAAGGATTTTACTTAAATTTTCTACTCCAAGGGCCAGAGCAACATCAAATTGACCATACGCAATTGATCTCCATGCTTCCCAAAGTGATAAAGTGCCACTTCCGCATGCTCCTTCTACGTTTACGACTGGTTGACCGACTAAACCAATTTCTTTAAAAGTTCTCTGACCAACGCCCATACCCTGATATACGTGACCGCAAAATGCTATTTCAATTTTCCTTGGATGTATCCCCGAATCCTGAATTGCCTTCCAAGCGGCATCGCTACCTAAAATATGAGCTGCTTTATCGGGGAAACGCCCACAGTTTGTAGTACCAACGCCAATTATATATACATCTCTCATACATTCCCTCCTAAATTAATTATAATAACTATAAAATGCTATTAATCACAAATAAGTTAGAACTAAACAATTATATATCTAATTTAGAAAAAATAAATCTAAATCATTTAATTTTAATTTATTTAGGCTATCATTTAGCTTGACAATCTTTTAAGAATGTTATAAAAAAGAAGTAAGGCGATTTATAATGATTCAAGGAGGTAAAATATGAGTGATTTATTAATAAGTGATGTGCCTCAGGCTGGTAATGTAAAAGTTCTTGATGCTTTAAACGCAATAGGAACAAGGAGATCTATTAGGTGGTATGAACCAAACAAACCTGTAGAAAGATGGAAAGTACAAGCTATGCTTGAAGCAGCAAGAATTGCTCCTTCTGCCGGAAACTTTAACGGACAAAGAGCAATAGTAGTTTACAGAGATGAAGACCCTGAAATCTGGGAATTCATTTCAGACTGGAGTCAGATTACAACACAGATGGCTCCAATACTGTTTTTCTGGTGTTATGATCTTGCTAACTATGATACACAAGGGCAGAGCATACATGATTTAATGAGAACAGGGGCTTTGGATAAAGCTCACGGTTGGGAATACGACAGAGTTAACAAATTCTTTCCTCTCCCTGCTATACTTCCAGATTTTATTATGCACAGACTTGCAGCAATCGACCTTGGAAATGCTATTCAGAATGCAATCATAACAGCTTCTTCTCTTGGTCTTTCGACATGTCTAAACGGTGCAAGTGGTGGCGCAAGAAGGAACGTTAAGGTTAAGTTTAATTTACCCGGCACTTATGTTTTCTGTTGGTTAATGACTGTAGGATATGCAGCTGAAAATGTTGATGGTGGTGGTAGTAGACCTAGACCTCCATTTGAGACTATGTTTTTTGAAAAACAGGTGGGTAATCCCTTTAAAAGAGAAGAGGGCGTAGTTGAATTATTAAAAGAACTTAATCTTCTTCAGGCTCCAGGCCCACTTCCAGGAAGACTCAATGAGATTAACAAGCTTACAAAGAGATTTGGTCTTGGCGATGAATGGATGACTGACTGGAAACTTTCAGAAACTCAAATTGATAATATTGAAATAGCTGGGGATATAAGACCTGAATCACTGAGTGATGATGAGCTTAGAGCTACAATACCCGGAGATATTCCAGTAGAAATGCAGTTAGTCCCAACAGTAAAAAGAGAAGTTATCGACCAATACAGAAAAGATAAAGGTATTGGCGACGCCGATTAAATAAATTTTATATTTGGAGGTTATTGAAATGGCTGAAGTAACAATACAGATACCTGATCCAATTTTTGAAAATGTTAAAAGAAGAGCTGAGCAGGTTGGTAATACTCCTGAAGCTCTTATAGCTGTTAACACAATACTTGTTTACGGACCGTCTGTTTATAAATCTGAAAAATGGCTCAAGAATCAGTCAAATACCGATGATATGTCACAGCCTTGGTAATAAAGGTTTGTATCATTAACCTTTGATTCTTAGTTAAGTTAATTTATAAGGGATGTTATATTAATCTATAACATCCCTTTTTTATTAGAATTTTTAAATACAGTTAAAATAATGTTTTATCCTATAACAAGGCTTAGAAGGCTAAGATTAAATCAGAACATTCGTGATCTAATAAAAGAAACCGAGATCACTTTAAATGATTTAATCTATCCAATGTTTATTATTCCAGGAAAAAGTAAATCTGAAGAAATTGAGTCTATGCCAGGGATATTCCGACATTCAATTGATAATGCTCTAAAAGAAATAAGTGAGATTGTTGAACTTGGAATTAAAGCTATATTACTTTTTGGAATTCCTGAAAAAAAAGACAATATTGCTACAGGCGCATATAGTAAGAAAGGAATAATACAAAATGCGGTTAAATCAATTAAAAAAGAGTTTAAAGATTTAATCGTCATTACAGATTTATGCCTTTGTGAATATACCGATCATGGACACTGTGGAGTAATACACGACGGATATGTGGATAATGATGAAACTCTTGAACTGTTATCTTTAACAGCTTTATCTCATGCAGAGGCGGGTGCTGATATAATCGCCCCATCAGATATGATGGACGGACGAGTGGCAAAAATACGTGAGGTTTTGGATGATAATGAATTTCTTAATATAATCATAATGTCATATTCAGCTAAATATGCCTCTGCTTTTTATGGTCCATTTAGAGATGCTGCTAAGTCTGCTCCCAGTTTTGGAGACAGAAAATCGTATCAGATGAACCCACCCAATATTAGAGAAGCTATAAGGGAAATAGAACAGGATATTGAAGAAGGTGCAGACATCATAATGGTAAAACCGGCACTTTGTTATTTAGATGTTATTAGCGCAGTAAGAGAAGAATTTAATCACCCGCTTGCCGCATATAGCGTGAGTGGTGAATACTCGATGGTTAAAGCAGCTTCAAAAATGGGATGGATAGATGAGCAAAAAATTGTGCTCGAAATGCTAACTTCAATCAAAAGAGCCGGCGCTGATATAATAATCACATATTTCGCTAAACAAATAGCAAAATCCATGTCCAAATAACCACCATGAGCAAGACAGTTTATAAGGTAGTAGAACTAACCACAGTTACTGATGAAGAGCTGGAAAGAGTCATTAATGAATGGGTTGATCAGGACTGGATCTTAGACACAATACAATTTGCCATGAGAGATGCTTCAAAAAGACCTGCTATGGCGTTTATCCTTTTTACAAAAAGCGATGATCTAAAAAACTAAATTTAAGTTTTTACAACTCTGCCCCAATTAAGTATAACAATACCGGATACAATAAGAAATGTGCCTATTATTTTTGGAGTTGTAATGCTTTCTTTAAGAATAAAAAAAGCATAAACAGCTGTGAACAAGGGAAAAGTTGCGATTATTGGAACTACCTTAGAAGATTCTCCTTTTCCTAAGGCTATAAAATAAATATACAGCCCTACCCCGGCTAGTATTGCTGGGATTATTATATAATAGTATGTTTTTGAATCCAGGTTGTTCAGCTCGTAAAACTTGCCTTGATACAATGTTATTATTGTAAGAACAATAGAAGTCATAATAAAACGTATTGTCATCACAGTCAGAGGGGTTGCTTTTACAAGACTCAGCTTTTCTATAATTGGATTTAATCCCCATATAAATGCTACAAGTAATGCCAGTAAAGATGCTGTCATGATAACCTCCCGTTATGTTGTAGTATTGTTACTAATTCATTTAGATTAGAAATCTTTTGTACTGAGTGTTTATTATTTTCATTATCTCTATTTAAAAGAAGTGCATGCATCCCAATGCTTGTAGGAGCGGCATAGTCATTTAAATAGTTATCTCCGATAAAAACACATTGCTGAGGATTTAAATTATTTCTACTGAGCGCAATATTATAAATTTCAATATCTGGTTTTGCATATCCAACTTCACTTGAGATTATAAAGTCATCAAAATGATCTATAATTGAAAGGCTTTCACAAACGTCATAAACCCTGGAATCAAAATTTGATACAATAATTATGTCAAAACCTAAACTCTTTATCTCATTTAATACATTTTTAGTTTCTGGAAATATCTGCCAGGCTGCTTTTCTAAAGACCTCAAAGAGATCATTAAAATACTCATCAAAATCTTTAAACATTCCTATATCGCCGTATACTTTTCTAACTATTTCATACCACCATTTTTTTTCTAAAGATTTTCTTTCTTCATCAGACACATTAGCAAATGCTAAAGGCGGTGCGGTTGGGAAATGCTTTGAAAATGCCTTTTTTAAATCCAGTGGGTCAGGGTTTATACCGTATTTTTTTGCAGGTTCTGCATATGTGTTTCCAAGACCTTGTTTTATAAAGAACAAGGTGTCCGCCGCATCAAAAAAAACTGCTTTAATATTTGATAAGTTCATATATTACTCAGTATTTAAATAAATTCGTACTATATCAAATTTGGATAAAAAAATAATTTAAAACTACTTATGAAAGCACATAACTTAAGATTTCGACTACCTGTTCAGGAGTTCTTGCAGATGCATTAGCTGCCGCATCCACTTCTTTAAGAGCATGATCGTGTTCTTCATCATGCAGTGTGATTATTGATTTATTAAGTGCATTTGCATATCCTGCATCAAACGCGGCGTTCCACTGTTTATATTTAGGCCCAAACCTAACTACTACAATATCGGCATCATTTATCATAGTTTTTCTTCTTATTTCATTAAGTCCTGCGCCCTTCCTGTCACGCCAAAATGTCTGTTCTTCCTGTCCCAAAATATTAACACCACTCATATCACTAGATTCATGGTCAGTCACAGGGGAAGTAAAAGTTATATCTAAGCCTTTTTCTTTTGCACCTGCAATAATCTTTTCTCTCCAGTCTGTATGAATTTCTCCAGCCAGATAAACGCTTAATGATTTTTTGCTCATTATTTATTGCTCCATAATTAATATTGTAGATATAATTGCTACATACAAATATATTATATTTCAAATATAACACTACCTTAACTCTTAATCATTAACATTTACTAATATGAAATTAACGCCCTTTCATATTGCTGTTCAAGTACGAGATATATAGGAAGCTAAAGGATTGTATGGTAATATTTTTACATTTAAGCTAGAAAGGAGTGATACAAACTGGGTAGATTATAATATGTTTGGTCATCAAGTTGTTTTTTATCTCAATCCAAATTTAAATTGAGATAAAAAATTAAGGAGCGGGTTATGGGTATTTTAATAATATTAGAAGTAAAAGTAAAGTCAGAAACAATAGAAGATTTAAAAGCTTTTCTTAAAGAAATACTGCCCGATACAAGAAGTTATGAAGGAAATCAGGGACTAGATGTATATTTTGATATTGAAGAAAAGGATGTAATGGTGCTGGTTGAAAAGTGGCAATCCTCTGAACATTACCATAAATACCATGAGTGGCGTGTATCTACTGGCACATTAGACAAATTCCGGACATTTTTTGTAGGAAAACCAAGCAGAAGGTTTTTAGAATTAGCAGATGTATAACAATTGTTTTTGCCGTTAAATATAAATTTTCTTATATTGTTTAATAATATCCAGGGTCTGAATATTCACCATAGACATCTCTAAATATATTACTAATTTCACCTAAAGTTACATATTCCCTGACACCCTCAATTATGAACGGCATAAGATTATTTCCGTTTACAGCAGCATCTCTAATTTTTGTTAATGAACTTTCTACTTTTTTGTTGTTTCTTGAGCTTTTAACTTTTTTTATTCTTTTTATCTGTCTATTCTCTACTTGTTTATCAAACTTATGAAGTATTATATCTTCTTCGTTTTCACTATGATATTTATTAACTCCAACTATAGTTTTTTGACCCTTATCCAATTGTTTTTGGTAAACATAAGCAGCATTGGCTATTTCATTCTGCGGATAACCATTGTCAATGCACGAAATAATACCGCCCATATCATCAATTTTTTTAATATAATCAAATGCCTCTTCTTCAATCTTGTTGGTTAGTTCTTCAATAAAGTAACTTCCTCCAAGGGGATCTATAGTATTAACTACACCACTCTCTTCGGCAATAATCTGCTGAGTTCTCAGAGCCAATGTAACAGATTCCTCAGTTGGTAGAGAAAGTGTTTCATCCATACAGTTAGTATGTAGCGACTGTGTACCACCAAGTACTCCTGCCATTGCCTGAATTGCTACTCTTATAACGTTGTTTATAGGCTGTTGTGCCGTGAGACTACACCCCGCAGTTTGAGTATGAGTTTTAAGCATTAAAGATTTAGGATTTTTAGCCCCGAATCTCTCTTTCATAATCTTTGCCCACATCCTTCTTGCCGCTCTTAATTTAGCAATTTCTTCAAAAAAATCATTATGAAGGTTAAAAAAGAATGACAGTCTAGGAGCAAAATCATCAACATCCATTCCCCTCTTTATACTTTCATCTACGTAGCATATTCCGTCAGCAATAGTGAATGCCAGTTCCTGAATAGCTGTTGATCCTGCCTCTCTTATGTGATAGCCGGATATTGATACCGGACTCCACAAAGGAACCTCGTTAGTACAAAATTCAATCATATCAACCACTATTTTTACTGAACTCTCAGGTGGAGATATCCATTCTCGTTGTGCAATAAATTCCTTTAGCATGTCATTTTGAATTGTTCCTCTCAACTTATCCCATTTTATTCTCTTTTTTTCAGCAATAACTAAATACATTGCAAGTAAAATACTTGCCGTAGAATTTACAGTCATGGATGTTGAGATATCAGCTAGGTTTATTCCATCAAACAGCGTTTCCATATCGGCTATAGTTGAAATAGATACTCCTTCATTTCCAACCTCACCTCTTGCTCTGGGGCTATCGCAGTCATAACCCATAAGCACAGGCATATCAAAAGCAGTGCTCAGTCCGGTTTGTCCATTATTTAATAGGAATTTAAATCTTTTATTCGTA
>Ga0209980_10001903_pt1 | contig 11475 bp, 12 predicted proteins | sample CR02metaG_FD_183611 | JGI IMG/M metagenome (GOLD analysis project Ga0209980, IMG submission 183611) | Deep subsurface microbial communities from Mariana Trench to uncover new lineages of life (NeLLi) - CR02 metaG (SPAdes) (version 2) | ecosystem: Environmental > Aquatic > Marine > Ocean trench... | reverse complement strand
GGTATCGTCCCCGAGTTGGCCGGGCGTTCCCATGTCGAGCGCATCCATCACATTATCGAAACCGCGTTGAAGGAAGCCGGAGTTACGCTCCACGATATCGACCTCATCGCCGCCACCCAAGGCCCCGGCCTGGTGGTCTCCCTGCTGGTGGGGTTGAATACCGCCAAGGCCCTGGCCTATTCCCTGGACATCCCGGTTATGGGAATCAACCATCTGGAGGGTCATGTGCTGGCCATTTTTCTACAGGAGGAAGTGCCGTTTCCTTTTCTCGCCCTGATCGTCTCCGGCGGGCATACGGATTTGTGCCGGGTCGACGGCTTCGGGCGGTACCGCATTCTCGGCCGCACCCGCGATGACGCCGCCGGGGAATCGTTCGACAAAGTCGCCAAGATGCTCGGCCTCGGCTTTCCCGGCGGACCCCTTATCGAAAAGATAGCGCGGCAGGGTAATGCTGAAGCCCACGACTTTCCACGCGCCTGGCTGGAAAAGGATTCTCTCGATTTCAGTTTCAGCGGATTGAAAACCGCCGTCCGCAACACCCTGGCGAAACATCAAAACGGATCGTCCCCGGCCGAAGAAGACATCGCCGCCGGGTTCCAGGAAGCCGTGGTGGAGGTGCTGGTCCGCAAATCCCTTACGGCCTGCCGGCAGGAATCGCTCAAGCGCATCGTCGTGACCGGAGGGGTCGCCGCCAACCGTTATCTCAAAGACCGCATGACCGCCGCCGCGCAAAAGGAGGGCATCGACGTGTTCGTTCCCAAACCGGTGTTGTGCACCGACAATGCCGCGATGATCGCCTGCGCCGGTTACTACCGCTTCCGGGACGGCCTGGATTCTGAAAGCGATCTGTTTTCGCTGGACGCCCACCCCAACTTACCTCTCTGACGGAAAAGGGTTTTATGAACGTTCTGGTCACCGGGGGGGGCGGTTTTCTGGGTGGAGCTCTGGCCCGCCGTTTGCTGGAACTGGGTCACCGGGTTTCGGTTTTGGGACGCCGCCGGTACCCGAATCTTCCTGAAAGTATCATTCCCATCCAGGCCGATCTGCGCGACTCCCAAGCCGTTGCCGAAGCCTGCCGCGGACAGGACGCAGTATTTCATGCCGGGGCTCTCACCGGCATCTGGGGAAAAAGGAAGGATTTCTATCAGATCAATGTCGCCGGCACCCGCCACGTGATCGATGGGTGCCTCGAACATGGAGTCCGGAAACTGGTGTTCACCAGTTCTCCCAGTGTGATTTTCAATCAGAGCGATATGGAACAGGTGGATGAAACCGTTCCTTACCCTTCCTATTATCTTTCCGATTATCCGGAGACCAAGGCCTTGGCGGAGCAGGCGGTCCTGGCCGCCAATGGCCGGCAGGGATTGCTGACGGTGACCTTGCGGCCGCATTTGATCTGGGGGCCGGGAGATCCGCATCTGGTTCCCAGAATCCTGGACCGGGCCCGAAAGGGTCAATTGGTCCGGGTGGGGGAGGGCGTCAACCGGGTGGATATAATTTATATCGATAATGCCGTGGAGGGTCATATCCGCGCCTGGCAGGCCCTTGAGGAGGGTTCCTCGGTGGCGGGACGCTGTTATTTCCTCAGCGACGGCGAACCAGTGGTGCTGTGGGACTGGATCAACCGTATACTGGGTTCTATGGGTATCCCCCCGGCGACCCGGAGCATTTCGTATGGAACGGCGAGGAGATTGGGCTGGATATTGGAATGGGGGTACCGCATTTTCGGTCTGCCCGGGGAACCCCGGATGACCCGGTTCCTGGCGGCGCAGTTGGCGACCTCGCACCATTTTGACATTAATCGGGCCAGGAAGGATTTTAATTACGAAGCGGTGATTTCCCCCGAGGAAGGGATGAAACGCCTGCTCAAATCGCTTCAGGCTCGCCCAGAAGGTTGATGCGATGGGCCAGGCAACCGGCGCCGAATCCGTTATCAATATTGACCACCGAGACTCCCGGGGCACAGGCGTTGAGCATGGTGAGCAGGGCGGCCAGCCCCTCGAACGCGGCGCCATAACCGACCCGGGTGGGTACCGCGATGACCGGGCAGTCCACCAGCCCGCCAACGACGCTGGCTAAAGCTCCATCCATTCCCGCCACCACAATGATTACCCGGGCCTCCCTTAACCGGTCCATTTGGTCCAGCAGGCGGTGAATTCCCGCCACTCCGACGTCATAAATGGTTTCGATCCGGCTTCCCAATAGTTCGGCGGTGGTGACCGCCTCCGCTGCGATGGGGATATCCGAGGTCCCGGCGGTGAGGATCAGAATGCGCCCGACCTTTTGCCGAACGGGTTCTTTGGCCATCACCAGTGTCCGGCCCTCCGGATCGTACACGGCCGCCGACGGCAACCGGGACCGGATAAGGTCGTACACCTCCGGCGAAAGACGGGTCGCCAGAATATCGCTCTGGTCCATGGTGTCGATGAGGACCAGAATCTGTTCCGGCGTTTTGCCTTCGCAGTAGATCACCTCCGGTATGCCGTTGCGCAGAGACCGATGGTGGTCCACCTTCGCAAACCCCAAATCCTCGTACGGCAGATTTTTCAGACGCTGGTAGGCTTCTTCCGGCTGGATTTTTTTGTCGTAGAGATCCTGGATCAATTGGTGCAGGGCTTCGCGGTTCATTCCAACCCTTTGATGCCGGTAAATTCGGATGTGGTCTCGACGTTCATCAAAGCCTGCAGGGCTTGGTGTGGAGACTTACCCTGCTGGACGACCTGGTAGGTCTCCTCGATAATGGACGCTTGGAGATCGAATTTGTTTTTGAGCTGGTAGGCGGAGGTGACGGTGCGTATTCCCTCCGCGACCATTTTCATACTGGCGGTGATCTCCGCGAGTTTCAAGCCCTGGCCCAGTTTCAAACCGACGGTGCGGTTGCGGCTGAGGTCTCCCGTGCAGGTCAACACCAGGTCACCCATACCGGAAAGCCCCATGAAGGTTTCCGGCCGGGCCCCCATGGTGGTTCCAATGCGGATGATTTCCACCAGGCCACGGTTGATGATGGCGGCACGGGTATTCAATCCCAAACCCAGGCCGTCTGAAATTCCGGTGGCGATGGCGATGACGTTTTTGAGGGAACCTCCCAGTTCCACTCCCATTAAATCGGTGCTGGTGAACACTTTCAGTTTTTCCGTATTGAAGAGAGACTGCACCCGTTCGGCGGTTTCCTGCTGAGAGGCCGCCGCTACAATGGCCGAAGGTTTACCCTGTGCGATTTCTTTGGCGAAGGTTGGTCCCGACAAAACGGCCAGAGGATTGGAAATCGATTCCTGAATGATTTTGTGGATCGGTAGAAGCGTTTCATTTTCGATTCCCTTGCTGGCGTTGATCACCAGACAATCAGGATCCAGAAATCTTTTCAAAGCGTTCAGAGTATTTCGCAGGACGTGGGTCGGAACCACCAGAAGCAGGACTTTTTTGCCGGCCACCACTTCCTGTAATGATTTGGAAGGGCGGATACCTTCGGGAAGTCGAAAGCCCGGCAGATAAAGCGGGTTTTCCCGGTCTTGTTGCATGGTGGCGCACAGGTCCTCCTCAAAAACCCAGAGGTCGACCCGGTGTCCCTTTCCCGCCAAAAGAAGCGAGAGCGCCGTGCCCCAACCTCCCGCACCCACGATTCCGATCTCTTCTAAAGAAGGATTTATCATAGAATTCCAACAAAGGTTCAGTTCAGAGTCCATTCAGGAAATGCGGAATTTCCGGCCCCAGTTCTATTTTACCTGAATTCAGGCGGGGAAATGACCTTGTACCCCGCAAATCTTTGTGATTAAATCAGATCACTGGGGGAAAAAGGTTTATTCCCGCTCCCGCTTCAAATTATAATCCACAATTATGGCTCAAGAAACCAAATTAAAAAGAAAAGACCTGAAGAAACCGGATCAGTTTCTGGCGACCAGTAATGAATTTCTTATTTTTCTGGACCGGTACAAAACGATTCTGTTGAGTGTGTTGTTCGGTTTGTTCCTGGCATGGGGAGGATTCCTGTTCCTGTCCAGTCAGCAAAAAGCGGAAGACCTGGAAATGGAGTCGCTCTATTTTCAAATGATCCAAAAAGTGAATGAGAGCAAGAGCCAATCCGCTGACGAACTGATTTCTCAATTGAATTCACTGTTCCAGGAATTCAAAGATGGCAATCAAAAATTAAGAGCCGGGCTGTTGTTGGCCGACACCCAATACCGGAACCAACGATACGATGACGCTCTGGCTTCTTTCACAACGGTGCAGGACCATGCGCCGCCGGGAACCCTCGATTATTTTCTGGCCCACTCCGGAATCGCTCATTCCTATGAGGCCAAAAAAGATTTCACACAAGCCATTGCCCAGTACAAAAAAATTATCGATCAACCGGGGGATTTCCCTCTATTCTATACCTATCTTGGGTTGTCGCGCTGTTACGAATTTTCCCGTGATTCCAAAAACTCAGAACTGATTTTGCGTGAGATGCAAAACAAATTTTCCAAGCATGCCGGCCTGGACCAAGTCAATCTTTCGCTCAAACGGTTGGAAGGCCCGGCATGACTTCATGAGTTCCTTTAAACGCGGAGTCCTCGGCGCAAGCGTTTTATTCCTCCTTACCGGCTTAGTTATTTTATTCCAGCCATCGATTTCCTGCGCCGTCCCCTTTATCAGCAAAGAAACCGAATTGGCCATGGGCCAGCAGGCGGACCGGGAGGTCATCGCCCAATTCGGATTGTATCCGGACAAAAGCCTTCAACTGTACGTGAATGACATCGGCCAGAAACTGGTGTCCAACCTTTCGGACCGGGAGTTCAACAGGTATTTCTTCAAGGTCGTCGACAGTTCGGACATCAATGCATTCGCCCTGCCGGGTGGATATATTTACGTCACCCGAGGAATTCTGGCCATCATCAATAACGAAGCGGAGCTGGCCGGTATTCTGGGACACGAAATCGGTCACGTCACCCAGCATCACGCAGCCAAACAAATCGTGCGGACCATCGGCGCACAGATTCTGGCCATCGGGGGCGCCATCGCCAATCCCAAAAACGCGGGTGAATGGCTGGTGGTTTCGTCACAGATGTTCAACCAGATCAATCTGGGATACGGACGCGATGCGGAATTGGAGTCCGATGCCCATGGCCTGTTGTCCGCCTACCACGCGGGATACGATCCGCGCAGTATGGTCAATTTTTTAAACAATCTGCGCCAACATGAAATGATGACCGGCCAGGCTTACCACAGTTTTCAGGCCACCCATCCGGAAACCAAAGAGCGGATTATTAAAACCAGCAGTTTATCCCAGGCCATCATCAACCGGTCCGACCGGAAAGTGATCCAAAATCGGAAGGTCTATCTGGCTCATGTCAAGGGCATGGCTTTCGGAGGGAAAAGTAATCAAAAAGATCGAAGAAACTTCAAAAAGAAGCATATTGATGTATATGAAGTTCAGCCCGGAGATACGTTTGCCAGTATCGCCCTCAAGGAACTGGGGGACGAAAAGGAGGATCTGATGATTGCTATTCTGAATGGCATGCGTCTGAAGGATACGCTCCAGCCGGGCCAGTTTTTGAAATTGGTCCGGCCAGGACTTTACCCCAGGGATAAAACGCTTCAAATTCAACCGGACGAAAATCAACTCAATGATTTTTAATGTGAAATGGCGGAATATCTGGATTTGGATAAAACCTATACCGTGCATTTGAATGAAAAGGGGGAAGTCTGCAACCGGCTGGTCCGCGGGACCCGGGTGATGCCGGTCCAGCGGAAGGGGGACTGGATAAAAATCACCTGGAGAAAAGGCAAAAAAAAAGGCTGGATTTTTTGTCCGAATCCCTGTATTAAAATCACCTGAAATTCAATGTTTCCCTTGGAATCATTATTTTATCGGGTGTCTTATGAGTGAATCAAATGATGAAAATCTGGATGACGAAGAATTGCTGGTTTATTATGAAACAACCAAAAAACTTTTGGAAAGCAGAATGAAGGATGAAAACTCCGCCAATGGAAAAGTGGGACTGCTGCAACAAAAGCTTTTGAATATCGAAGATGAATTGAAAGCCAGAAGCCTTTGGGAAGCCGAGTGAACTTTTTCGATAAGGCCGGAACCGCTGGCATAAAAAACGGGCAGACCTTCCGGCCTGCCCGCCATAGATAAATACCGATTTCTGATTTACGCCTGACTCCCTACATAATTCAACGCGGATCCCGCGTAAAACCATTTGATCTCCCCTTCGTTCAAACTGTGGTTCAACTGAATTTTATCCGTTGAACCGTCTTCGTGAGTGACCGTCATGGTCACCGCCTGGCCGGGCTTGATACCATCCAATCCTTCCAAGCTGATCGTGTCTTTCTGCTGGATGTTCTCGTAATCGTCCTTGTTGGAGAATGTAAGCGGCAGAAGACCCTGCTTTTTGAGATTCGCCTCAAAAATCCGGGCATAGGATTTGGCGATGATGGCCCGGCAACCCATGTGACGCGGCTCCATGGCGGCGTGCTCGCGGCTGGATCCCTCTCCGATGTTTTCTTCGGCAAAAACGACCCATCCCACACCGTTGTCCTTGTAGTGGCGGGCGATCTTGTTCAGCTCGTCGGTCTCACCCGTCATCAGGTTGGTCCCTTTGCCCGTCTCATCGTAATAGGAGTTGACGGCGCCCAGGAACAGGTTGTTACTGATGTTGTCCAAGTGACCGCGGAATTTCAACCAGGGACCGGCCTGCGAAATATGGTCGGTGGTGCATTTCCCCGCCGCTTTGAACAATACCTTGAGATCCTTGAAATCCGCCACCGGATCCTGTTTCGGGAACGGTTCCAGAAAGGACAGCCGTTCGCTTTTGGGATCGATGACGACTTCCCCGGACATGGACGGCGCCATATAACCGCTGTCCTTGCTGGCATATCCCTGGGCCGGAAAGACTTCGCCGGTGGGCGGCTCGAATTTGAAATCGCCGATCGAGTCGGTCAACGGGTTGAATTTCATACTGCCCGCGAAGGCCATAGCCACCACGATCTCCGGACTGGTGATAAAACTCAGCGTTTCCGCGTTACCGTCGTTCCGCCTGGCAAAGTTGCGGTTGTACGAGCTGATGATGCTGTTGGCGTCGCCTTTCTTGATGTCCTCCCGCTTCCACTGGCCGATGCAGGGTCCGCAGGCGTTGGCCAATACTGTACCCCCGACATCTTCAAAATCCTTCAGAATTCCGTCGCGGCTGATGGTTTCGAAAATGCGTTCTGAACCGGGAGTGATCAGGAATATGGATTTTGCTTTGAGACCCGCTTTCTTGGCCTGGCGCGCCAGGCTGACCGCCCGGGTCAGATCCTCATAACTGGAGTTGGTGCAGGACCCGATCAACGCGGCCGAAAGTCTTTCGGGATAGTTGTTTTTGTCGACATCCGCCGCCATCTGCGAAACCGGACGGCCCAGGTCCGGGGTGTGGGGACCGACAATTTGCGGCTCCAACGTGGACAGATCAATTTCATAGATTTCGTCGTAATATTTTTCCGGGTCCTGTTCCACTTCAGGATCGGAAACCAGGTGCTCGGCGTATTTCTTACAAAGATCGGCCACCGCATCCCGCTCGGTTTTACGGAGGTAGACGTCCATATTTTCGTCATAGCCGAAGATGGAGGTGGTGGAGCCGATTTCCGCTCCCATGTTGGTCACGGTCCCTTTGCTGGTGGCGCTGAGGGAACGCGCGCCGTCACCGAAATATTCCAGAATTTTTCCGGTACCACCCTTAACCGTCAGCATGGTGGCCACCTTGAGAATGATGTCCTTCGAGGCGGTCCAGCCGGTCAGTTTGCCGGTCAGTTTGATGCCGACCAGTTTCGGCATCCGGGTCATGAATTGCTGTCCGGTCATGATGTCCACCGCATCCGCACCGCCGACACCGATGGCGATCATGCCCAAGCCGCCGGAATTCGGAGTATGGGAGTCGGTACCGATCATCAGGGTTCCCGGCACGGCATAGTTTTCGAACACCACCTGGTGGATGATCCCGGAGCCGGGTTTCCAGAATCCCATGCCGTATTTCATGGCCGAGGATTGCAGAAAATCGTACACCTCCTTGTTGGTTTCAATAGCCGCTTTGAGGTCCACGTCGGAACCGGTGTGCGCCTGGATCAAATGGTCGCAGTGAATGGTGGTGGGAACCGCAACTTTGGATATTTTGGCGGACATGAATTGTAAAATGGCCATCTGTGCGGTGGCGTCCTGCATGGCCACACGATCGGCATTCAAAAAGATATCTGATTTCCCCGGTTCCAGTTTGGAAAAGTCTGTACCAGGGTCCATATGGGAAAAAAGAATCTTTTCCATGATGGTTAATTTTCTACCCAGATTACTGCGGGCGGCGCTCAGGGATTTCTCCAGGGATTGAAACAATTTTTCAATGGGCGCAGGGTCCAGTAACATTGAACTCTCCTTACGTGATAATTTTTTTGTTGATATAATGGCCCCTCAACCCTTAAATAGTGTGGGGGTTGGGGAAGACGAGTTACATAAGCCGGATTGGAAACGACTAATTTTGCCATGAAACTCTTGCAAATTCAAATATTTTAAAAATCGGGCTCCCGGCCTGGCATTTTTATAAATTTAATATATTCAATCAGTTATCAAAAATTGCCTAAAAAGAACTATGGATTCTGTTTTTGATTCATCCGAATTTAACACCAACCTGTTTTTCCCCCGGCCGGATCTTCTGGCGCCTCCGGAGGGGACGGATGAAATTTACGTGGAGGTGGAACCGGAGGTTCAAGTTCACCTGCGGCGTCATCCTTCACCCCATGCCCGGTTCTCCCTGCTGTTTTTTCATGGCAACGGCGAGATCACCTCGGATTACGACGAATTGTCCAAGGCGTTCGCGCATCTGGGAGCGGAGTTTGTGGTCTGCGATTACCGGGGTTACGGCCGGAGCGGCGGCTATCCGACTCTGAGAACGGCGTTGCAGGACGCCGACCGCATCTATCAAACCCTGAAACATGACGGGAAGTTGCTGGATACCGTGTGTGTCATGGGGCGGTCCCTGGGAAGCGCATCGGCCATCGAATTGTGCGCCCGTTATCCGGAAATTGATTGTTGTGTGATCGAAAGCGGCTATGCCGATCCCCTCCCGCTGGTGAGGCGACGGGGCCTGCGCATCGACCGAATGACGCCCGAGGAGGATGCGCTGTTCAACAACAGCCGGAAAATCAAAAAAGTGACCTGCCCCCTGCTGATCATGCACGGGGAGGACGATGAGTTGATCCTTCCCGATGAAGCCCAATTGAATTACGAACAGGCGGGGTCGGAATCAAAATCCTTGCAAATTCTGGAAGGGGTAGGGCACAATGACATCCTGATGGCCCCGGACAACGCCTATTTCAAATGCCTGCACCGGTTTTTTGAGAAAGTGCTGAATTGAGTGAAAGACCCTCCCTGATTGCACAGGGTTTGGAGCGTTCATGACCAAAAAGTTTTACAACATCGAAGGAATTATCCGGAACGGTTTTAAGTTGAGCCTGAATTATGAAACCCTGGATTTCAACTTCACCAAGCTGGGGGATGCAGGTGTCATCACTCTGGCGCAATCCAAATCCGTCCGTCGGCTGAAACGGCTGATCATTCCCGTGCAGAAACTGGGGCCGGAAAGCGCGAAGGCCATCGCGGAGTCGGATAACCTGGCGAATCTCGAGTACCTCAAGTTGTACAAGAATAAAATCGGAGATGAGGGAGTCAAGTATTTTGCCGAATCCCAAAAACTGAACCGGTTGAAATCCCTGCGGCTGGCCTGGAACGAAATTTCCCAACAGGGCGCCCGGTATATTGCCGATTCCGGGAATTTTCAGTCGTTGACCAGCTTGGTGCTGTCCCAAAACAAGCTGGGGGATGAGGGTGTCAAGGCCCTCGCGGAAACCAAAAATCTGCCCAACCTGGAGTTACTGGACCTCAAGAAAAACGGCATCACCGATGAGGGAGCCATTGCCCTGGCGAACAGCCCGAACTTCGTCACCCTGCAGAGCATCGACCTGACTGAAAATCAATTGACCGAAAAAGGCAAAGAAGCGATTGGCGGATTCCTGGTTCTCAACATGATCCGCAAGCGGCTGAGCGAAGACGGTGAAGTGCTCGATCTGAGCAAACTCAATCTGGGCGACATGCAGGCCAAAATCATCGCCGATTTTGAAGGCCTGCAGGACCTGAAGAAACTTTACCTTGAACTCAACCATATCACCGCCGAGGGCGTGAAGTCCCTGGCCGAATCACCTTATCTCAAAAATCTGATCCTGTTGTCTCTGGACCGTAACCAGATCGGCGATGAGGGGGTTAAATGGATCGTCCAGTCGGAGAATTTTGCCCATCTTGAAACCCTCATGGTCGAGAACAATGAAATCACCAACGAGGGACTGCTGGCCATTGCGGAGTCGGAATTGATGTCCAGCCTGCTCCGGTTGTATATCGAGGGCAATGCCTATGACGATGAAGGCTGGGAGGCTTTGAGAGATTCGGAGTTTCTCCAGGACCTCGAATACCCGGTATTCGAGCGCGAGGAAGAGGAGGCAGAAGAGGAAGAGGAAGAAGAGGAGGAATTCGAAGATATCGAGGAAGAGGAGGAGGAAGAAGAAGAGGAAATCATCGAGGACGACGAATACACTAAGTAGACATTCACCATCTCATTCCCGCTTACCACGACGTCACCCACAATTCTTTCGAGGGCTTCATTCTGAAGACTTCTCCCACCCGTTTGGAAAATTCCTCCGGGGTGAACGATTTGTTGTAATCGTCGCCTTCAAACCGGAAGGGGTTCCAGGACAGCACCAGCCGTTCGACGAACATATCATCGAGGGGAACCTGGGTGATCTTGCGGATGATCCCGGTATCCGAGTCCACCAGGATGGCGGCCATGGTGCATTCCTCTTTAGCATAGAGCGCTTCGGAGAATCCCGGAGCCTCCTTCTCCATCTGGGCGGGATTGCAGGGGGCCTCCAGAATCCAGTCCTCGCTACCGACGGCGAAAATGGGAATGGAGGGAAACTCGGATTCCGTCACCAGTTTGGCCCGCCATTTGCCCCCCCAGGCCTCTATCTGCTGGTTGGAGGGGCTGGGAACCGCCCCCATCAACAACAGGTCGCCATTGGGCGAGATGGACAATCCGCCGCCGGTACCCTCGACATTGATGGGGCATGTTTGGCCTTCTTCAAATGCTATATTCTTTTCCGTCATGGTTCCTAATCCAAAATTTGATTTCAAGGGTCCGTGATCTGCTATTGTCCACAAACCCGTTGGCCTCTGTCAATACTTTAATCCAACCCCCGGAAATGGCCTTGAGACCGGCCTTTGCTTCGGTTATGATAGCGCCTCTTCTCTGGGGAAAAACCATATAAACACAAAACGAGCGAGATGAAAACCACATTGATAGGCCACGCCTGCCTTTTGTTTGAATCGAAGGAGACCACCCTGCTGTCGGACCCCTGTCTGTTCAGCCTGCATTTCGAGGAGCTCAATTATTATTTTCCACGGGTGGAAATCCACCGGGA
>Ga0209980_10001902_pt1 | contig 11477 bp, 11 predicted proteins | sample CR02metaG_FD_183611 | JGI IMG/M metagenome (GOLD analysis project Ga0209980, IMG submission 183611) | Deep subsurface microbial communities from Mariana Trench to uncover new lineages of life (NeLLi) - CR02 metaG (SPAdes) (version 2) | ecosystem: Environmental > Aquatic > Marine > Ocean trench... | reverse complement strand
GCTCAGCCCGTCCACACCAAGGAAATATTCGATCTGCAGGTCGCCGATGCTGAACCAAGGCAAGCGGACCACCATCTGAAGATCCGGGTCGCTCGAGTCGAAGCCCGCCAGCATCACCAGCGAGAGCAGAAAGGTGACCACGGCCGTCATCAGAGCCGTCCAGCGTATAGCCGCCTCGCGCTCCTTGCGAATAAAAAGCAAGAGCATCGCGCCAACAACTGGAAAAAACGTAACGAGGCTGAGGATCCAAGCTTCCATATGGTTTCCCTAATCTCTAGCTCAGCAGCAAGTAGCTCACCACAAGCACCAGTCCGATGAACACCGCCGCAGCATAGTTGCGCACGTATCCGGTTTGCAGCACTGCTAGCCCACTGGCGCCCCTGCGCGTTAACGCCCCCAGGCCATCGAATCCACGATCGATAAACCTGAGATCAAGTACGCTGGCCAGCCAATGGGTAGCTCGAAAGTAGCTGAGCGCGATCACCCTGTCGTGAACCCAATCATGTAGAAATCTCTCGTCCGCCACCTCAGCCAACCAGCGCGCCAAAGAAACATATCGTCTGACGATCAACCAATCGTAAAACTCATCGACCCACCACCGATGGCGGATCGCAATCCACACCGGTCCGAGTCTGGCTTGCAGCGGATCGGGCGCGCGGGATTTTATGGGGCGACGGCCATACAGCAACCAGGCCAGGCCAATTGAGGCCAATGCTAGAAGCGTGGTTAGAATCGCGATCGCGGCGATGAACTCCGGCTCCTCGATGTCGGCGAGGGTCTCTTGAAGGAAGCGCGTGAGCGGGAGCAGGCCGGGCGCGTTGATCAGGCCGCCGCCCACGGCCAGGACCGCAAGCGCTACGAGCGGGGCCACCATAGTGGCGGGGCTTTCCTTGGTAGCCTCGGCGGCCTTCGAGCGCGGCTTACCGAAGAAAACCATCAGGACCTGTCGCCCCATATAAAATGCGGTCAGAAATGCGGCCAGTACAAGCACCCAATAAACTGCCGGATTCACATGCGAGGCGTCCGCAAGAATCTCATCCTTGGAGAAGAAACCTGCCAGCGGCGGAATGCCCGCCAGCGCCAGCGCACCGATCAGATACACCCAAAAAGTGACCTTCATCCGCGTTCGCAAGCCACCCATGACTCGCATGTCGTTTGGATTGAAGTCCTCCTCGGCCGAATCCTCGTGGTGGTGGCCGTGTTCTACTCCCTGGATCACTGAACCGGCCGAAAGAAACAGCAGCGCCTTAAAGAAGGCATGCGCTACAAGGTGGAAGATCGCGGCTACATAGGCTCCGATCCCCACCGCCGCGATCATGAACCCCAGTTGACTGATCGTGGAATAAGCAAGCACGCGCTTGATGTCAAAACGAGCGAGCGCGATGCTGGCCGCAAGCAGCGCGGTAGCGGCTCCGACAATTGCGATGATGTTCGGGGTCACGGTCGCCAGCTCGAGCAGCGGTGCATTACGTACAAGCATGTAGATACCCGCCGTCACCATCGTTGCGGCGTGGATAAGGGCCGAAACAGGAGTCGGTCCGGCCATGGCGTCGGGCAGCCATACAAAGAGCGGAATCTGGGCCGACTTTCCGGCCGCGCCGACGAAAAGAAAGAGCGTAATAGCGGTGGCGGCGGTCACCGCGGCGGCCCCCATGGCCTCCGCTTCACTGAAGACCTCTTCAAATGTCAGCGTGCCGAAAAACCAGAAGGTGATCAACATAGCGATGATGAAGCCCAGATCTCCGACACGATTGACGATAAAGGCTTTCTTGCCTGCCAGTGCGTTCCCGATCCCCTTCTCGCCCTTCTCATACCAGAAGCTGATCAGCAAGTAGGAGCTCAACCCCACGCCTTCCCAGCCCACGAACATAGTCAGATAGCTGTTTCCCGTGACCAGAATCAGCATGGCGGTCATGAAAAGACTGAAGTAGACGAAGAACCGTGGGAAGCGGGAGGGGTCGCCCTGAAAGCGGACATCGTCGTGCATGTAGCCAATGGCATAGATGTGGATGAGCCCGCCAACTCCCGTGACCATAAGCAACATGGTCACGGACAGTGTGTCAATTTGAAGCGCCCAATCGACTTCGAGCTCCCCGACCACGATCCATTCTGCGATGTGTATCGTGGCGCCGGCCGGATCCAATCCCAACGCGACGAACTGCAGTATGGAAATCACAAACGCGAGTCCCACCGCCGCGCTGGCCACGATTCCCGCCCCACGTTCGCTGATGCGGCGTCCGGCGACCAGGTTGAAGACAAAACCCAGGAGCGGGAATAGGATTACAAGCGGAGCCAGGCTGAAAAGAGTATCTGCGGTCATCCTTTGAGATCGCTCACCATGTCAACATCGATGCTGCCTCGGTTGCGGTAGACCGCGACAATCAGCGCCAGTCCAATCGCCACCTCCGCGGCGGCCACCGCGATGACAAAAAACACAAATACCTGGCCGCTCAGGGCGCCCATGGATCTCGCAAAGCCTACAAAGGCCAGATTGGCGGCATTCAGCATCAGCTCGATAGACATAAACATCACAATCGCATTTCGCCGAATAAGCACTCCCAGAGCCCCGAGCGTGAAGAGCACCCCCGAAAGGATCAGGATATGGATCATCGATACTCCCGGGATCATCTCGAACTCTCCCGACGAGTCAGGACAATGGCGCCCACCATGGCGGCCAACAGCAAGAGCGAGGTCACTTCAAATGGAACCAGATACTCCCTAAAGAGCAGGATTCCTATACTCGCAGGACCGCCAAAGCCATCCACCAGCGCGCCAAATTCGCCCCCAAAATCGCCGGGCAGGACAATTGCGACGACCAGGAATTGGATGATGAGAACATAACTGAGCACCAGCGCGGCTGCGAATTGCCAGGGGCGGCGTGACTCGGATTCTACGTTTTCCGTACCCAGCAGCATGATTACAAAAAGGAAAAGGACCATGATGGCGCCGGCATAAACTGCTACCTGAACCATGGCTATGAAAGCCGCCGACAGCAGCAAGTAGAGCACCGCGATGGCGAACAATACGATGACCAAGAAGAGCGCCGAATAAACTGCGTTCCGGCTGACCAGCATGGCGATAGAGGCACCCACCGCGACAACGGCCAGGCCCAGGAAGATCGCTAATTCAACGGTCATGCGATAATTCGATGGCTCGGGCCGCGCAGGCCCTTCTCCGACCCTTCCTAAGCTGTCGTTTCAATACCTGGCTCTTACTGTGGATCGGCCATCTCTGGGATGGAACGGTCAAATTCTCGGGGCGCAGTTACCATCGGCGTCGGACGTCCATCCTCGGGCGCCGGCACGAGCAACATGTCCCGCGTGTAGATGGCATCTCGGCGATTTGTAAATGAAAGCTCGTAGTTATGTTCCAGGACGATGGCCTCGGTTGGGCATGCATCTTCGCAGTACCCGCAAAAGATGCAGCGCAGCATGTTGATCTCATATGTGCTCGCGTAGCGCTCGCCGGGGGAATATCGCTCCTCGTCGGTGTTTTCTGCCGACTCCACGAAAATGGCGTCTGCCGGGCAGGCGGCCGCGCAAAGCGAGCAACCGATACATTTCTCGAGTCCATTGTCGTAGCGCTTCAGCTCGTGCCGTCCCTTGAACCGCTCGCGGACCGGGCGCTTGATCTCAGGGTACTGGTAGGTGACGGGCCGCTCGAACATCATGGACAACGTGGTAGCTAATCCACGCAAGAGCTCAACCGGATTCATAAGTTCAACACCACGATGAGGCCGCCCGTGATCACGACGTTAAGCAGCCCAACTGGAAGAAGGATCTTCCATCCGAAGGCCATCAGCCGATCGTAACGCAGCCGCGGCCAGGTCGCTCGTATCCAAATCATTAAGAACAATATCGCCACCACCTTCGCAAACAGATATATCGGTCCCAGCAAGGCGATTCGATCAACAAACGGTCCCCAGTAGCCCCCGAGGAACAGGGTAGCCGCCACAAAGCTGACCGCGATCATCTTCCCATACTCGGCCATGAAGAAAACCGCAAATTTCATGCCCGAATATTCGGTGTGGTAGCCGCCGGTCAGCTCCTGTTCCGCCTCCGACATGTCGAAAGGCGCACGATTGATCTCCGCCATTGAAGCGATCAGGAAGATCAAGAACCCGATCGGTTGCAAGACCACGTACCAGAGTCGTTGTTGATCGGCCACGATATCCGCCACGCTAAGAGATCCCGCGAGCAAGATCGGCCCGATAATCGCCAATCCCAGCGCAAGCTCGTAGCTGATCATCTGGGCCGAAGCGCGAAGCGCGCCCAGGAGCGAATACTTACTGTAAGACGACCAGCCGGCAATCACGATGCCGTAAACGGCGATTGAGGCCACCGCGAGTATGAAGAGCAGACCCACATCGATCTCGGAGGCCAACCCCAGGCTAAATTGCTGACCGAATATTTCGATGTCGGGACCTAGCGGAATAACGGCCAGAAGCAGCAGCACCGGCACCACGGTAATAATGGGAGCCAGAACAAATAACACCTTGTCCGCCCGGTCCGGGATCAGCTCCTCTTTGAACATCAGCTTGATGCCGTCAGCAACTGGCTGAAGCAGGCCGGCCGGCCCGGCTCGGTTAGGGCCGATGCGAGCTTGCATCCGCGCCAATGCGCGCCGTTCAAACAACGTCAGATAGGCGAAGCCGCCCAGGATGATGGTTATGAGCACAAGGGACTTTATGATCCACTCCGCTACAGAAACTATCGAAATCATGAATTCGAGCGCCTTACCGTTACCGGGGTCGGATCCGACAGTGCCAGCCCGGCGCCACGTGGAACGAGCGCGGAACCAGGCGGGACGTCGGTGCTGGCCGCAAATTTCAGCCGCTCCGATCGTCCATCCCAACTGATCTCCACCTCGCCCGCCTCGGAGAGCCCCAGCCGCTCAATTTCATCAGGATGCAGAATCAATTGAAGAGGAGCGATCCGGCCCTCCAGCAAACTGGAGTGTCGCAGCGCGCTGCCTCGATCGTAAAGCACCGTGACCGGCGTTAACAGCAGATCTTTACCGGCGCTTGCCCTTGGGGGCGCCTTCCACTTCAAAGGTCGGCCGGCGCCGCGCGGAGCGAGTTGGACTCCCAGCCCTTGTTTGTTGGCATAGGCCGTCCCGCCGAAGTAAAGGTCCGCTCCGCCCACTTCCGGCCACTGCGGCTCGACCGCCGCCAGATCATCGTAGCTAAGTCCGGAGTAGTCTGGGACCGCGGCCGCGATGCGCTCAAACACCAGCGGGGCCGCCTTATCTTCTAGATCCACTTCCAGCCGGTGAGCCAAATTCGCCACGATCTTCCAGTCCGGGAGGCTCCCCGCAAGGGCGCCGACCGCAGGATATAGTCGCTGTACTCTGCGCTCACCGCTGGTAAATGTGCCCGCTCGCTCCACGAAGGCTTGCGCGGGAAGGACCACGTCTGCCAGCTCCGCGGTGGCCGTCAGGAATAGGTCCTGCACAATGAGCGTCGAAAGCTTCTCGAATGGCGCCGCGGCGGCCGGGTCGTCGCCGACTGGATCTGCCGCCACGATGTATGCCGCTTTCGCACCAGCGAGAGCACGGTGCAAACCCGCCGGCTCAGGGCGCAACCCCATATCCCATGCACCTTGAGTGTTCGCGCGCGGCCACACGGCCACGAGCCCGTTGTTCGACTTTCCCAGACGCCCCTTAGATTCGGTGATCAGCGCGCAGGCGCGGGCCAGCGCCTCGGTCCCCGCGTAGTTCAAGCCCTCCTGACCGAAAAATATGGTTACATTCCGCGCCCGCTTGATCGCGCTTGCCGCCGATTTCAGGGCACGATCCCCTTCGAAGCGCGCCAGCTCCGGATCTCCTCCATTGAGAAGGAGTACACCCAGAGCCGCCTGTACGGCCTCACCCGGGTCATATCGCACGCGGTGCTTAGCGTAATCGTCGAGGCGGGTCGCCCGGGCATTCGCCACGATTAGGGTGGTGCCTCGTTCCGCGGCCTGCTTGAGCCGCAACCACCAAATGGGGGCCTCCTCATGCAGATCTGCGGCGATCACCAGGACCGCGTCTCTTTTGCCAAGCGATCCGAGATTACTCCCCACCCCAACACCGTAGCGTTGAATGAGGTTGCCACCCGCCATGGAATCTACAAGGATGGCTCTGCCGCCCAATGCCGCCATCAGCTCCTTCAAGTTAAATAAGTCTTCATTCATCAGGCGGCCGCTGGCAATGCCCACCGCACTCGAGGCGGCACCTTTCAGTCCTTCGGCCGCGCGCGTCAGCGCCTCATTCCATGAGGCCTTGACCAGCTTCCCATTCTTTCGTACCCGCGGGCTAGTCAAACGCTCCGGGCTGCGCGCGTAGTGGTGGACGAAGCGGCCTTTGTCACATATCCATATCTCGTTGACCTGCTCGTTTTGGCGCGGCATGACCCGCTTTACAACATCCCGCCCAGCATTGCTCGCCTCGCGACGGGTGCTCAAGGTCAGATTACAACCGACCGGACAATGCGGGCAGATGGAGGCCGCTGAATTGAGCTCCCAGGGGCGTGCCCCAAATCGGAAGTCGGCGGTCGTCAGCGCACCCACCGGGCAAATGTCGGTGGTATTGCCGGAGAAATAGGAGTCAAATCCCGGATCCGAATAGGTGACGATTTCGAGCCGACGCCCGCGCTCATAGAAGCCAATAACCGGGTCGCCCACGATCTCGTCCTGGAAGCGAGTACATCGGGCGCATTGGATGCATCGTTCCCGATCAAGGAAGATCAGCTCGCCGAGGGGGTAGTGCTTGGCGAGACGAATTTTGTCGTCGAAGAGGAACCGACTTTCGCCCGAACCGTGCCCCATCGTCAGATCTTGGAGCGGGCACTCTCCACCCTTGTCGCAAATCGGGCAGTCGAGCGGGTGGGAGGTCAGCAAGTATTCAACGATCTCTTTGCGCCCCTGAATCGCTTTCTCACTCGAAACCCGTACTTGCCAACCTTGTCCGACGGTAATCGTACAAGCCGTCTCGAGGTTCGGGCCAAACTGGATCAACGGGTTGCCGGATTCATCCAGAAGCGACTCGCCGGTTGCCCGGTCACGAGCCGGGCGCCCGATCTCAACCAGGCAAACGCGGCACATTCCTACCGGCTTCATCTTGGGGTGGTAGCAGAAAACCGGTACGTCCGTGCCCCGCCGCTTGGCGGCGTCCACCAGCAGCGTACCTTCGGGTACGGTCACTTCGGTGCCATCTATCGTGAGAGTGACGCTCATGCGGCCTTGCTCGACTTGCCCTGGACGTGAAGGTCAAAATCCGGCCTGAAACGCTCAACCGCCGTGGTGACCGCCAACGCCGCGAAATCACCCAACGCACACAAACATTTGCCTTGAATCCCGATCCCCACCGTGTGCAGCAGGTCGATCTCGTGGGCCTGGGCCGTATCGTCCATGATGCGCTCAAAGATGTGCTTCATCCAATAGGTGCCGTCTCGGCAGGGGGTGCACTTCCCACAAGATTCGTGCTCGAAGAAGTCCGTGATTTTGGATTCCACCCAGGCGATATCCACCGTCTCGTCGATCACGATAATGGAGGCAGACCCAAGCGAAGATCCAACTTCCGGCACCGACTCATAGTCCATCTTGGTGTCCAGAACTTCGTCGGAGGCGGGCAGAATCGGGGCCGAGGCGCCCGCCGGCAATATGGCCTTGATCGCGTGGCCGTTTGGGATGCCACCCGCGTGTTCGAAGATCAGTTCCCTAAAAGTTGTCCCGAGGGGCAATTCGTAGTTTCCTGGGAGTTCGATATTTCCGGACACCGAAAATACCTTCGTTCCGGTGCTTTTTTCGGTACCGATTTTGCGATACCAGTCGACGCCGCGGTCAATGATTAGAGGCAGATTTGTGAGCGTTTCAACGTTATTCACCACCGTGGGTTTTCCGTAAAGACCTTCCGCGGCGGGGAACGGGGGGCGCAATCTCGGTTGCCCCAACTTGCCCTCGAGCGATTCAAGTAACGCGGTCTCTTCGCCGCAGATATAAGCGCCCGCCCCCAGGTGTGTGTACATCTCCAGCGAGAAGTCGCTGCCGAAGAGTTTCTTACCCAACAGCCCACCCTCCTTGAGCTGCTCGATTTTCCGATCGAGCTCGAGCGTTAGATCCCAGAACTCGGCCCGGCAATAGATGTAAGCCACCTCGGCCTGTGCCGCGTAGGCGCAGATCGCAACCCCTTCCAGAAACTGGAAGGGGTTGCGCTCCATGATCTCGCGGTCCTTGAAGGTACCGGGCTCCGACTCATCGGCGTTAGCCACGACGTACCGTGGGTGGACATCGGGGGTGAGGAAGCTCCATTTAACTCCGGTAGGGAACCCGGCCCCACCTCGCCCTCGTAGTCCGGACTTCTTGACGATATCGATGACCTGCTCAGGTGACTTCTTCCTGACTATCGACTCGAATGCTCTGAAGCCACCGTTCTCGAGGTAGACCTCGAGCCGGTCGATCCGCTCTATATCACGATGCCGTAAGACGATGTGCTCGGTCAACCTGGCCTCTTACTCGGAGGGACTCGATCAATGCCATGGCTGAGCCAATCGATTGATCCTCGTGATAGCGAAACCCGTTCGGCCCCTGGAGCTGGAACAGCGGTGCGCGGTCGCACGCTGCCAGGCACATCACCTGCTCGACGGTGACCTGGCCGTCAGGTGTGGTCTCTCCCATCTCGATATCCAACTTCTCACACAGTTCATCTGCAAATGCTTGCGCGCCCTTCAGGGCACAGGGTAAATCGGTACAGACTTGGATGCGATACTTGCCGCCCGGTCGATCGTGATAAAGGGAATAAAAACCCACCAGCGAGGCAACTTCCGTAGTCTGGAGTCCGATCAATTCACCCACTTCGGTAATCGCTTCATTGGTCAGAGTTCCATACTCTCGTTGTGCCAGAAACAAGAGTGGCATAACCGCCGATCGTTTCTGGTCGGAGGGATATTTGGCCAGAATGGCTTCGATCTCTTGGGTGTAGTTTTCTGCCAGCACCACTCTACCGATCTACATCGCCTATTATGGGATCCAGGCTGCTGATGATGGCGACAATGTCTGCAACCAGGTGGCCCCGCGATAGCATGGGAAGCGCCTGCAGGTTGGCAAAGCTGGGCGTACGAAAGTGCACCCGTCGTGGTTTGGGCCCACCATCTCCCACCAGAAAACATCCCAATACGCCGCGCGGCGATTCGACCGGTACGTAGACCGTGCCTTCTGGAGCGGAAAAGCCCTCCGTCCACAACTTGAAGTGGTGAATGACGGCCTCCATGCTGTGCCCCAATTCTGATCGCGGCGGAGGGACGAACTTGCGGTTGTTGCTGCGGGTCGGCCCGTCCGGCAGTTTGTCCAGCGCTTGCCGCACGATGCGGAGCGACTGTCGCATTTCTTCCATGCGCACCAGGTACCGGTCATACACATCCCCGTGGGTCTCCGTAGGCACCTCAAATTCGAACTGCTCATACCCGCTGTAGGGCCTCGCCTTGCGCATGTCAAAAGGAATTCCGGTCGCTCTCAAATTCGGGCCCGTGAGTCCGATCTCCAATGCTTCTTCCGAGGAGATGACCCCGATCCCTTTTGTGCGTTCGATATAGATGGGATTTTCCGTCAGCAGACTTTCGTATTCCCTGATTCGCTCTGGAAAGAGCTCCAGAAATTGCGTGACCGCTTGCTCGAAGCCCTGCGGAAGATCTCGCCATAAGCCTCCCGGCCGGAAATAGGAGGTCATCATCCGCTGCCCGGAGCACATTTCGAAGATATCCAGCAGGATCTCCCGCTCGCGGAAGGTGTACAAAAATACGGACATGGCCGCCAGGTCGAGCGCGTGGGTTCCCAACCACAGCAGGTGGGAGGCGATTCTCGTAAGTTCAGTGAGCAGCACCCGCGCCACCTGGGCCCGAGGCGGGACGTCCAGATCGACGAGCTTTTCGACCGCCAGGCAATAACAGAGGTTGTTGCCCAGGTTGTTCAAGTAATCCATGCGGTCCGTCATGACCAGGGCCTTTTCAAAGGTCAGGGCTTCCATGTTCTTTTCGATGCCCGTATGAAGGAAACCAATGTCTGGCACACAATTGACGACGGTCTCGCCATCCAGCTCCAGGATCAGCCGGAGCACTCCATGGGTGCTGGGATGTTGTGGCCCCATGTTTAGGATCATCGTTTCGCCTTCGAGCGCGCGCTCTGAAACGAGACCCCTTAATTCGTCGACCGATATTTCCATTTGATTTTCAGACATGCGCGGCGATATTAATCCTTGGCGTACTTCTTGCGTTTTTCAATCTCGTCGTAGTTGAAGGTGAACTGCACCTCTTCGTAACCCAACGGATAGTCTCTGCGCAACGGATGGCCTTCCCAATCCATAGGCATCAGGATCCGTCTCAGGTCGGAGTGTCCGGGGAAGTCGATCCCAAACATGTCGAAGACCTCTCGCTCGTGCCAATTGGCATTGCGATAGACCGATTCGATGCTCGGAACCTTCGGCTCCTCCCCCTCGAGGCGGACGCTCAGGCCAATCAGTGAATTTTTTTCTGTAGAAAAGAGCTGGTAGAGCATCTCGAAGCGAGGCAGCTCGGGCCAGTGATCCGAGGCGGTCAGCCCGATCAGGAGGTCGTAACCGCGCTGTTTTAGAAATTGACAGGCTTCAACGACCGCCTCGGGTGGGAGCACGGCCGTCAGTTGATCCCGAAACTCGATCGAGTCAAGGACTCGTTGCTCAAGTTCCTGTTTCAACGCGGATAGAGTGGCTTCGGCTTCGCTCAAGCCAATTTCTCGGCCATCACCTTGTCGTGGAGCGTGAGGATTCCGTGAATGAGCCCCTCGGGGCGCGGCGGGCATCCGGCGATATAAACATCCACCGGCATAATTTCGTCTACACCGGGCACGATGGCGTAGTTATTAAAGACCCCGCCGCAGGAGCAGCAGTCCCCCATGGCTATCACCCACTTGGGCTCCGGCATCTGATCATAGAGTCTGCGCAATACCGGCGCCATCTTGCGCGATACGCGGCCGGCCACGATCAGCAAGTCACTCTGCCGAGGACTGGCCCGCATGAGCTCCATGCCAAAACGGCTCATATCGTAATCCGCGGCCTGGGAGGCCATCATCTCTATTGCGCAGCAGGCCAGGCCGGTCAGGAGCGGCCACATGGCACGCGTCCGGCTCCAGCCTACGGCCTTCTCAAGTGAGGTAGTTACGGCGCCCAGATTGCCGAGTTTGGTTTCTATTCCCACTCAAGCGCCCCTTTCTTCCAGGCGTAGATGAGGCCGACCGCAAGGACCAGGACAAAAATGACCATCTCGATCAGTCCAAAAAGCGCGAGGTCGCGGAGCACCGCCGCCCACGGCAGCATGAAGACGATTTCGACGTCAAAGAGGATGAAAAGCACCGCGATGAGATAGAAGTGAACCGGCACACGGCGCCTGCCCGGCCCATAGGGAACCATGCCTGATTCGTACGGCTGACCCTTCCTAGGATTTTTCTTGCGGGGTCCAAGCAGGTGTCCGA
>Ga0209980_10001901_pt1 | contig 11479 bp, 6 predicted proteins | sample CR02metaG_FD_183611 | JGI IMG/M metagenome (GOLD analysis project Ga0209980, IMG submission 183611) | Deep subsurface microbial communities from Mariana Trench to uncover new lineages of life (NeLLi) - CR02 metaG (SPAdes) (version 2) | ecosystem: Environmental > Aquatic > Marine > Ocean trench >... | reverse complement strand
CAGCACTACGTTCCTCTGGATTTTGGCCTTTCTACGATTAAAATGGAGAAACTGGACCAAGGGCCTTGGTCGGCGCGGGTGCTCATACCAGACAACCCATCGGCCAGATCCGTTGAGAAGTTCCTATACGACAAAAATAGGGACGCGCTCACTTATGGGTGGGAGGTGAGCAACGAAATCCTCGAGGTAGCAATGGTTTTGTTAGAGGCTATAGCCGCTCACGAAAGCTCGGCAACCGAGTGAAAGGATATTGCGGGATTCACGGGTTAAAATATCAACCTGGTTGACAACCTTAAACGGCGACCCCCTTATTACCAGGGATCGCCGTTTTTATATTAATAAGGCTAAATAAGGTTAAAGAAAGTAATTTTGAGCAGAATCTCCTAAATTAAGAAAAAGAAAATAATTGTCTCATCCAACTCTTAATGAGTCGGTTGAAGATTCGATTCCTTCACGGCTCACCAATGATTACAAGGGTCTGCGTTGCCGAGGGAGCGCAGGCCACTATTTTGATGGGACGAGAAAAATCCCATCCCAATCTTTGTTCATTTTGCGATTCTTATGTATTAATTGACATCGTTTCAGTAAGGTTAAAGAAGGGCCATCTTGGGGATATTGCTCAAGAATTTTTTCGAATTGGATTTCAGCTTCCTTCCATTTTCTTTCCTTATAAAATTTCAATCCTTTCCCATAAAGAAGTAATATTGTGCGAAGGGGTTCATCGATCAATCCTTTTTTACCCAAAAGCTCATAGATTCTCGTCGGTGTGGATCGTCCTGCCACACGAATGCTGTCTATCTCTCGGGCTTCAATGAAATCCTTTGCCAACGCATATGTTGATTCGCTAATCAAGATAAATGTCCCATATTCTTTATTCACTCCTTCCAAGCGGGAAGCCAGGTTCACTGCATCCCCATTCATCCCATAGTTCATTCTGTTTTTCGAACCCAAATTTCCCACAACGACCATTCCCGTATTTATGCCAATCCTCATATGCAGCTTCGGCTTTTTTTCATTTACCCATTGCTCGCGAAGTTTGCCCAGCTTTTCCTGCATTTCGATGGCTACCCAACAGGCTCGCTTGGCATGGTCTTCAAAGTAAACAGGAGCTCCAAAAAATGCCTTAATGGCATCGCCGTCATACTTATCCAATGTTCCCTCATGTTGGATCAGAATGTCAGTCATATCCGTCAGGTATTCATTTAACAGATTGACGAGTTCTTCCGCTGACAGTTGTTCGGAAATGGTTGTAAAATTCTCTAGATCGGTAAAAAAAGCGGTCAATTCTTTTTCTTCCCCGCCAAGTTTCAATCCACCGGGATCTTGAAGCAGTTTATCAATCACTTTTGGAGACAAGTATTTACCGAAGGTATTTTCAATAAAGTGCCTCTCCTTTTTTTCAGTTAGGTATCCGTAAATAGTCAACGAGGAAAATATAAAAATATTTTCAAAAAACGGAAAGACATTGGTTATCCAAAAGCCTTTGTCCACAAAGACCCATTGGTGGAATAAAAACTGGCCAACCGCGATTAAGGTGCAAGTCAGCAACCCCCAGACCGGTTTGACTTTGGAATAAACCCAAGTCAGGAAAAAACCTAAAATCACCAAGTAGGTCAAATCAAGAATTGCAATCCAACCGGGTTGAGATAATAAATTATTGTGCAAAATATTATCAATAAGGGTCGCCTGAATTTCTACTCCGGGGTAAACCGGATCAAAGGGTGTGACTTTGATATCTCCTAATGCCGTAGCTGTGGCCCCCACAATAATAATTTTATCCTTTAAACTTTCCTTCAGAATGAGATCACCGCGGTCATGTAAAATATCGGTAACAGAAACGTGAGGAAAGGTGCCTTGACTTCCTAAAAAATTGACCAAAACCTCCGCCCTTTGATTGACCGGGATATTTATAGGAATTGCGCTATCCAGAAGGACTTTTTCGGCTCCCAACTCTCCCACCCTGAAAATCAGGCTTCCTTCCAAGTACTGTTGAAGAATTTGGATGCTGAGGGGCGGGAAAAAGTAATCTGCATTTGTTACTTTATCGTGATACTTGACGATGATAGGGATCTTTCGCAGAGAACCGTCCCGGTCAACATCAAAATTGATAAACCCGGCGCTTTCGGCATTCCTGGATAAAATCAAGATATTGGATTCTATGGCATAACCTGTCTTGAAATTCACGGCAGACAAATTTATCGCACTGTCAGACTTTATAAATCCGTTGAATTGAGTGGGCTTGATATTCTGCAGAAATCTGTGCATTTCTTTTTCTGAGAGATGATCCAGACCTGCCGAATTAAAATGAAAAAAATACCCAAGAATGGTACGTCTGGATTTTTGAAGAGCCGCGGCAAATTGGCGGTCATTATCCGCGCTCTCTACCAGAGGATCCAAGACACTGTCAACTAGAGATCCGTCTGAAATTTTGGTCTTGAGTCTCTCTCTAATAATGTTCAGGGTTTCCTTGCCGGAACTATTGTCGGCCGATGAAAATACCACATCGAACCCGATCACTTTGACTTGATGCTGAACCAACTTCTCCACCAATTGGGCCAACACATTTCTTGGCCAGGGCCAACGCCCCAGTTCATCAATGCTTTTTTCATCAATCGCAACGATGACGACTTCCGGTCCGGGCTGAAGGGGTCCCCGAATTTGGAAATGGGCATTTTGGAATAACATTTCCAATCGATAGAAGGCCGGGGGATAAATCCAATACCCCAAAACCACTATCACCGTAATTCCCAAACCGATAATCCAAGGAGTATATTTCTTCATCGAAGGTGAGAGTTGTGATATTTAGCCTATAATGGAATATTACTATTCTTCCCTAAACCCGGTAGGATATTTCATTAAGGAACGATTGAACCTTTCCCAAAGGAAAACCTCTTAGGCGAAGAATAAGTCCTTTTATTTCATTTTTTTATAGTATAAGCGAATTAATTTGAATTCTGATAATAAAATAATTAACCTAATATCGTGGGGAATTATTAATATATGGTGGATTAAAAAGTGATAGTTTCTAATTGGGCATATTTATTCCTGGGATGGCAATGAACCTTTACACCTCCAACACACAAAAAATCGATTTCCTAAGATCGACAGATGTCTTCAAGGGTTTGGGAATAGAGACTATGGAGATTATGATCCGTGACTGGGAAGAGGTCGCGTTAGACCCTGGTGAAATACTTTTTAAGGAAGGAGACCCGGGTGATTACATGTACCTTATTCTTTCAGGAGAGATATCTATAGAAAGAGGTAATATTAGGATCGCCAAAAGGGGGAAAGGGGAATTAATTGGTGAAATGGCGTTGCTTGAATCCGGGCCCCGTGCCGCAAATGCAATAGGTATTTCGAAAACTTATTTATTGAGAATATTAAACAAGCAGTTCCATGAGTATTTCATTTCCAATCCGTCTTCTTTGATAGAAATCCTGAAAACATTTTCTGAACGCGCCCGAGATGATCTTAATTCTTTAGATAAAAGTATTCAAAAGCTCCGATCTCAAGAGAAGATTACCTCCCAATTACAAAATTTACTGAACGACACTTCAAATGAAATTTATACTTTTGATCCTACCACTTTTTATTTCCAAACTATGAATCCCCGTGCACTGAAGAATTTAGGATATGCGTCAGAAAAGATTACCCGAATTAAGGTTTTTGACATACTGGGGGATATTGATCCTAGGGTATTTGATAAAGTGATAACACCTTTGCTTTCAAATTTAAAAACAGAAGTCGATTTTGATGGCACTCAAAAGAGGAAAGATGGCTCAATTTACCCTGTAAAAAGGAAGTTTAAATTAATGGATGGCGCAACGCATCCTGTTATTGTCGGCATAGTTGAGGATGTTTCTGAAATCAGGGAATTGCAAAATAAAAATATGGAGTTAACCTTTTATGACACCTTAACGGGTTTGCCTAATAAAAGGCTGCTTCTGGAACAATTAGTTTCGGCGATTACACAGGCGAAATCCCAAAACCAAATATTGATAGTTTTTTTGCTCGATTTGCTGAAATTGAACGCCATTAAAAGTTCTCTGGGTTTCGAGGTCATTGATTTACTGCTTGTTGCCGTTGCTAAACGGATTGAAGCGGAGTTACCACATGGGAGTATTTTGGGCCGATTCAGTGAGAATGAATTTCTTTTCGCGGTCTCCCCTGTTAGTCATGAAACCCAGGATGAGGAAATAGCCGGCCTTATCCTGAGATCTTTCCAAATCCCCGTACCGGTTAATAGACAGGATGTCTTTGTAAACCTGAGTATTGGCATCTCCTGTTTTCCCGAGGACGGGTGGAAGGCAGATATTCTCATCGAACAGGCAGGAACCGCCGCCCAGCATATCCCCTTAGCGGAACGAGCAAATACCTATTGTCGTTATAATCCCAACATGGCTTATATGGTAAAAAGCAGGCAGTTTCTGGAAAGGGATATTCAAGATAGCCTGGAAAGTAATCAGTTTGAGTTGTATTACCAGCCCAAATTGGATTTGAAAACTAAAACCATTACGGGAGTCGAAGCCCTAATACGATGGAACCATCCCAGAATAGGTATGATATATCCATTGGACTTCATTCCCATTTTGGAAAACAGAGAGGTTATGGTTTCTCTTGGGGACTGGGTTCTGAAAACCGCATGTCAACAAATGAAATCATGGCTTGATATGAACCTTCCCGTTAAAACTATGGCCATTAATATTTCCGATTTGCAATTCAAAAAAACCGACTTGGTCCCATACGTTAAAAAAACAATAAATGACGCGGAAATCGATCCTGAGTGCATTGAATTGGAGGTAACGGAGGCTATTTTGATAGACAGCCTGGAATCTGTTGTTTCCAAACTCAGGCAATTAAGAAAAATAGGGGTAAAGTTCTCCCTCGATGATTTTGGTACAGGCAATTGTCCACTGCTGCTCTTAAGCAGCGTTCCCTTGGATATATTAAAAATCCATCGATCGTTTGTAAAGGATATCTCCACCAAAGAAAATGCGATGATTGCCAAGTCTATTATATCTTTGGCCAAAGTATTTAACCTTCAAACCATCGCAGTAGGCGTGGAGACCCAAAATCAAAAAGAAATCCTTCAGTCCCTTGGATGTGATTTTATCCAAGGCTATCTGTTGAGCGAACCTTTATCTGCGGACCAAGCCACCCAGCTGTTTTCTCCCCTTTAGGAATAATATTCCCCCTTGTTTGAAATATTACGAATGATCTGTTTTTAAATTTTTCCGTCAAATAAATCGAATGACTGAGTTGACAAATGAGCGCACTTCCTTCCCTATCTAAGGAAATCGCCTTTCTGAACTCGTTGGACATTTGCAAGTCTTTGAATGACAGAACCCTGGAGACAATGATCAAGGATTTTGAGGAAATATTTTTGAAACCGGGAGAAGTTCTTTTCCGGGAAGGAGATTCGAGCGATGCCCTATACGTCGTTATTCAAGGGGGGCTCTTAATTGAAAAAGGGTTATCATTTCAGCAGACCGCTAAATGCCCAAGACCTAACCAAAATGTTATCCTCCAAATAATTTAAATATCCAAATCCGATAAGCACTACCCCCGTTTTAATATTGAATCTTGAGCAAAAAAAATCTGCGGCAGAAAGATAAATCCTTTTAATTCAAGTGATTCCACTGTTATGTAAGCGATTACGTTTGAAATATAAGATAAAAGTACTTATTCTCAAAGAACAGGCTTTCTCTTTATTTATTGTGAACCTGAGATTAAAACTTTGAATGATAGGTTAAAGTTTTCCAGCTGACAATCATGTCCACTTTCTCTTCCAACAGCCAAAAAGCCATTTTATTAAGTTCCTTGGATTTATTCAAAATCTTGGATTCCCGAGCCATTCAATCTTTGGCTCTCAATTGCGAGGAGATTATTTTAAATCCTGAAGAAATCCTTTTTAATGATGGAGAATTTGGCGACGCCATGTTCGTCATTCTTTTCGGAGACCTATCTATAGAAATACATAAAACCGTGATCGCTAAAAGGGTAAGAGGCGATTATGTGGGTGAGATAGCGTTGATTGAATCCGTACCTCGTACGGCAACAGTGAGAGCCCTTACAAAAACTTATTTGCTAAAAATATCAAAGGAACAGTTCCATATCCATTTTACTTCCAACCCGGAGGTCATGATGGAAATAATGAAAACCATTTCTGAGCGGTCCAGAGAAAACCTAAAGTTCTTAGACCGAAGCATGGAAAAACTTCAAACTCAAAAGACGATCACCTCCCAGCTTCAGAATATTCTTAACGACACTTTAAATGAGATTTATTCTTTTAATCCCACTACTTTTCACTTTATCCAAATGAATCCGCGTGCTCTAAGGAATTTGAAATATAAGTCAGAAGAAATCAGCAAATTGAAACCTTTGGACATTATAGGGGATATCGCTCCAAAAGAGTTTGAAGAATGGGTTGCCCTTTTACGATCAAAAAAGAAAGAGGAAATTAAATTTAGTGGAATTCAAAGAAGGAAAGACGGTTCTGTTTATCCTGTAAAAACTCAGCTCAAATTAGATTGTACCGAATCGCCTCCTGTAATTGTCGGTATTGTCCAGGATATTTCGGAACTTAGGGAAATAGAAAATAAATACAAACAATTGACTTTATTTGATCCCTTAACAGGCCTTCCAAACCGAAACCAGATTATCTATCGGTTGCCTTCAGTGATTTTAGAGGCCCGTAATGAAAATCGATCGATTTCGGTTTTTTTGATTGATTGGCAGAATTTCAAAACCATCAGCAATTCCATGGGACATCTAGCGGGGGATTTGTTGTTTATCGCCGTTGCTAAGCGCCTAAAAGAGGAGTCTTCTCTTTATACTCTTGTGGGACGGTGGGGGGAAAATGAATTCATAACCGTTTTATCTCACCCCAATAATCAAACCCAGGTAGAGGACGCAGCGCGCTTTCTTTTAAATTCCTTCAAAACACCATTTTCTATAAATGGACAGGATATCTTTGTGGACCTGGGTATTGGCATCTCCTCTTATCCCACCAACGGGCATGATGCAGAGACCCTCATCGAACAAGCCGAAATCGCCGCCAAGTCCCTCTCCCGAGAAGAAGGAGAAAATGCTTGTTGCCATTACCATCCCGATATGTCTTTCGATTTAAAAAACCAAATACTCCTAAAAGGGGATCTGCAGAAAAGCCTGGAACGAAATGAGTTTGAATTGCACTATCAGCCGAGACTGGCCTTGGAGTCCGAAAAGATTACCGGATTTCAAGCTCTATTGCGTTGGAATCATCCCGAAAGAGGGATGCTATTCCCATTGGAATTTATCCCTATTATTAAAGAAATGAGTGAGTTTATTATTTTTGTTGAAGATTGGGTTCTAAAAACCGCGTGCCATCAATTGAAAACCTGGCTGAATATGGACCTTCCCGTAAAAAACATAGCCGTGAATCTTTCCGCCAGACAACTTAAACATCCGGACTTGGTCTCAAATATTGAAAAGATTATTTTGGACGCGGGCATCCAACCGGATTACCTTGAGTTGGAGATTACAGAAACCATTTTGACGGAAAATCTTGAAACGGTTACCTTTAATCTCAAGCAATTAAGCGGAATGGGGGTAAAACTTTCCCTCAATAATTTTGGCACCGGTTATACTCCTCTCCACTATTTAAACAGCTTCCCTCTGGATAATTTAAAAATCCACCGAACGTTTGTAAAGGATATCTCCACCGAAAAAAATGCCACCATTGCCAAGGGCATTGTATCTTTGGCGAAGGTATTCCACCTTAAAACAATCGCTGTAGGTGTCGAGACTGAAAGTCAAAAAAAGATCCTGCGGGCGATTGGATGCGATTTCATCCAAGGCTATCTGCTCAGCAAACCCCTATCCGCAGAAGAAGCAACCCAACTGTTTTCCCCTCTTTAATATTCCTCTCTTTTCAACTAGGGTGCATTCCCACATATTTTTCCAATCAGCTGGATTAATCATTACCCCAAAATGTGTATTTTTTTGTCTAAAAATTGACAAAATTTGTCATAAAATCTGCCGGGAGAAAATAGAATTACATGTCCTCAAAAAATACCAATTAGTTAACCATCAATTTATCAACCCATTTCATTTTTAACCCCCAATAGAGGTATTTTTGGCTCTAAGCTTGCATATATTAGGAATAAATAAGTGTTCATGCTAAAGCGAGAAGGGTCCTTAATCGAGTTTGCCATTATTTAGACTGGTCTATGGCGACATTACCTGGGAAAGAATATAACCAAAAAAAATATTTGTCCGTTAAAAGGGGAAAAGTGATGAAAGTCGAATATAAAAAATCCTGTTTCAACCGGATTATATCCAGAGTCTTTATTCTGGGTGTCTTCTTGTCAATTCTAATGGGTCCTTGGAGCGCCTTGGCTTCCCCACAGGATGAGGCTATCAGTTGTGGAGAGTTCATCGCAATGATGGCGGACTCCCAACCGGAAAACCCGCTATTTCCAAAAAGTCACTCTCAATTATCGAGAGAGGAGCTTTATATCCAAACAGCCCAAAATCTGTCTCAAAAGGGATTCAAGGTTTTAGATAGAAAATCGTTCCATGAGTCTCTGGAATCCAATGAATTTGTTCAGTTGACCTATGTATTTGCGGGTGGTTCTCCTGGCAGAAATCTATTCGAGCAGAAACTCTTTTTGAAAAGGGCGGGGATTATTAATTCTGCGGATGTTGGGCTGACCACAGCCTATGATGGTAAAGTCTATCAGACACACCAGGAAGAAACCGTTGTCAACCAGGTCCGATTGGCCACTCCCATATATATGTATGATCAGTTGGAAACGGATCTTTCAGCCAAAGCCACTTTTACTTTTGATGATGGAAGTACCTTAACGATGGCAGAAGGATCGACCATAAATATCACCAAGCATATTTATGATCCGGATACAGATCTGCGTCAAACCATCGTTCATCTTTCCAACGGAGCGGTCAGGTTTATTGTGACCAAGGGAAAAGCCAGGGGATCGATGTTTAAAGTGATCACCCCCACAGCAACCGCTGGAGTACGGGGAACGGAGTTTGTTGTAATAGTAAATCCGAGCGGTACCACCTTTATAGTCCTGGAAGGATCAATTGAAACCATGACCAGGTTGCCGGGTGGCGAGGTGGCAGAGATCTATATTGTGTCTGCCGGCGAGCTTCAAAACTTTTCTAAAAATGGCAAAGCGGCCAAGGTAAAGAAAACCCCTCCCGGGTTGCTGAGGTCCACCATGGTTAGAACCCAAAGACCTCAAAACATCTTAAAACAAAAAGGACTATCCAAAGCGGCGGCTACAAATGGAGCTAAAGCGGCCGCCCTGACCATGGCAAAAAATAAAGCAAAACAGGGATCTGATCATTCCTTTCCTGCAGCCATTGTCAAAAATGCGACTCAAGAAGCCGTGCAGCATGCGACTCAGGACGCGGTGGACAACGCGACTCAAGTAGCGGTGCAGCATGCGACTCAAGTAGCGGTGCAGCATGCGACTCAAGTAGCCGTGCAGCATGCGACTCAAGTAGCCGTGCAGCATGCGACTCAGAACGCGGTGCACAACGCGACTCAAGCAGCGGTGCGAGCAATTTTACGAGATGCATCTATAAATAATGGTAGTTCAGGTGGACCGCCTCCTGGTGTTGGTGGACCGCCTCCTGGTGTTGGTGGACCGCCCCCTGGTGTTGGTGGACCGCCCCCTGGTGTTGGTGGACCGCCCCCTGGTGTTGGTGGACCGCCCCCTGGGCCATAGAAAAATTTATATAACTAATTTCTCCAAAGATAACTCTGTTAAACGGGTGAGCATCAGCTCACCCGTTTTTTTTATCAAAATTCCTCGAAAAAAACCAAAAAAGCACCCTATACTGAATAGGTAGATTGTGTATAATTTGGCCCTTTTTCAATAGAATTTGGATTCCTAGAATATATGAAACCATTGATCCGGGAAATTGCTCGAGAACTCTGCTTCGTCATTTTTATTATCTGCCTTTTTTGTCAAACAAGTCTGGCGGGGGAGGAGAAGGCGAATGCTTTTTTAATTCAAGGTTTGGCTCATATTAAAAAAGGAGAACACGAAAAAGCCATTGATTTATTTAAACATGCCCTTGAGATAAATCCGGACTTGGAAGGGGCATACCTGAACCTTGGAATTGCTTATCACAAAATTGGGTCCTATGATTTAGCCCTCAAGGCCCTCCAAAATCTTTTGGAACAAAACCCTGACCATGGCCCGGCCCTTTTTTTCCAAGGCCTTTCCCTGCAAGGCTTAGGACGGTATCAGGAATCTATTGTTTATCTTGAAAAGGCTGGAAATATTGATGCCAGTTTAAATCAAGCCGCTCTATTTAACATCGGCAGAGCTCATTTCGAGTTGGGAAAGAACAAGGAGGCTCAAGCAAAATTTAATGAAACAATCAGTGCGGGTCCAAATACTGAAACGGCCCAGGGAGCAAAAACTCTTTTAAAAATTCTGGCCGATAAAAAACCCGATAAACCCTGGAAACTTTCGGCCGGCATAGGAATTGAGTATGATGATAATATAACGGTCGACGAACAGGATCTGAGCAGTAATCTGGGTGATGTTGTGTACAAATTCGATTTTTCAGGAGGCTATAAGTTTGTAAATACAAAAAAGAATATCTGGGAAGCCGGATACAGTTTTTTTCAAAGTATTCATGATGATTTGACTGCCTTTGACCTGCAATCCCACACTTTTTCGCTCAATGGATCGCATAAAATTAAAAATTTAAAATTAGGGGCACGTTCCAATTACAGTCGCACGACGCTGGGGAATAATGATTTTTTGGAAATTTACTCCATCAGCCCGAATGTTGGATTTTTTTTGAATCCCAAGCTCTATACGATTGTGAACTATGCCTACAAATATACCCATTTTTTTGACATTCCCAGTCGCGATAGCCAAAGCCATGGATTGGGTCTCGATAATTTTTATTTTTTTCTGGAAGGTAAAAGTTATCTCTTGTTGAGCTACCGGTTGGAACGTGTCAATACTCGAGGCGACCAGTTCGATTTTGTGGGTAATTTTGTAACCGCCAAAGTCAAATATCCACTGCAGGATTTAGGCTTGGGAACCCAAATGGATTTATCCTATAGGTTTTTTATAAAAGATTATAACAACATAACTCCCAGTATTGGGGAAGAACGGTGGGATGTCAGGCACGCTATCCAATTCGAAATTACCCAGCCCGTATACAAAAATTTAGAAGCCAAACTGAAATACCAATATATCCGCCAAGAATCCAACCTGCCCACCTCGGATTTCAAGGAGAATATCGCTTCCTTGGTATTTAGCCTCTCCTTCTAAATCCCAGGCCAATACCGAAATCATTAAATGGGCATTCAAGAGGTCACGGGCTCGCCCGCTCGGCGCGGGGCCAATATTATCACCGGGCGTTGCCCAAGCCCCTCAGCTCCACCAGCGTGCCGCTGGAAAGGCCTCACCGTCCCGGTTCAAACTTATTCAATCTGCTAAAG
>Ga0209980_10001899_pt1 | contig 11483 bp, 11 predicted proteins | sample CR02metaG_FD_183611 | JGI IMG/M metagenome (GOLD analysis project Ga0209980, IMG submission 183611) | Deep subsurface microbial communities from Mariana Trench to uncover new lineages of life (NeLLi) - CR02 metaG (SPAdes) (version 2) | ecosystem: Environmental > Aquatic > Marine > Ocean trench... | reverse complement strand
AAAATAGTCCGGCTTTTGAATTGTTATTCATAGATAACCCCCTTTCTTAATTTAAACTTGAATCAAAGAATTGCCTGATTTCAGGTTCGGTGCTAAGCCTCATTTCATCAAATGTGCCTATACTCAATATTTTACCATTATACAGTATAGCTATTCTATCCGCTATTTTAGATGCTAAATTTACGTTATGAGTAACGACAATTTGAGTTACTTTAACATTTTGCTTTAAACCATTTATAAGTTCTGCAATATTTCCTACCATCATGGGGTCAAGCCCTGCTGTGGGTTCATCAAATAAAATCAGATCGGGATTCATCATAAGTGCCCTTGCTACAGCTACTCTCTTTTTCATTCCACCGCTCAGGTTTGAAGGCATAATGTCTTCTTTTCCTTCAAGATCAACTATCGATAGACAGGAAGAGACAAGAGACGATAACTTTTGCTCGTCTGTAATAATCCTATGTTCTTTTAAATAAAGAGCTACATTTTCTTTTACTGTGATTGAATTTAGCAGTGCTGATGACTGAAATACCATTGCAATCTTATGTTTTGCTCTATCAAATTGCTGAGTTACATTATCTCCGTTTATATATATACTGCCTGAATCCGGGCTGATTAACCCTATAATATGTTTTAGAAGTACACTTTTTCCAGAACCGCTCTTTCCGAGTATAACAAGGGTCTCAGAGGAATTCACCTCTAAGGTAAGATTTCTCAATACCTGATTACTACCAAACGACTTAGAGATGTTGGATACAACAAGACTTACAGGTTTGCCGCTTAAATAACTGAGAATAGTGTTATTAACTACTTTTTTCATTTGTTGATGTGTTTCCATATTTCTAATCTAATCCTATAAGAAATAAAAATCTTGTAATAAAGTAATCAGATATCAAAATTGAAACAAAACACAGAACTACTGCTTTTGTTACCGAAGTTCCTATTTCCCTTGGCCCTCCTTTTGTACTAAGTCCAACATAACCGCAGATTGTTATAATAAGGATACCAAAAAAGACAGATTTTATCATTCCGTTAAGTACAGCAATAAAATCAACAAGCTCTTTTAAATTTTTAAAGTATATAGAATAAGCAACATGTATATCCTGATTAGCTGAAGACACAGCAGCCCCTCCAAACCATCCAACCACATCCATAAATACAACTAAAATAGGCATCACTAAGATAACTGCTATAAATCTTGGCATTACAAGATATTTAACGGGATTTATGTCCATTGTCTTTAAAGCATCGACTTCTTCATAAACTGTCATAGAACTAATCTCGGCAGTCATTGCCGAACCAATTCTGCCTGCAACCAAAATAGCCGCCATTACAGGGCCCAGTTCTTTAACCATCGAAAGCCCTACAATTCCACCAATATTTTCCTCAATACCAAACGCTGCCAGTTGTGGGCCGGTTTGAAGAGCCAATACTCCGCCTATAAAAAGAGAGATAAGGGCTGCAACTGGAATAGTGTTGCTTCCAATATTGAGGATCTGGAAGTATATTTTATCTCTATAGATAATGCAGTCTTTCGACCAATAAATACTCTCAGTTAATATATTTAATATTCCCCCTATTATATTAAACAGGGAATTTATGCTCTTTAACATATTAAGATTTAAAATGACTACAGTTTATTGTTAATTCAGAAATGCTAAGTCTTTTGTACTTATAACCTTTATTATTTTGTACTCTATAATTCCTCCAAAGAACTTATAGATTTTCATATTATCATTTTTACTGTATTCAAACAGTGGAAACAGCAGATTTATCCGAATCAACCTGTTTCCATCTAATTTTCTGCTTCTGTATGTATTCCATAATATACTAGTTGTTTCTTCTCCGGTTACCAACTTTTTATTTTCATATAATGTCCAAAAAGATGAAAAGTTGTTTTTTATGGGTTTGTTGTCGCGTAAAAACGGTTCTAAAATTGAAAGGAAGTTTATATGCCTGTTACCCATTCTGTCTCTATTATAAGAAAATAATGGCCACAGATCTATTCTTCTTGAGGAACGACCATTTATATTTTTAGGGATTTCCTTTATATCTTTATACAAAAAAAGCAGGTAATACTTTTTATAGATCTTATAATCATCAAAATCAGATATCTTATAACTGTATAGTGGCCATAGGAAATATCCATCTGTATCCTCGCCTGATTTCTCGGTTGCAAAAAAAGGAAATAAACGATTTTCATATTTTTTACCTCTAGTTATATTAAACAAAGGCCAGGGAGCATCAATTCTTTGAAATCCATTTTTCTTATCTATATATTTGTTAAAAAATGGCCATAAGTATGATTTATGATTTATATTTTTAGAATCCAATTCTGAATAAAATGGCAGGTATGAAACAAAACTAACCTGCTGGTCATAAAACTGTTTTTCCCTCTTTACATAAAAGGGCCAAAGTACGAACTTGTCGTCTAGATAAGGGTTTTTCTTTTTTTTATAGCCATAAAATGGCCATATTTTAAAACCTTCTACACCCTCACCTGTATAATATCCAAAAAATGGCCAGAGAATATTATTATTGGTTTCACCATTACTCTGAGTCTGTAAAAATAGTGGAAAAAAAATAAATTTGATTCGGTCTTTATGAAATTTATTTTTTAAATTTCCATAAAGCGGGAACAGTGCCAAATAGTCATCTTCATCACTATTTGAAAATCTGGAAAATAAGAAAGGAAAAATATTAAAATCTCTTTGTACATAGCTATCTCTATACCTGGACTTATAAGTTAAAAAGAAAAGAATGTTGAAATCCCTGTTATTTTTGTGCCTCTGATAGCCGGCAAACGGGTATAAGATATCAACATCTGTTTTATCTTTATCTAAGTCGTTTTCATAGTAAAAAAGGGGTCTGAATCCGTATTCTTTATGTTTAGCATCTAATTTATAAATAAAAAAAGGCCCAAGCGCTGTAATATGCTTTTTATTCTCATTTGGATAGTTTTTATAAGTAAGCAGAGGTCCTAAGTTAACCTCTTCACAAATTGCAAACAAAGAAGATATAGATGAAAGTACTGTAATAGTAAGAATTAGAGTAAACTTATTTACCATATTATTTATTAAGCCCAAAGTATAATACATCTAATACTAATATACTATAAGTTATACATAAACCCTTGGTACTCTTTTGCCAACAATTGACAAAAGTTCATAAGAAATAGTATCGGCAAGAGATGCTAACTTATCTACGCTTATATTTTCATCTCCAAAAAGTACCACCTCATCACCTACACTAATGTCTTTAAAATCCGTAATATCTATAATAGTAAGATCCATACAAACCCTTCCTATGACAGGTGCTGTAGAACCTCCTATTGATACCATTGCCTTGTTGGATAGATGTCTCATGTAACCATCTGCATAACCAATCGGGATTACGGCTATACGTGTTAGTCTGTCAGTAACAAATGTTCCACCGTAACTAACTTGTGATCCTTTTGGCAGTTGCTTAATCTGAATAATTTTTGATTTCAGTTTCATAACAGGATGCAAATAGACGTCTTCAGCCCCGCAGGCCCCATAAATCATTATGCCTGGTCTGACTAAATTAAAATGTGAATCACTGTATCTTTGCAGTGCTGCACTATTTGCGGCATGTTCATAAGTGGGTTTATAACCCAAAGCATTTAAAGTATTCAATGACTGCTTATATAACGATATTTGCTCCATTGTATAAGACTTATCAATGTCTGCGCTTGACAGATGAGTAAAAGCCCCTTCCATAATCACATTATTTAGATTTTTTATTTCCGAAATATATTCATATAATTTATTACTATCTACACCAAGCCTATTCATGCCAGTATCAATCTTTAAATGATACTTAATTCTTATATTGTTTTTTGAAGCGTAACTATCTAATTTTTTAAGTAAATCGAGTGAAAATACTATAGGAGTTAGATTGTGTTTTACTACTGTATTAATTTCATCTGAAGTTATGCTGCTCAATATAAGAATTGGAGCTCTAATATCGGACTCACGCAGTTCTAATGCTTCATCCACCGTAGCAACCCCAAACAAATCACATCCCAATTCCTGCAGAGTTTTACTAACCTTTACAGCACCATGACCATAAGCATCAGCTTTGACGACTGTGAGTACTTTCACTTTTTCACCAACAATTTCAGTAGTTCTCAAAAAGTTGTGAGAAAGAGCCTTTAAATTTATTTCAGCCCAGGTAGGTCTCATTCTATATAAATAACTGTAATAGTTTCAAATATTAATAAATATTTTTTTGGAATTGTCTGCAGTAAGATTATCAATATTGGTAATCTTATCGCTAAATTTCAACAGTGTTTGCTGACTTTCATTTCCTGTAAGATCAATCAATATTGAATATACTTTAAATTCGTACTTTTTTTTATCCTTATTAAATAATTTAAGCCAATCAGAACTAATTTGAGATTCTCCGTCTGTTATAAATATAATATCTGCATTATTTGATTTGGAGTTTTTCAATAAATCTAAAGCCTTTGATAGTGGTTTTTCAAAGTCAGTTCCGCCACCCGGAAAATACTCGGCAATACTTACAAATTGTGCGCTGTCAATTGATTTTAAAACGCCCGTTTTTAAATCAAAATGCTTAACTTCATAATCTCTTGAGGTAAAGGCAAGGATATCACATTTTCTTTTCTGTTTTCTTGCAGTCTCAGCAAGGGTTAAAGCCACGCCTTTTGACCAGATCTCTTTATCACCACTCATTGATGAACTGCAGTCCAGGCAAATGATAAAAGGACCTTTAGAACTGTTATCTTTTAAATGGTACTGTTGTAACTGCTCATCCAAATACTTTTTTAAAAATTCTTTTTTTAGACAGTCATTTCCAAGTTTAATGAGTTCTGAAGAAATTGTCCTGCCTATATCACTGCCCAGGGTTATAGAATAAATCTCATCGGACCTTGATTTCCAGTTCTTGTTTTTTACTGAAGACATAACATCGTGAAGTTTTCCCATCATATTTGCAAGCTTCCTCAGCTTATCATTTTCTATTAACTTGTGAGCCAAATCAATTTTTTGGCCCGCATCAGACTGAGTTGAGGAATTCATGTTATCTTCGAGAATCTGACTATTAGAATAGTAATCATTCATTTTTACATCCATTTGAACTAAACTGGAATTAATAAATTTACTAATTTGTTCTTTATTATCATCAATTTTATCATTTAGGTTATTAAAAGTATCTTCAATCTCGCTTTGTATTTTATGTATATCTATCTCCTTTTCTTTTTCAATAGAATCCAGCTTATCTATAAGTCCATCGTCATTACTCTTTTCCTTTGTTTCCTGTATAACATCCAGTTCATTTTTGATATTTTCTATTTCTTCCTCTTTTCTGTTTATTTCTGATAGTTTTGCAAGTGACTTATTTGAAAAAAAGTTATTTGATTTAAACCACTCGATTACTGAGGTGCCAAACGTAATAGTAGCAACAGCAGACTTAGTTTCATCTAAAAAAGTGTCATTTCTTATATATTTTAAAAAATCATTTATATAAATGTTATCAATGAAAGTCTTATATATCTTTGCGCCCTTTCTGTCCACATATTCATCATTATACAGCATTTCTGCCTTATAGAAGCAGAGGAATAAATCAAAAACAAAATTGTAATAATATGGTAATATTCGATTTCCTTTATCAATCAGTATTTTTAGATCATCTGATATAGAAACGGTATTGATAAATATTTCTTTGTCCAGAGAATCATAATCGATAATTTGGGTAATCTTAGAAATGTCCATTAAAAATTAAGAGTAACATATAGCATAGCTGTATCAATTTACTTAAGTGATGATAGAATAATTAACTTTTTTAATAAACGACTACTATGAACTTAAACGCAAAGGAAAAAAAGGCAGTATTGAGTGTAAGTGTAATAATATCCATACGTCTGCTTGGAATATTTCTAATACTTCCGACGTTTAGTATTTACGCACTGGACTATCCATTTGCCACTAAAACTACTGCCGGCATAGCCTTTGGTATTTATGCTATTTCTCAGAGTCTTCTGCAAATACCTTTTGGTTGGGCAAGTGACAGGTTTGGAAGGAAAAAAATATTAATATTTGGAATCATTATTTTTATCATTGGAAGCATACTGTGCGGATTTTCTAACAACATATATCAGCTTATATTTGCAAGAGTTCTACAGGGAAGCGGGGCAATCAGTTCGGTAGCAATTTCATCACTTGGCGATATAACAAGACCGGAAGTAAGAGCTCAGTCTTTTACAATCACCGGAATGATTATAGGAGCTACGTTTGTATTAGGAATGCTCCTTGGCCCTCTTCTTGCTGCTAAACTAGGTTTTGACAGCTTATTTTTTATATTAGCAATACTGGGGGTTATAGCAATACTAGCTATTGTTATTTACTTTCCTGATATAGAAATAAAAAAACAAATATTAAATAAATCTCACCTATACAACTATTTAAAAAATAAAGACATTAAAACGCTTTTTATATCTACTTTTATAAACTCAATTACTACAAATATCTTCTTTTTTATATTCCCGTTTACCTGGCTTCTTTTGGGAGAAACAAGCGATAATATCTGGCAGGCATATTTAATAATACTAATTCCCAGTTTTTTAATTGTTTTTCCCTATATAAGGAGAGCTGAAAAAAATAAAAACTTAAAATTTTCTACAAATGCTGCCTGGTTATTACTTCTAATATGCTTCGTGTCCTATTTGTTTTTAGACACAAATAAAAATCTTCTGCTATTTATTGGCATTGTATTTTTCATAGGACATACCATATTCCAGTCTTTAATGCCCACCTTTTTAACTCAAAGAGTCCCTTCGGAATTTAGGGGAACTGCTACAGGTTTTTATAACCTTGCAGGCTTTTTTGGCGCTGGTATAGGAGGTATAATTGCCGGTTTTTTATATGACCTAAACAGCATTTACCCAATAATATTTATCATAATATTTCTCATTTTGTGGCTGTTTGTTGGTCTTCCGAAAGCACCTGATAAATCAAAATTTTAGGACATATAGTATATTTATCAATCTACCCGTTTGACTCTTATTACTTGTAGGCTACAAATACTGTCTTAATTAATTAAAAACTTTGGAATAAATATAATATGAAAATTTATACGCTTAACAAAATTCAAACTTTTCCAATAACATTAGAGAAATGTTGGGACTTTTTCTCAAATCCAGCCAATTTGGAGCTTATTACACCTGCTGAGCTTGGGCTTTCAGTAATCTCAGAACTGCCAGACAGTATGTACCCTGGCATGATTATACATTATAATGTAAGTCCTATACTAGGAATCAAGCAAACCTGGGTTACTGAAATTACACATATCAAAAAGCCTGAATACTTCGTTGATGAACAAAAGATTGGTCCATATACTTTTTGGCACCATCAGCACCATTTTAAAAAAATTAAAGATGATATGATAGAAACTTCTGACATTATTAACTATAGTCTTCCATTTGATCCATTTTCCAGAATAATACACAACTTATTTATTTCTAAGCGATTGAACTATATTTTTGATTATAGAGAGAAGGTACTATCTCAAAAGTTTGGTAAAATATAAATCCAATTAGATTTAATAACTAAAACTATGAATGTAGAGAAAAACAATTATAAGAATAAGAGTCAAGATATAATTGATTTAAATCAATATAAATTCGATCAACTCGAAAAAGAGTTAAGGGTAAAACTTGCTGAATTTACACAACAAGAAGAAATACATTCACAAATTGGAGAGGCTTTTTATATTTGGAAGAACAACCCCGATTTATTACCCGAAGATTTAATTATGGACGATGTCGATGAATCAGTTTTTGCAAGGTTCTTCGATTGGTTTATATATGATTTCAAATTAATAAACACAGGCAAAACCGTTATTTCAACCTTTTATTATGAGAATAATAAAGATTTATCAAAATTAGAAAAAACTATAACAAAAAAAGCGCAAGAAAGCATACGTAGTTTCTATATCTTAGAAGATATAATAGATGATGATAAATGTGTGATTTCTGATATTTTTACTAATAAGAAATTTGTAATTTTAGATAAATCTACTGCTTCAAAAGCTAAACTATATAACATCTTAGGAGCAAGAATCCTTCAATCAGACAACAATTTACTTTTCTCCGATGTGATTACGCTCTATCCCATAGCATTTAAATCTTTAATATTAGATTTTTATAAAAAAGAATATAAAGAGTATAAAAAAGCATGCGAAGGGAAAGTAAGCACAACGAGATTTTTAAAAGACTGGGGTTACCTGATATTTCAATATCTGGAAAATATCTCCAAAAACCCACAATTTTTAAACTCCAAGGGAGAACAATTTATCTTTACTATCTCTGAATATAAAGTTTTGAACTATAAAACTACTCTACAACTACTAACAAAAACAAAAAAACTAACTCTAATCAATAGAAAAGACGAAGATTTAAAAGTTTTCTCAATTACATCTGACAATAATACGGAAATAGAGGGGCTTATAGAACTGGACAAAGATATGTTGAATCTGGAGTGTTATTCTTATAGTACTCAAACAAAAATAAAAGAGTTTATTAATTCTAAATTTTCTAAAGTTCTAAAACACAGCAAAGATACAATAAAAGATCTAAATAGCCTTATAAACTCAGATAAAGCTAATAAGAATTATAAGATAGACAGACTTCCTCCGGGAGTTAAAAACAAGAGTGAGATGGACTCAATACTGGATGAATATTATAATGAGTGGTTGGATAGTCCACTGGATATATTAGAAGGTAAATCTCCAAATGACGCAGCCACAACGACTAAAGGAAAAAACCAATTACACACCATACTTGCTGAATTGGAAGGAATTTATGAGACAGCTAGGGATAGGGGAGAGCCTTACTACAACATTAATATCCTAAGAACAAAGCTAAACTTATAGTGTAAAATTTATCCAGAATATACGGTTTTCTTTCCATTACTGTATAAATACATTACTACAACAACAATTAATAGCGCTAAAGAAACTTGTAATATTATCACGGATACAATTTTTAGATAAGCAAACTGAGGGCTTATATATCTTATAAGCCATCCACCCGAAATATCACCAAACGCAGACAAAAATGAAGACAGAACAAGAATGAGCTTGTAGAGGTTCTTAATAGGAGCAAACAAAATAAGATGGTTTAGAGTAACAAGAATTATAGCCATAGAGAAAAAATGAAAGTGAGATTCCTGCAGAAGACCTATATAACTCTTCGGAGGTCTGAAGCTTTCCTCTGAACCCAGATAATACTCCACTACCGATTCATAACTAAACCCAATCTGCAGATATAAAAGCAGGTTTGTAAGCCACAGGAACACAAAAAATATTAGAGTAAATCCTATTATTATCTTTAACAAATCATTTTTATTAATTTCATTTGAAATAAAATATCTCAATCTTTTTTTGCTCCTTTTACTACTATCTCAAAAACAGCTAAAATCTTTTTTACCGCATTTGCAGTACTGTTAGATGAAAGAGTAGCACCCGATATATTTGGAATATCATATCCTATTTTTATGCCGTTAGTTATTTTCTTGTCTTTAAACAAATCAATCCAGCTCTCCGTTGGTTTATATTCTAGAGGTTCAAAAAAAGCCAGGATTTCAGTATATTTTAAAGACCCGTCGGGATTTATTACTACAAGGATAGTCTGTGATTTGGTTCTTACAGTATGAGTATCAATGGCAGCGTAACCTGTTGGCTGTCCGTCTTTTTTGCCAATATACAATAAGAACAACTTTGAATCTACTTTTGTTTTGGATAGTTTTTCAATAGCAACTATCTGCTCTGGCTTTAAGAAAAAAGACTTTTTATCAATTGTATCAGAGTCCGGAAAAGCTAGCTTAAGTGCCTCATCTTTGCTAATAAATACCCTTGCATATGAATTACTCGAAACGAAAAATAAATTAATTATTAGAAAAGCTAAGACTATAACGCTTGCTTGTATTTTAATTATTGAAAATAATCTAAAACACATATCCAAGCCCGAAGTTGATCTGATCATTAGATATATTAGCCTTATTATCTCTATTTTGGTAATCTATTTTAACCACTACATTTGGAATCGGTTTATAATTAAACCCAAATGTTAAAACATCTCTGTTATTTTCAGGATTTCTTAAAAATCCACCTGGCACTTGATTTTGAGTGTCATATTTCTCAAATCTTATAAAAGGGGCTAAATATTGAAAATAAGGATGAATATCCACAGACGACAAGACATTATAAGCCCCTACTATGTACCATCCAAACTGCTGCTCTCCAACAGAATCCTGACCAACAAGCCCGTTGTTAGCATTTATCATTTCTACATCTGAAAGAAATGTATATACAATTAGACCCCTTCCTTCAAATCCTTTCCACTGCAATTGAACATCTGCCTCATACATTTGGAATAAACCATCTATGGTTTGCCCATCAACACTTTCATTTTGCCCGGTTTGCCCTAAGAAAACCGACCCGCCAAATTTAATCTGTGGATATGGTTCATACTCTAATCTCCCTACAACTGCCAGATCGTTGAATCTTGATCTGTTACCCCTTGTCCTCAATCCTCTGTTATCTGATGCTTTAAAACCACGAGAATCAAAACTATTCATCAAATATAATCTATAACTTATTTGCCCCGGAAGCAGATTGTCGATTTCTCCAAAAATTCCTATTCCGTTTTCTCTCCATGTAGTGGGTATAATGAATCTTTCAACATCGGGTCTAAGAACTCCAAAAAATGTAGTAGGCTCGTGATATTCATTGATTATTCCAAATGGAGCTAATAACAAACCTGCCCTTAAATTTAATTCATCCATAAGTAAAAAATCCAGACTTGCAAATTCAACAGATACCGATCCGTCGCGACCATCGAGATTGTCTTCTGTAGTAGCGTGTTCAAATTCTATCTCTGAATTAAATACAATGTTATCTGTAAATTTATAACCGAAATACAACACTACTCTTTGCGTATCAACCGTATTATCGCTGCCGTCTCTCAGTTGACCTACAAACAGTTCTCCATATCCACCAATTGAAACCCCTTTATCCACTAAATAAACTCTTGAAGCTCCTTTACCTCTGCCGTGTTTCTCTTCATATTTAGTTTCCTTGGCTACTGATGAAGATTTAATATTTTCTATCTCTTCTACTATGATTGTTAATTTATCTTCAATCTCTGTTATTTTGTCATTAAGACTGGACTGCTCTTTCAACTTGTTTACTTCCTGGATAACACTTTCTAATTTTCTTTCCAACTCTTTAATTCTACTATCTTTATCAAGCTCTTCGGACACAAGTGTATTGTTAGCTATTAGAAATAACAAAATAAACACAACAAAGAATAAATACTTATATCCTTTGTCTATATCTAAACATATCCTCATCTAAATATATCCTCCTATATTTTACAATTTAGAAACTATAAGCTCGTGATGCTTAACATAGATAATATAGGTCTACGATATACATTTTAT
>Ga0209980_10001898_pt1 | contig 11483 bp, 6 predicted proteins | sample CR02metaG_FD_183611 | JGI IMG/M metagenome (GOLD analysis project Ga0209980, IMG submission 183611) | Deep subsurface microbial communities from Mariana Trench to uncover new lineages of life (NeLLi) - CR02 metaG (SPAdes) (version 2) | ecosystem: Environmental > Aquatic > Marine > Ocean trench >... | reverse complement strand
GAAATTTTAAAAATTGTGAAACTATTTTTAATCACTCTTGTGATATTTTGCAGTTTTTTTGTATACGAAGCTAATGCAAGAATTTATGATTTGAGTTTAGTTAATCTTGAAATTTTAGAAACTGAGGTATTTCAAATTGAGGAGAATCCAAATTATCCTTTTGATGCAGCTGACGTTGTAAAAATAAAATTTCAAGTTACAAAAACAGAACCAGGATTATTCATAGCTAGTGACAGAATGTTTCGATTAGTTGCTACTGCGTCTTCGTTTCTTGCAGAACCAGGCTTTGATAGTTTCCGTGGTAAGAGTATTTCATTTAAGGCAATGTACGATGATAACTTTGAGGTACGTTACCAAGGACTAGAGTCTTTTCATTATTTTGAAGGCTGTGAGTATTTCCATGATATTTTGTTAGATACAGAAACTAAAAGCTATACAGTATGTTATGATGTTCTAAGAAGATTAAACATTGTTCCAGTAAATTTTGAAGGAAATAGACATTATTACCTTACATTAATGGATAACACACAATCTAATTCTTGCCCAAATTGTAGAGAACTTCTTGTATCTTCAGGAACAATAGAAACACTCGTCCCTCATGCAAAGATTGCTCCAGAACAAAATAATCAAGGTTGCAGGCAAGGACTTGAATTAATTTTCAAAATTTCAGATGGTTCTTTTGGTTGTGTAAAACCCAAAACTGCAAAAAAGCTTATTGAACGTGGTTGGGGTAGCAAAAACATCCCGTCGATTCCATCAGTAGCATCTATTTATGAAGATGGTTCTCGTGAAAATTCTCAACAAACTACGGGTCAGCATACTAGACTCACACTTTCTACTCCAAGATCCCATCTCTATAATGGAGGAGACCCGATTGTTTTTGCAGGAACATTGTGGGGAAGCTTTAGTGGTAGAATACCAAATGCAGAAATTATAATTAAAAACGATGGTCCATGTCCTGAAGATCACATCATTGCAAAGGGAATTACTGATCAAAAAGGAAAATACAAAATTTTTGAGAGTGCAAAAGTTTGGGATGCAACTGACAATCAAATAATAGTGCATGCAGAATTTGCTGGCAATGAAAAATTTTTGCCATCAATTTCTAAGACTAGAAACGTGATTGTTTATCCATCTCATGGAGAAAAGTGTGAAAATTAACTGAATTAATTTTCATAGAAATTTTTTTAACAAAAATTCCTTTTTCTAAACCCTTAAAATGGTAAATAATTTCCAAATTCTAGGGCCCGTAGCTCAGCTTGGACAGAGTGTTGGACTTCTAATCCATTGGTCGAGGGATCGAAGCCCTCCGGGCCCGCCATTAATTCATTAATGATGTATTTTTTAAGAAGTATAAGTTTGCATGAAAGAAATCGAATTTAAATTAGATAACACCAACATTACTCCTAATTCAGAAATTAAAGGATTCATTAAGGTAAATTATCCAGGACGGTTTGACGGAGTAGTAATTAATACTCAGATATTATCATCAAATGAGCTTATAGTTTACAAATCATATAATGACAAAAAAATTTCCAAAAACGTGTCTCGTTTATTCATTAGCAAAGAAGACATGCCAGATAACAAGGTTGAATTTACAGCATCAATTGAGTTTGAACCAAAAGAAACTCATGAAGTAAAGTTCCGGGCATCAATAATTGAACAACATAAAGAAATAGAAAGTGATGTGTTGTTTGCTAAATTTTCTGCCTAAAATCTAGAAAGAGTTATGATTAGTGTGCCTGTCATCCATGGATGAGGTTCACAATGATATGGAACTTCATTAGGTTCTGTAAATGTAAACTCGTATGTTTCTCCAGGCATGATTACACCTGTTGAACCAAATTCACCACTGTATGAATCCTCTGTGCTGTGGTCTGGAGTTACAGTATGTGCGACATCATCGACATTGGTCCAAACAATGTGATTATCTATTCCAAGTTGAATGTTTAGTAGCTTTGGAACAAAGTTATCTTGTTGATTTGGATCAGCAGAGCCAACAATCATTTCAATTTCAGTTGACTTAGTAGGATTTAAGATCTCTTCATTTACTGAAGGTTTTTCGCTAAGTTCTGGAAGATAAAACATTTGGTAATATCCTAGTCCAACTGAAAGCCCGATAACTACTGTGATTATTCCAATGCCATAAGCATGACCCTGGGTAACTTCACTCAATATTTGAAAATTCTTTCTAAAAGTCTTATAAAGCTTGTTTAATTTTTAGAAAAATTCCAAACTAAGGCTTCTTTAGATCAGATATTCCTACGGTAGAATCTTTTCTAAGATCTACTCCTACTGATCCTTTTTTGACCTGTGGTGTTGGTGGTGGAGCTTGTTTTTGTGCATCCTTTTTATCATCCCCACCAGTTTCTGGAAGTTTTTTAGTCTCTGAAATTTGTTTAGGTTGTTCTGTTAGTGCTTTTGGTTTTTTTTCTTGCAGTGCAGCTTTTGGTGGTGGTGGAGGTTTACTTGCCTCACTCATTCCGTATCTATACACATGGAAGAGTCCTGCAAACACAATTAGTATCAGCCCTGCAAAGAACAATGAAAGATTGTTCATTCCTGTCAAGAACGCATTATACGCTGCTATGTTGAGGAAAACCTGAAAACCAATAAGAGATATTATGACCCAGTTTATCCATTTCTCTGAGAGGTGTATTTGAGCAACCTTTTGTGGTCCTTTTTCTTTTGCAAGCTTTGCCTTTCTTTCTGCTTCTTTTGCAAGATGAATCATCATGTATGTAAAGCCAAAGCTCATTGGAACCAAAAGTATCATTACGCTGTACAGGTATATTGGATCAATAACCAGTCTTTCCACTAGAGGTATAGTAGAATCAGGCGGAATGTAAAATCCCCAATAAGTTGTGACCATAATTTGTGCAATTCCTGTAATTCCCATTGCAGTAATCAGTGGTCTATCCTTCCAAGAGAACTTTTTGTATCTATCAACGAATGGAATTAGCAACAATGACAGAATGAATAGTCCTGGCCATAATACGCCTGTTACGAATTTGTCATACTGCGTTCTTAAGAAAGCATATAGTCCTGTTAGGTACCATTCGGGAACAGTAATCCCTGGTGGAATCGTAGGTACAAACTTGAACCCAAGATCAACTGGGAATACTCCTCCGGTGATTAAAATTGCACCAGAAATTGCCATAACCATTGGTACATCAAACACTAGAAATCTCGGAAAGTGAACTGCCATTAGTCCAAGCATTACAACAGGTAAAATGAAAACATGTTGAGCATAAAATCTCAGAACAAAGTCATGGAATCCAGCTCCAAACATTGACTCACGAATGGTCGGGCCTACAACAGGTATTGAGTTTGTTAACCCAGCCGCAATACTAATTGCCAGCTCAGCTCTTTCACTAAATATTACGTCATAACCTGTAAATGCTTCAAGGATTGTAACTGTTCCCAAGATAACTCCTGTCACCCATAAAATTTCATTTCGAATCTTGTATCTTCCACTAAAGAATTGGTAGTACATGTGCAAAATTGCCAAAAGAACCATTGCGTTTGAACCGTGATAATGTATGTTCCTAATGTGAAATCCAAATGGAACGTCGTTATTGATAAATTCCACACTATCCCATGCTCTACTAATGACTGGTTCATAATAGAACATCAGCAATGCACCAGATATTCCTAAAATTATAAAAGTAATGAAAGTAAGCATCCCCAAAAATCCAAAGGGACTAACAAATCTAGCTGGAAAAGAAAACTTTATTGAAGTAAAAATAGTTCTTTCAAGTCCATCCCAGATCCAATAAATTAAGGCAACTACGCCAGTCCTTCTACTTAATAAAGCGTCCATACCCAACTACTCCATTATCATTTACTCCCCAGGTTACTGGAGATATGTACATAAATCCATCTACGTCAGCTTCTAAATCCAATTTAGGAAGTGTATTTGATGGTGGTGCTTGAAGTGATGCAGGTCCAGCAAATGCTGTACCGGTTGTAGGATCATACATGCTTCCGTGACATGGACATTCTCCTCGTTTGCGTCCTTCTTCAGGCCAATATTTCCATAAGCACCACAAATGAAGACAAATCATACTATAAGCTCTAAATGCACTAGCATCTTTTACTGCACCACCAAGTTCTTCAGGTAATCTAATTAGCTGCCATTTTCGAAATGCTTCCTCATTGAGTACTTCATCTTTAGTTTTGGGATAAGTAATAATTTCTGCATGATTTACTGGAAATGTGTTAACATTAGCATGAGTTCCATCAGGAAGGATTACTTTTGCGCGTTCTGTAGAAGCAGATGTTGGGTTTGGCAAAAAGTTTCCCCATGGAACAAATGGTGCAAAAGCTAATGCAGTTCCCCCTACACCTAGAAGTTTAAGAAAATCCCTTCTGGATAGCGGTTTAGTTTTATTACTATCCTGCTTAGACATGTAAGCTCTCCTAAAGCCGATTTTTTTATAAACCTTATCTCAAGTAGTTAATGTGATTTTGATTTTTTTTGTAGCTAAAAGTACAGAAATTACCCCGATCGCAGCACCAATGAATATTCCAATAATTAGAGGAGAGTTGTCTTGAGTTGATTGTTTTTCCTCAAAAACTTGTATATCTGATTCAATGATGTTATGGTCTACATAAAATGAAATTGTTTTGATTTCTTGGTTTTGTGCTTTATCAGTTGCAAATAACTGAATTTCATATTGACCGTTCTCTAGTTGGCTTGTATCAAATAGAAATGACGTTTCATCATTAATTAATTCACCATCTGGAAGTATGATTCCTATAGAACCACTTTCAGGCAAATTCTCATCTAGTACCTCAAAATTAATTGGTAATCTATCTGAAACAGTCATTCCACTTAGTGGTGATTTTACAACAAACTCTGGAGAGCTTGTATCAACATAAAAGTAAAATGTTTCAGTTGTGTTATGACCGGCTATGTCACTAGCAAAAATCTCAAGCTTGTGAGAACCTTCATCAATCAAGTCTATAAAATTCGAAGTAAAATTAATTTCTTCATTATCAAGATAATAAGTAACTGATTCAAGGTTTTCATCAGTGATTTGTGGAGTTAAAGAGAAAGTTTTGTTAATGAATTCAGGAATTGAGAAAATTATTTCAGGGTCATTGTCATCATGAAGTATTGTAGAAAATCTTGCTGCAACAGATAGTGGTTCTGTAATACCACTTCCTCCAAATAATGTAGAGTGAACCAAAAGTGTGTATGTGCCAGTTTGATTAATTGGTGTATACAAAACTGTTGAAGTATCATCTTTATTTGTTACAGGGAAAAATCCACCGCCTTGGCTAAATGTAGTTGTTCCAAGCCAATCATTTGAAGGCCAGCCCAAAAAGTGTCCAAAAACTCCAGATGGCACGGTAGTTTGAACAATTCTTCCTTTTGGATCGATCACAAAAGCAGAGATGCTACTATCTTTATCTTTCCATGATATATCAAATGTTCCACCGTTAATTGTTTCATCAGCTATTTCAAAATAATACTGCTTCCAGTCTCCAGCCATGTAACGATTAACCATATCAAAGGCACCTTTGAAATATCCAGTTCCATATAGTGCATCTTGTTTTTCTGAACCAGATATCAAAATGGTAGTGTCTTTTTTGTCAATGAGTTTTTTTACTGCCATAGAAACTGGGATGTTAACACTGTGTTGTTCTGACTCAAAATTTAGGAATCCTTGATAAATACCTGATTGGTAATCTGTTGGCACAATAATTGTTGCAGAAATTTCACTTGTGCTTTGTGGTTCTACTTGAATATGTTCAGTGTCAAGCCAGATTTGATCCCAATTATCTTTTTTGTAAAAGCTAGCAGTTAATGTATAATTCATTGAAGTTGAATTCTTTTGTGTATCACCAATCCAATAAGAGTATCTAGTTGGTACTGGATAAATTCCTACAACAGGCGTTTCTTCAAATTTTGTATTTGGATCACTTACACGAAGCTCTTGAAGAGTTCCCCATGAACCTCCTCGATTAACCATTGATAATTCATCACTTTCTATTTTGGTATCATTATTTTTGTCAGCCCAATCATACACGTATAGAGAGGAAATTTTTAGATCATTGGCGTAGATAGGCTCAGTTTTATTCATGAATTCATCAAATGCAAAGTTGACATTTAGTATCATAAGAGAGGCATCTTCTGGAATTGGATCAGGTGTTTCAAAATATGATTTGAAATCATCATATTCATGTATATCAGATATTCTTACATAATTAGGTCGGTAGGTTCCAGACTCGTTTAGTATAGAGTCTTGTAGCAAAACTGCAGTTGTTCCATTGAATTGTGTTTGTTTTATTAGCTGAAGTGTTTGTGGTGTAATTTTTATATCAAGAATTTCATTAGTGGGATTTTCAATTGTAAAGGTTGTTGTAGTTCGTTCTCCAGGAAGTAACCGTCCACCAAACCAACTACTTTGAGGATAGTTTTTCTCAGAAATCTCAAATTTTTTAACTCCAAAATAACTATAATTAATCGAGCTTATAGGAGCTTCAAGAACTTTTTTGACATTAGAAAACGAGTCTTCGTTGTGAACAATAAAAACTCCTTCTTCTCCGTTTACAAAATTAACTGCATCAAAAACATTTACAAGTCCTGAACCTTGAGTTAGAGGGTCATTTTGTAAATCTGTGGCAGTTGACATTAAAATATTCTTAATTCTTATTGGATCATACAGAATTGATTTTTCATTCATACTTTCCATTAGAATTGCAGCACTGCCTGCTACAAGGGGAGCCGCCATACTTGTCCCGCCAAAAAGAGTAAAATCCTCTCCTGTTGCATTTTTGGTCATTTTTGTAACTGATTTTGGAGTAAAGCTGTATGCTCCTATGCCCATCAAATCAGGTTTTGGATCACCTATTAATCCAGGACCACGACTTGAGAAATCAACGATGTTGTTATAGTGGTCAGTAGTATTTCCAAATCTTGGTTGATCCTTAAATGAACCATATCCAACAAATACATTGTTTGTAGTTGCACCAACTGTAATTCCATATGGTGAGGAATTTGGCAGCCCCATTGTTCCGTAACCGTGTCCAGAGTTTCCAGCACTAGTAACCATTACCACACCAGGATAACCATCATCTATTGAATGCGGAACAGTAAGAACACTGAGAATTATTGACAGTATATCTAATCCAGGACCAGAATTCAAAAGCGGAAAATTCGAAATTCCCCAGCTGTTTGATATTATGTCAGCTTTTGGTTGTCCTTGATACTCCCAAGTAGTTTCTTTGTTCTCAAAGCCTGCTGCCCAAAGCCAACCGTATACTGTATCACCAAACCATAATGCCTTTACTGGCACAATTTTGGCTCCAGGTGCAACTCCTTTAATTGTATATTTTTTTGTATTATTGTAAATGTCGTATTCTGCACTTCCTTTTGATACTATAGTGGCTGCACTTGAAGTTCCGTGTCCTAATGGATCAGTCATAACTCCAAAGAAGGTTCCATTAGGATCAATTGGAGGAAGTAAAGTTCCATTAACTGCTTTTAGATTTATATCTAAAGTAGTAGTTGTATTCACAATAACACCATAAACATCTAAGACACGAGCTCCAACGGTTCCAGCACTGTAATCGTATTTGCCATCATCATTAGAATCGTAAATTAAAAATTCATTTCCATCTCCAATCTTAATTGGTATTTCGTCAGTAAAATCAAAATCATAATTAGGTTTCTCCCCTTTCTTTAAATCAAATCTTGTAAAATCTTCCCAAGATGTTGAGAGGTCGGGTATGATGGTGTCATATTTCCCTGGAATTTCAGAATCTACAACTAGCACAGGTACTACTTGAATTTTTGATAGAGATCCTTGATACATTACTCCGAGGTGATATATTCCACTACGTGAAACAATATAATCCCGATTATTTTGTCCAATTTTCATATCATCAGTCAGTGTTCCATTAAAGATAGGAGCAGACCCCGCATTAGGAAAAAACGAATTATAAATTTTAAGAGTTGTGCCGTTACCTTTCTGATTTACATTCAAAAAAATTCCCTTTTGTTTTTTGTAAACTGTTGATGTAATATCTTCAGGGACAGTATCTGTATAGTTTCGAATTATTCCATTTTTGTCAATGTTTGCAATAAAAGTTGCATTGGTTAGTATAATTCCTTGACCATCAGCATCAAGCATTATAGGAATATTGTTTTTATCACGTGCAAGTGAGTGTTGCATGTCAGGATTTGAAAAATCAACACCAGTATCTACGATTGCAATGTTAACTCCAGAACCATTGTAATTGTATTTTTCAAATGCCTTATCAGATTGTACAATCTTTCCAATTTGTGAAATTTCTGGAAGATCTTTAGAATTATTTATATCATGAAAATCTAACTTAATGTCTTCCATAACATAATATCCCTTGTTTTTGAGCTGTTCGGCTTGTGTTTCAGAAAGAACTGCTACAGAAAAAAATCCGTTTTGTGAGTTTACACCTTGTAAAAGATTATTGTTTATTTTATTAACATCATCAGTAGAGCCTGATCCAAATATTAGATATCTATCTAGTCTTTGTTGTGAGGTTGGAGGATGTTTCTTTAAGATACCAGATGTTTGCTCTAGTTCGAAGTTTTTACTTAATTGTGGGGTATGGCTAGGTACTAGTTTTGGTGCTAGTTTTGGGGCTAGTATTGGTTCAGCCTTTAGTAGTTCTGAAGTTTGGCCAAGATTAAAACTATCAAATGAATTTTTGTTCTGGGGAACTAAATCTCCTCCCAAAAATGCATATGAATTTCCAATTAATAATGAGCCAGAAATTAGGATTAATAATAAAGGCAGCACCTTGTGCATATTTGAATGAGATTTGTTTTTTATTATTATAGATATGTATGTTTTAACCTACAGTTGTCTTCTTCTTGCTAAAATAGCAATCTGCAAGGCAACAATGATCCCAATTGATGCAACTATAGGGAAAAACAAAGAATTTAGCTGAACTGAGGCCTCCTCAATGTTTGTTACCGATGTTGAAACCGATGTTACGCTAGTATCGATGTTTTCACTTGCACTCTCAAGGGTTGCTCCAAAACCCTCAATTTCTGTTTTTAATTTGTTTAGCTCATCAGAGGTTTCATCTAAAATTGTATTTAATTTAATTACCTGTTCTGCAACTCCACTAATATCCTGACTTAGAACTAGCGTGGCAGCTGAACCGTGTGAAACTGTTCCTTTACTAAAAGTTACAATGTGAAAAACATAAGTTCCCTTATTTAGTGGCGTAAAATCAATAAAATAAAGTCCTTGATGTAGTGCTGTAAATGATGTTGCAAGACTTTGCACATGACCACTTGGATGATGTACGTGTGATGTTCCCAAAAGTTCGTTTGGATCACCACCTATTAGCAAACCATCGCTAGTTGTTTGAACAAAAACCCTGAATGGTTGATTAACTGCAGCAGTTTCTGGCGCAAAAACTAGAGTAGTTACTCTACGTTCTATTGGAACCTTGATTAGTTCAGATGACGAAGTAAATTTTATATCTATTGAACGAGATAGGCCGTTTTGGGTAGTACTAATTGCCTCGACAGTATACGTACCATATGGAAAACTTGTAGAGTTTTGTGGCCAAGTTAATAGTATATGATTAAAAGATCCTTCGTTATCAACAATTACTTGATCAAATTTTGTAATTGTTCCATCTGGTGCAAATATTCTTAAAATTAGGTTTTCGTTTGATAGTGCTCGTCCATACACAAAAAGTGGTTGGCCATCTGAATAAACATCACTGTTAGTAAAAAAGTCTAATTCTTCAGCATAGGTATTTGGAATTGTGTTTATGCCAAGAATTATCGTAAAAAAAACAACAAATGCAATTTTCAATTTAAAATACAAAGGATATCCTCATAGATATTACTTCTGAAAAAATGATCTATACAATAATTGGTTTTTTTGGATTTTGAATAAAAAAAAGAAAAAAGGGGGGTGTGAATTTTTTTCTAGTCTTAAATGACGCGTATGTCTACTGATACTGGTGGCGACAATGCAGTTGGATTATCTACGCTCTGCCAGACAAACACTGTTGCAGTGAATGTTCCTGCCGAGTCTGATATCCATGACAATGCCGGACTGAATGATTGTCCAGGTGATAGTGAACCAGTAATCCATGCTAGTGAGACTGTGACTCCGTTGCTATCCTGTATCTGTACCAAGTATGCGAATGATTGCTCTCTATCCTGACCATTTGCTAAATCAGCAGTAATCTGTACCTGTTGATCCACTTGGACTTCCGCTAGTGCGTTTCCAAATGCATCTACTACTCGAGCATTAGCAGCTGGTGCTCTCTCGAGTGGAGGTACGATTGTACCGATTATTGAAGTGCCAGTAATATCAAGTTCATCAGACCTTGTGTACGGATCTGGTAGTGTATTGTCCTCATATTCTGCGGTGATTGTGTCACCTTCTGAAACTCTGAGTCTGTGACCTGAAGATTCGTCGGTAGTAGTGAAGAACACTGTACCTTCGTAAATTCCGGTTGCCTCATTAGTCTCAGTTACAGTAAGGTCAATACCGCCGGCGTCTGAATCTGACCAAACGTCGACATCAAAGTTGTCTACTGCTTCTGGGTTTAAGTTCATGTCTGGGTCAACCACTCTTACAACACCTGTTCCGCTTGCTGGGTAACTTGCCTCAAGCCATTGGGTTTCTCCAATATTCCATCTGATTAATGAGGAACCTACTACAGTTTCATCCTCTGAGAATTCAAAGGAGACTGTAATTCCGTCATCATCAGTGGCTTGGAGGAATCCGCTTGTTGGACCTTCACCTATAGTTCGTGGATTTGTATCATCACCACGGGCACAGTTATCTGATCCGTCCTGACCAGTTTCGGTTTTACCGTCAGAGTCATGACAGAATCCAGTAAGAATTACCTCACCGGTGAATATGCCTGTGTCAGTACCTGTTTCGGATAACTTGTATCTATCAAGATTGTTTCCTCTAGTTGCGACCTTTATTGGGTCTGCAGGAGAGTTACCAATCTCGTCAATCAAGTCACTATCGAAATTATGGTCAGGTGCGATAATGGTAATGTATATTTTATCAGTCCAAGTGTATACTTTTTGGTCAAGTTCCACAGTTGCTCCGAAGTTTGATGTGAATATTGTCAAGTTGATATCTTCATCTTCGTTACCTACGTAATCAGCTCCAGATGGACCCCAATCAGTATACTCTAGTACGATTTCTTCACCTCTTTCGAGTCTGTCGCCTTGGAGTTCTTCAGGAATTTCGATTACAATCTGGAATATTCCAGTACTGTCACCAGTTTCTCTAAAGTTGGAGGGTTCTGGATCAAATGCGACTGCTTCACCGCCTTGTATGCCCATAGAGACATCGGCAGCGTCTGAATCCCATTCAATTATGTCTAAGTTGTAGGTTTCTGCTGAATCGTTATCACGGTCCCAGTCTGGGTCAATGATTGTTAAGATCATATCTGAACCGATAATATACACAGACTTGTCTGACTGCAGTACACCATTC
>Ga0209980_10001897_pt1 | contig 11485 bp, 9 predicted proteins | sample CR02metaG_FD_183611 | JGI IMG/M metagenome (GOLD analysis project Ga0209980, IMG submission 183611) | Deep subsurface microbial communities from Mariana Trench to uncover new lineages of life (NeLLi) - CR02 metaG (SPAdes) (version 2) | ecosystem: Environmental > Aquatic > Marine > Ocean trench >... | reverse complement strand
CCCCCGAACTTCGGCTTTGTGCCACAAGCCGACATTCGAGGATGCCCCTGCGGTTGCATCTGGTTATTCGGGGTTGCCTTCGCTACCCTCGCCGAAAAAGGGGAGACCATTTCATGGAGCGCCGCCTTGCTGCGATTCTGGCAGCGGATGTCGTCGGCTACACGACGCTCGTCCAGGCGGACGAGGCGATGACACTCCGGCAGATAAAGGCGATCTGGGCCGAAGTCTTCAAGCCCAATGTCACCGGCCACCGGGGCCGCATCTTCAAGACCATGGGCGACGGCGTACTGGCGGAATTCGCCAGTGTCGTCGACGCGGTGGAATGCGCCGTCGCGATCCAGAACGCCCTGCGCGCGCGCAACGCCGGGGCAGAGGACGGGCCGCCGATCGAATTTCGCATCGGCATCAACCTGGGTGACATCATTGTCGATGGCGACGACGTGCTGGGCGACGGGGTCAACGTCGCCGCCCGGCTGGAAGCGGCCGCGCCCCCGGGCGGCGTGCTGACCTCGGATCACGTCCACAGCCAGGTCCGCGGCAAGATCGGCGTGACCTTCGTCGACGCCGGCGAGGTCAGCCTGAAGAACATCGACGGGCCACTCCGGGTCTGGCGCTGGGAGGGCGAGGCCGCCCCTGCGAAGGCCACGGCCAGCACGCGCGAGCGGTTGTCGATCGCGGTGCTGCCCTTCGACAACATGTCCGCCGACCCGGAGCAGGAATTCCTTGCCGACGGGATCAGCGAGGACATCATCACCGGGTTGTCGAAAATCCGCTGGTTCCTGGTGATCGCGCGGAACTCGACCTTCACCTACAAGGGCCAGGCGGTCGACGTGAAGCGCGTGGCCAAGGAACTGGGGGTGCGCTACGTGCTGGAGGGCAGCGTGCGCAAGGCCGGCAACCGCATCCGGGTCACCGCGCAGCTGATCGACGCGGCGACCGGCCTGCATGTCTGGGCCGACCACTACGACCGCGAACTGAAGGATATCTTCGATCTGCAGGACGAAATCACCCAGACAATCGTCGGACGGGTCGAGCCGGAAATGGCCGCCGCCGAGCGCGACCGGGCCGTGAGCCGGGCGACCAAGAACCTGGGCGCCTGGGAGTGCTATCAGCGCGGCCTCTGGCACATGTGGTGCTACGACCGGGCCGAACTCCAAAAGGCCGTGGAACTGCTGATCCGGGCGACCGAGCTGGACCCGAATTTCTCCACCGCCCACGCCTATCTCTGCTACGCCTATTATGAAGGCGTCATCATGGGATGGATGGACGACCCGGAGCACCAACTCGATCTGGGCATGAAAGCGGCGCGCCGGGCGCTGCAAATCGACGACCAGGATCCAATCGGTTATTTCGCCATCGGCCGCATTCACATGATGCGGGGCGAGCACGACGCCTCGATCGGGGCGCTGGAGACGGCGATCCAACTCAATCCCAGCTTCAGTCTGGCCTATCACGGCTTGGGCATGGCGCTGATGCTGGCCGGGCGGCAGGACGAGGCACGCACCGCGGAAGAATGCGTCGAGCGGCTGAGCCCGCGCGATCCGATCCTCTGGGCCTCGACGATTTGCCATGCGTTGGCCGACGTGCTGGCCGGCGATACGGAAGCGGCGCTCGCCTGGGCGCAGAAGACTCTGCAGATGCCCCGCGCCAAGGGCTATTGGCCGCATGCAGTCTACGCTGCCGCTCTGCTGCAGGCGGGGCGGGTCGAGGAAGCACGGTCGGAAGTGCAGGCAGCGCTGCGCGAATTGCCCAAACTGTCAATTAGCTATACTGCCCAGAGCCTGCCAACCAAGCATCCCGGCGGGCTGGACCCCTATCTCGACGCCCTCCGCGCGGCCGGGCTGCCGGAATAGATCGTAGTGCTTGGTCGGCACTGTCAGGAAGGGGTGGTGGCGGGGGAGACCACCATAACCCTGTTTCAATGTGTCTCATTCCAACCCACAGCCATCTGCGCCGCACGGCCGGTGCGCATGTCGCAGAGCATCTCCAGCCGCGGGGTGGGCAGATCGCCAAACACCGCCTTCACATTGCGAAAAGCCAGCGCATGGCACTTGCCCATGAAGCCGGTGCCGATCAGGCCGATGCCAACCTCTTTCACATGCTCTCGCAGATCCCGAAAATAGAACATTCATTTCAAAAACAGCTTGAATTGACACGCGGAACCTTGTCATGCTGGAGCGGAGGTGACGATGCATGGCAGAGACCGCTCCGAATGACTTTACCGCATTTCAGGCCGCGCTGAGCGCGCGGGTCGGCACGATGCCGAAGCGATTGAGGCAGTGTGCCAGCCATGTGATCGAGCATCCCGAACAACTGGCCTTTGCGACAGTCGCCCAGATCTCCGAGGCCGCTGGCGTGCAACCCTCGGCCTTCATGCGGTTCTGTCAGGTCATGGGGTTCTCCGGTTATTCGGAGATGCAGAAGCTGTTTCGCGGGCGTTTCGGCGGCCAATGGCCGGATTACGCCACGCGTCTGGCGCGGTTGCGCGAAAGTGGCGACGACACGCCGGAGGCGCTGCTGGCGGAATTCACCGAAGCCGGGCGACAGTCGCTCGACCGGCTGATCGATCAGGTCTCGCCCGAGCAATTGCAAAATGCTGTCAGTGCCCTGGCGTCGGCACCGTTGATTCATATCGTGGGCTTCCGGCGTTCGTTCCCTATCGCATGCTATCTGGCCTATGCGTTCGAAAAGCTCGGATGCGCCAATGTCCTCCATGATGGTGGCGGGTTGTTGACGCGGCAAAGTCTGGCCCGGCCCGGGGACTCACTGATCGCCATCAGTTTCGCGCCCTATACAGAGGGGACAATCGCTCTTGCACAGGATGCCTTTGATCTTGACCTGACGGTCATTGCGATCACCGACAGTGTGCTCTCTCCACTCGCGCAATATTCCACGATCCGGTTGCAGGTCTCGGAGCTGGATGTCGGGGCGTTCCGCTCACTCTCGGCGACGTTTTCCCTCGCGGCGGCATTGGCAATCGCGACCGGTGCGGAAAGGAATCGGCAGCAGGCCGATACTTTTATGTTGAATTCTGATTAAAATAGAATAAGCATTTCAAAATAAAAGAATCGGCGGGATTCCGCTGGCGGCGCTCCGGGTGTCCTGGAACGGCGCGCCGTTCCAGAGAACCAGGAAGAACGCCTAGGGAGGCGACAGATGAAAAAGACGCTTACCGCTCTGGCAGCGGCTGTTATCGCCGTTGGCCTGATTGCATCCCCGGCCGTGGCCGAGGGTGAGAGATACGTTCTGATCAGTCATGCTCCGGACAGCGACAGCTGGTGGAACACGATCAAGAACGCCATCAAGCTCGCCGGCGAGCAGATGGATGTCACGGTGGAATACCGCAACCCGCCGACCGGCGATCTTGCGGACATGGCGCGAATTGTCGAGCAGGCGTCAGCCACGAACCCCGATGGGATCATCGTGTCGATTGCCGATTTCGACGTGCTTTCGGGCCCGATCGGCTCGGCGGTCGACAAGGGCATTCCGGTTATCACCATCAACTCCGGCACCCAGGAGCAGTCGCTGGCGCTGGGCGCGCTGATGCATGTGGGCCAGCCGGAATACGATGCCGGCCACGGCGCGGGCCTGAAGGCCAAGGCGGCTGGCGCGAGCTCCTTCCTGTGCGTCAACCACTACATCACAAACCCTGCCTCGGTTGAGCGCTGCCAGGGCTTCGCCGATGCTCTCGGCGTCGATCTGGGCTCGCAGATGATCGATTCCGGCCAGGATCCGTCGGAAATCCAGAACAAGGTTCAGGCCTTTCTTTCGGCGAACCCGGACACCGGCGCGGTCCTGACGCTGGGGCCAACGTCAGCACATCCGACGCTGAGGGCGCTTGAGGAAATGGGCCTGTCGGGCGAGATGTTCTTCGGCACTTTCGACCTTTCCAGCGAAATTGCCGATGGCATCAAGGCTGGCGTGATCGCGTTCGCGATCGACCAGCAGCCCTTCCTGCAGGGCTATCTGCCGGTGGTGATCCTGACCAACCTTACCCGCTACGGCGTGGTTCCGGGCAACTCGATCAACTCCGGCCCGGGCTTCGTGACCAAATCCAACCTTGCACTGGTTGAAAAATACGCGGGCGTATACCGCTGAGTTCCTGACCGCGAAAAGGGGCGGCTGCGGTGTGCCGCCGCCCCTAAATCAAAAAACCCTGACAGAGCGAGGGCGCCATGACTGACGAGCGTGTAAAGCAGGTCTCCAAGTTAAGGCGCGCCATGATCCGTCCCGAGCTTGGGGCCATCTGCGGGACCATCCTGGTTTTCGCATTGTTTCTGATGATTGCCGGTGACAGCGGCATGTTCGCCCCCGAAGGCATCCGCAACTGGACCATCGTGTCTGCGCAGTTCGCGATTATTGCGGTGGGTGCATGCTTGCTGATGATCGCCGGGGAGTTCGACCTCTCGGTCGGTTCGATGATCGGTTTCGCCGGTATCGTGATCGCCATACTTTCGGTTCAATGGGGCTGGCCGGTCTGGCTGGCGATTATGGTGGCTTTTGCCGTTTGCATCGCGCTGGGCGCGTTGAACGGCTTCCTGGTTGTCAAAACCGGGCTGCCGAGCTTCATTGTAACGCTCGCTTTTCTCTACATTCTGCGCGGCATGACGATCTGGCTGTCGATCCTGACCACGCGCAAGACCATTATCGGCGGGGTCAAAGACGTGGCCGAAGGCGACTGGCTGGCGCCGGTATTCGGCGGCACGATCCTGAAGGGTCTGTTCCAGTGGTTCGCCGATATCGGCCTGATCGACACCTTCATACGCGGCACCCGCGAAGGCCAGCCGGTCGTCAGCGGTATTCCGATGCTGATCATCTGGGCGCTCGTGCTCATCATCTTCGGCCACTGGCTGCTGACCAAAACCAAGTTCGGCAACTGGATATTCGCCACCGGAGGCGACTCACAGGCGGCGCGCTATGTGGGCGTGCCGGTGAACCGGGTGAAAATCCTGATGTTCATGTTCACCGCCTTCTGCGCCTGCGTCTTTGCCACCGCGCAGGTGATGGAATTCGGCTCTGCGGCGGCGGACCGCGGGCTTCTGAAAGAGTTCGAGGCGATCATCTGCGTGGTGATCGGCGGTGCACTGCTGACCGGCGGCTATGGCTCGGTCATCGGGGCGGCGTTGGGCGCGCTGGTCTTCGGCGTTGTGCAGCAGGGCCTGTTCTTCTCTGGCGCAGAAAGCTCGCTGTTCCGCGTGTTCCTCGGAACGATCCTTATCATGGCGGTGATCCTGAACACCTATATCCGCCGCATGATTACGGGAGAACGCTGATGTCGACGCCAATCGTAGATATGCGTGATGTCGAGACGATCGTAGATATGCGCAATATCGAAAAGCATTTCGGGCCGGTGATCGCGCTTGCCGGCGTGTCCTTCGACGTGCGGGCCGGTGAGTGTCACTGTCTTCTTGGTGACAACGGCGCGGGCAAATCGACTTTCATCAAGACCATGGCCGGGGTTCACAAGCCGACGAGTGGCGAGATCCTGTTCGAAGGTAAGACGATGAGCTTCGATAGTCCTCGTGACGCGATGGAAGCCGGAGTTGCGACGGTCTACCAGGACCTCGCGATGATCCCGCTGATGTCGGTCACGCGGAACTTCTGGATGGGCCGGGAGCCGGAGAAGAAGTTCGGCCCGTTCAAGGTCATGGACTTCAAGAAGGCCAATTCGGTCACCATGGAAGAGATGAAAAAGATGGGGATCAACCTGCGCGAGCCGGATCAGGCGGTGGGAACGCTTTCGGGCGGTGAGCGGCAGACCGTAGCTATCGCCCGCGCGGTTTATTTCGGCGCCAAGGTGCTGATTTTGGACGAGCCGACCTCGGCACTCGGCGTGCGCCAGACCTCCAACGTGCTCGCAACCATCGACCGGGTGCGCAAGACCGGGATCGGCGTGGTGTTCATCACCCACAACGTGCGCCATGCGATGGCCGTGGGGGACCGTTTCACCGTGCTCGACCGCGGCAAGACGCTGGGAACCGCGAAACGCGGTGAGATCACGGCCGAGGAGCTGCAGGAAATGATGGCCGGCGGGCAGGAGCTGGCGAAGCTGGAGGGATCTCTCGGGGGAACGGTGTGATTACGCTCGACGTAATCACCATCGGACGGTCCTCGGTGGACCTCTACGGCGCGCAGGTCGGCGGGCGGCTGGAGGACATGGCGTCCTTCAGGAAGTATATCGGCGGCTCGCCCACCAACATGGCGGCGGGAACCGCGCGTCTGGGGCTGAAATCCGCCCTGATCACCCGCGTGGGCGACGAACATATGGGCCGCTTCATCCGCGAGCAGCTTCAGCGCGAAGGCGTCGACGTACGCGGCGTGAAGACCGACCCGGAGCGCCTGACCGCGCTGGTGCTGCTCGGTATCCGCGACCAGGAACAGTTCCCGCTGATCTTCTATCGCGAGAACTGCGCCGACATGGCGCTGTGCGAAGACGACATCGACCCGGAGTTCATCGCCGAGGCGCGTTGCGTCACTGTCACCGGCACGCATCTGAGCCATCCGCGCACCGAGGCCGCCGTGCTGAAGGCCCTGCGGCTGGCGCGGGAAAATGGCGCGCGGACGGCCCTCGACATCGACTACCGCCCGAACCTCTGGGGCGTGACCGGTCACGGTGACGGCGAGAGCCGCTATGTGGAGAGCGCCGAGGTCACGGCGAAGCTCCGGTCCACACTCGACCTTTTCGACCTGATCGTCGGCACCGAGGAGGAGTTCCACATCGCGGGCGGGACCACCGGCACCATGGCCGCCCTGCGCGCGGTTCGCGCGGTCTCGGACGCCACGCTGGTCTGCAAGCGCGGGCCGATGGGTGCCGCGGCGTTTGAGGGCGCGATCCCGGGCACGCTCGACGAGGGGCTCTCCGGTCCAGGCTTCCCCATCGAGGTGTTCAACGTGCTTGGCGCCGGCGACGGCTTCATGTCCGGGCTTCTCAAGGGCTGGCTGACCGGTGCGGACTGGCCGACCACGCTCAAATACGCCAACGCCTGCGGGGCACTCGCCGTCTCGCGCCATGGCTGCGCGCCGGCCTATCCGAGCTGGGAGGAGCTGCAGTTCTTCTTCCAGCGTGGCATTGTCACCCCGGCGCTGCGCAACGATGCCGAGCTGGAGCATGTCCATTGGGCGACCAACCGGCGGGGCGACTGGCCCGAGATGCGGGTGCTTGCCTTCGACCACCGCAGCCAGTTCGAAGCGATGGCCGAGGCGGCCGGGGCGGAACCTGCCCGCATAGGCGTTTTCAAAACGCTCTGCCTGCAGGCTGCGCAGGCGGTCGCCGCGGGCCGTCCTGGCTATGGGCTTCTCTGCGATGACCGTCTCGGCCGAAAGGCATTGCATGCGGCGGCGGGCCAGGGACTCTGGATCGGGCGCCCGGTGGAGCTGCCGGGTTCGCGTCCGCTGGAGCTGGAGATCGGGGCGGATTTCGGCTCGGCCCTGGCGGATTGGCCGGTGGAGCATGTGGTGAAGGTGCTCTGCTTCTACCATCCAGACGATGACACGGCCTTGAAGGCAGAGCAGGAGGCGACCGTCGCACGCCTCGCCGAGGCCGCCCGCGCCAATGGGCTGGAGCTCCTGCTGGAGGTGATCCCCTCCAAGGCCGGGCCGGTGGACGACCAGACCACCGCAACCGCGATCCGCCGGTTCTACGAGATCGGCGTCCGGCCGGACTGGTGGAAGCTGGAGCCGATGCGCTCGGATGCCGCCTGGGCGGCAAGCTGCGCCGCGATCGCCGAGAACGACCCCTGGTGCCGCGGCGTGGTGGTGCTCGGGCTGGAGGCCGCGGAGGAGGAACTAGCGGCGAGCTTCGCCGCCGCTGCGCGCCAGCCGTTGGTGAAAGGCTTCGCCGTGGGCCGGACGATCTTCGCCGACGCGGCGCGGTCCTGGTTCCGCGGCGAGCTTGACGATGCCGCGGCAGTGGCCACGATGGCGGCAAAGTTCCGGAGTCTGTGCGGGTTGTGGGACGAGGCACGGGGTCGAACGGGAGACGCGGCATGAAAACGATCAGGCTCACCGCCGCCCAGGCGATGGTGCGGTATCTCGCGGCCCAGGAATCCGAACCGGGCCAGCCGTTCATCGCCGGGGTCTGGGCGATCTTCGGCCATGGCAATGTGGCGGCGCTAGGCGAGGCCCTTTACGCCGCTGGCGATGCCCTGCCGACCTGGCGCGGTCACAACGAGCAGGGCATGGCGCACGCCGCCATCGCCTTCGCCAAGGCTTCGAACCGACGCCGCGCGATGGCGGTGACGACCTCGACCGGGCCCGGCGCCACCAACATGGTCACTGCAGCGGCGCTGGCGCATGTGAACCGCCTGCCGGTGCTGCTGATCCCCGGCGACGTCTTTGCCAACCGTGCCCCCGACCCGGTGCTGCAACAGGTTGAGGATTTTCAGGACGGCACTATCAGCGTCAATGACTGCTTCCGCCCGGTCAGCCGCTACTTCGACCGGATCACCCGGCCCGAGCAGTTGCTCACCGCTCTGCCCCGCGCCATGGCGGTGATGACCGATCCGGCGGAATGCGGCCCGGTCACGCTGGCGTTCTGCCAGGATGTGCAGGCCGAGGCTTTCGACTGGCCCGAGGGCTTCTTCGTCCCCCGCCTCTGGCCGCAGCGCCGCCCGCGGCCTGATACAGGCGAGCTGCGCGCGGCCTCCGACGCGATCCGCGCGGCGGAAACGCCGCTGATCATCGCCGGCGGCGGCGTGCATTACGCGCAGGCGACGGAAACGCTGCGCCGCTTCGCCGAGACCCACCAGATCGCGGTGGCCGAGACCCAGGCTGGCAAATCCGCCCTGCCGCACGACCATCCAATGAACCTCGGCTCCATCGGAGTGACGGGCACCACCGCCGCCAATGCGGTGGCGGAGGCGGCGGACCTGATCCTCTGCGTCGGCACGCGGATGCAGGACTTCACCACCGGTTCGTGGGCGCTCTTCAAGAACCCCGCGCGGCGTTTCGTGATGCTGAACGTCACCGCCTATGACGCCGGGAAGCACGCCGCGCTGCCGCTGGTCTGCGACGCCAAGGTGGGGCTGGAGGAGCTTTCCGCCGCGCTCGACGGCTGGGCGGCGACGCCGCCTGACCCGGCCCTGAAAGCCGAATGGACCGCCGCCGCCGATGTGGTAACCGCCGCCCCCGAGGGCAATGCGCTTCCGACCGACGCGCAGGTAATCGGCGCCGTGCAGCGCGCCTCGGATGCGGACACCGTGCTGGTCTGTGCCGCGGGCGGCCTGCCCGGCGAGCTCCACAAGCTGTGGAAGGCGGAGCGGCCGAACGGCTACCATCTGGAATACGGCTATTCCTGCATGGGCTACGAGATCGCCGGGGCCCTCGGCGCCAAGATGGCGCTGCCCGAACGCGAGGTCGTGGTGATGGTGGGCGACGGCTCCTACATGATGATGAACTCCGAGCTCGCGACCTCGGTGATGCTGGGCCAGAAAATCATTTTGGTAATCCTCGACAACCGCGGCTATGGCTGCATCGACCGTTTGCAACTGGCGACCGGGAACGAGAGCTTCAACAACCTGCTCGACACCGCCCGCCACGCCGAGCCGAGCCGCATCGACTTCACCGCCCATGCCGCCGCCATGGGCGCCACGGCCGAGAAAGTCGGCTCCATTGCCGAGCTGGAGCAGGCCATGGCCCGCGCCCGGGCATCGAGCCGCTCCTATGCCATCGTCATCGATACCGACCCGCTGATTGCGACCGAAGCGGGCGGCCATTGGTGGGACGTGGCCGTGCCCGAGGTCTCCACCCGGCCCCAGGTCGCCGAGGCCCGCGCCGGATACGAAGCCGCATTGCAGCGCCGGCGTGCCACGGGCTGACCGAAAGACCCATATGATCCTCTACGGCACCAACCCCATCGCCTGGTCCAACGACGACGACCGGAGCCTCGGCGCGGACATCCCGCTCGAGCAATGCCTGCGCGAGGCGGGCGAGATCGGCTTCGACGGTATCGAGAAGGGCCACAAGATGCCCGTCGACGCCCAGGCGTTACGCGCGGCCTTGGCTCCCCACGGGCTGCGCTTCGTCTCGGGCTGGCATTCGCTCAACCTGCTGACCCGGTCGGTCGAGGCGGAGAAAGCGGCGATCCAGCCCCATCTCGACCTCCTGAACGCCATGGGCTGCAAGGTCTGCATCGTCTGCGAGACCTCGAACGCCATCCACGGAAACGACGCGGTTCCGCTGGCTGAAAGCCCCGTGCTGCCCGCTGACCAATGGCCGGCCTTCGGCACCGGCGTGGAGGCGGTCGCCGAACACTGCGCCGCGCACGGTCTGACGCTGGTCTACCACCACCACATGGGCACGATTGTAGAGACCAAGGCGGAGATCGGCGCCTTCATGTCGGCGACCGGCCCGGCAACTCACCTGTTGCTCGACACCGGCCACGCCTTTTTCGCCGGGGCGGACCCGGCGGCGCTGGCGCGGGCCTATATGCCCCGCGTCGCCCATCTCCATGCCAAGAATGTCCGCCCGGATGTGATGGCGCAGGTGCGCACCGAGGGCCTCAGCTTTCTCGAAGGCGTCCGGCGCGGGGTCTTTACCGTGCCGGGGGACCCGGAGGGCGGGGTCGATTTCCCGTCGGTGCTGCGGGCCGCCGCCGCGCAGGGCTATACCGGCTGGCTGGTGATCGAGGCCGAGCAGGACCCGGAGGTCTGCAACCCGTTTGAATATCAGTCGATGGGGCTGCGGGCGCTCAAACGCACCGCCCTTGAGACCGGCCTCGACCGAGGAGAGACCGTATGACCAACCTGCTCAGGCACCCCACAGGCAGCACAGGCAAGGTCCACGACATTACCCCGGAGAGTGCCGGCTGGGGCTATGTCGGATTCGGCCTTTACCGCCTTACCGCGGGCGAGACCGTGGCCGAGGCAACTGGAGACTCCGAGGTGCTGCTCGTGCTCGTAGAGGGCAAGGCCAAAATCCGCGCCGGTCGCGAGGATTTCGGCGAACTGGGCGACCGGATGGATGTGTTCGAGGGCAAGACACCCCATTGCGCCTATATCCCCAACGGGTCGGACTGGCAGGCCACCGCCACCACCGCCTGCACCCTCGCCGTCTGCACCGCGCCTGGCAAGGGCAGTTTCCCCGCTCGCGTGATCACCGATATCGCCTTCGAAGAGCGCGGCAAGGGCACCAACACCCGCTACATTCATCCCATCGCCATGGAACAAGCGAACATCGCCGACAGCCTGCTGGTCACCGAGGTCTTCACGCCGGCGGGCAACTGGTCCTCCTACCCGCCACACCGGCACGACGAGGACGCCTACCCGGAGATGACCTATCTGGAGGAAACCTACTACCACCGCCTGAACCCGCCGCAGGGCTTCGGAATCCAGCGGGTCTTCACCGAGGACGGGTCGCTCGACGAAACCATGGCCGTTCACAACCACGACGTAGTCCTGGTCCCCAAGGGTCACCACCCCTGCGGCGCGCCCTATGGCTATGAGATGTATTATCTGAACGTCATGGCCGGGCCACTGCGCAAATGGCG
>Ga0209980_10001895_pt1 | contig 11495 bp, 7 predicted proteins | sample CR02metaG_FD_183611 | JGI IMG/M metagenome (GOLD analysis project Ga0209980, IMG submission 183611) | Deep subsurface microbial communities from Mariana Trench to uncover new lineages of life (NeLLi) - CR02 metaG (SPAdes) (version 2) | ecosystem: Environmental > Aquatic > Marine > Ocean trench >... | reverse complement strand
GACCTCCGAGATTATACCGAGTCACATCTCCGTCAAAGAGTCGGTTTTTCCGTTCAGCAAGTTTCCCGGTGTGGATACCTTGCTCGGTCCAGAAATGAAATCCACTGGCGAGGTGATGGGCATCGATCACTCCTTTGGCCAGGCCTTCGCCAAGGCTCAACTGGGAAGCGGAATGCGCCTACCTCGGACCGGAAAGGTCTTTATCAGCATTCGGGATGAACACAAGGAGAGGGCTGCCACCATTGCCCATAGGCTTCATAAGATCGGGTTTCAAATATTGGCCACTCGGGGGACGGCCGCATTTTTCCAAAAGCGGCATATCCCATCCGAGGTGATCAACAAGGTCCAGGAAGGAAGCCCCCATGTGGCCGACGCCATTCAACGCGGTGAGGTGGCCATGGTTATCAACACCCCCACCGACGCCCACTCTCAAGCCGACTCCTATAATATCCGTCGCAATGCCTTGGACTTTCAGGTCCCTTATTTTACCACCATTGCAGGGGCGGATGCGGCGGTGGAGGGGATCGTATTGTTGCAGGATGGTGAGTTGGAAGTTCGAGCGCTGCAAGAATACCAGGCCACAACCGGTCGTGTTACTTAACCATCACCTGAATGAGTCTTCGTAATAACCCTCCCGTGGAAACTCCTCCCTATGAGCTGACCCCCTTCTCGCCTCGAGAGTGTTTCCACGCCCTGCAAACCCCCATCCGTTTCCTCAAAGGGGTCGGTCCCACTCGGGCAGCCCTGTTTGAGAGCGTGGGCCTGAACACGGTAGAGGACCTATTATACCACCTACCGTTTCGATATGAGGACCGTAGAGAGATCAAAAAAATTAACCAAGCAACCATTGGGAGCGTGGATACCTTTATCGGTAAACTGATCGCCCTGGATAAAAGATATGTCCCACGGTGGAGACGACAGATTCTCACTGCTCGGCTCGCGGACGACACGGGCAGCCTCGACCTGGTGTGGTTTCACCCTAAGCCTTACATTACCGCACGACTCATCCCCGGCGACGATTTCATGGTTTACGGAAAGGTGGAAGGTGGCAGGGGCGCGGAAAAACGGATCGTCCATCCTGAGTTTGAACCCATTGAGACGGGAGAGGAAAAGGAGAGGGAAAGAATCCTTCCGGTCTATTTGAGGCTAGGAGGGATTCCTTTGGGGATGATGCGAAAATTGATCCCACAAGCCCTGAGCAAATATCGGGACTATCTACCCAGCTTTTTGCCTTTGGCCGTGGCCCGTCGCCATCAAGTAACCACCATAAGTGAAGCGCTGACGGAAGTTCACCAGCCGAAAAAGAATTCCGATATTGCTTCACTTGACCAGTTCTGTTCCAAGGCCCACCGCTCCATTATCTTTGACGAGTTTTTTTACCTCCAGCTAGGATTGGCCCTTCAGCGCAAACATCGAACAGCAATGAAGGGGCTCGCCTTTTCCGCCCACCAGAAGGGATTGACGGCACAGATGCGGCGACTGACTCCTTTTCAACTGACCGGAGCACAGGAACGCGTTTTAGAGGAAATCTACAAGGACATGGAATCCCCCCGTCCCATGCAGCGTTTGATCCAGGGGGATGTGGGTTCTGGAAAGACCATCGTCGCTTGGTTTGCAGCGGTCAGGGCCATAGAAAATGGCTTTCAAGCCGCACTGATGGCCCCAACGGAGCTTCTGGCCGACCAGCATTTCAGTCACCTCAAGACCTTTACAGAGGAGTTGAAAATTCCTTCTGCCCTTTTGATCGGCTCTCTTCCGGCGGCTGAAAAGAGAGAAATCATCCAGGGAATCGCAAATGGCGATATCAAGTTTGTCATAGGAACCCATGCTCTCATCCAAGAGAGTGTGCGCATTCCAAAGTTGGGTATCGGTATCATCGATGAACAACACAGATTCGGGGTGGTGCAACGAAGTGCCTTGAAGAGGCTTTCAAATTGGCGAGACTCCACCGCCTTCTCACTTCCCCAACCTGATATTCTGCTCATGAGCGCCACTCCCATTCCCAGAAGCCTGGCCATGGTTCTTTACGGCGATATGGAGGTCTCGCTGCTGGACGAGATGCCGCCGGGGCGGACTCCAGTCCAGACGAGGCTTTTTAAAGAGAGCGAACGGGCACAGGTTTATGAGCTGGTCCGCGAAGAGATTTACAAAGGGCACCAGGCCTATATTGTCTACCCACTGGTGGAGGAGTCCGAACGGCTCCCCCTCAAGGATGCCACGGGAATGGCTCATGAATTTTCCCAGGTGGTTTTCAAGCAGTTTCGCGTGGGGTTGCTCCATGGGAGGATCGCTGCCGATGAGAGAGAACAGATCATGCGGAGATTTAAGGAGGGTGCGCTCCAGATACTGGTGGCCACCACTGTCATCGAGGTGGGGATCGACGTGCCAAACGCCACCGTCATGGTGGTGGAGCATGCGGAACGCTTCGGCCTGTCGCAACTGCATCAACTTCGGGGGAGAGTAGGGAGAGGAAAGGATCCATCTCAGTGTTTTCTACTCCAATACGGGACCGAGAGCCGTGAGGCCCATAGAAGGCTTCATGCCATGGAGGAACTGCAAAACGGCTTCAAGATCGCTGAGGTGGACCTCCAGCTCAGAGGGCCGGGAGAAATTTTGGGTACCCGTCAGTCAGGTCTGCCAGATTTTCGCCTGGCCAGTGTGACCCGAGACTCCCAACTTCTCCTGGAGGCACGTAGGGAGGCCCTTGAATGGCTTGCCGGCGATCCATTGCTAAAAGGGAAAGAGTCCCGAGCAATGAAAGAGGTATTACAACACCGTTGGAGTAGAAGATTAGAGCTTGGCACTATCGGGTAAGTTTGCACCAGATAAGAGGATAGCTTATAAATTAAGTTGCTTTCAGCTATCAGCTGCTAGCTCTCAGCAAGCATTTAAGAAAACTAAGGATAATATTTTTATATTTTCTGCTGATGGCTGATAGCTGATCACTTTGAGTTCATTCCAGTGAATTTCAATCGGATCAACAGACTTCCTCCCTACGTCTTTAATATCATTAACGACTTAAAGCAGGAGGCAAGGCGGAGGGGCGATGACATCGTCGACTTCGGCATGGGAAATCCGGACCAACCCAGTCCCCCCCATGTGGTCAATAAACTGATCGATGCAGCAAAGAAACCAGCAAACCATCGCTACTCGGTCTCCCGCGGTATCTACAAGCTACGGCTCGCCATCGCGGATTGGTATAAGAATCGGTTTCAGGTGGACATCGACCCCGACGCCGAGGCCATTGTCACCCTTGGATCTAAGGAAGGCCTGGGGCATCTGGTCCTGGCGATTTTGGACCCTGGTGACGTCGTTTTCTGCCCAAGCCCCACCTATCCGATTCATCAATACTCGGTGATCATTGCCGGGGGCGATCTCAGAAGTATTCCGCTCGATTCCAGCGAGAGTTTCTTTGCGCATTTGCAGGAGGCGATCAAGCAAACCTGGCCTAAGCCAAAACTCCTGATCATCAACTTTCCCCATAATCCTACAACGGAAGTGGTGGACCTGGAATTTTTCCGTCGAATTGTTGATTTTGCTAAGGAGCATGGCCTCCTCGTCATCCACGACTTGGCCTACGCGGATATTACCTTTGACGGGTATGAGCCTCCGAGTTTTCTCCAGGTGCCCGGAGCTAGAGATATAGGAATTGAATTCTTCTCGCTGTCGAAAAGCTACAATATGCCTGGATGGAGAGTGGGGTTTGCCGTGGGGAATCACGAGATGGTGAATGCCCTAGCTCGCATTAAGAGTTACCTCGATTACGGGATGTTTCAGCCGGTGCAGATTGCGGCGATCCACGCCCTGAATGGCCCCCAGGCTTGTGTGGAGAAAATACGGCAAACCTACTGCAATCGCCGGGATACGCTGGTGGATGGATTGGAACGAGTCGGCTGGAAGATCAAAAAACCCAAAGCGACGATGTTTGTGTGGGCCGAGATCCCCGAACCCTGCAAGAAGATGGGGTCCATCGAGTTTTCCAAGTTTCTTTTGGAAAGAGCTAAGGTGGCGGTCTCTCCGGGGATAGGCTTCGGGGAGTATGGAGACGCCTTCGTCCGTTTTGCCCTCATCGAGAATGAGCACCGTACCCGTCAGGCCGTAAGGACCATTCGCAAGGCCTTGGGTGAGGGGCTCGGCTAGTTCAAATAATGCCATGGCTAAATCGAGCGAGATCCGTCGGGTCAAGATAGGAATGCTAGGTTCGGGAACGGTTGGGGAGGCCATCCAGGAACTTGTTTTTAATGGCAATTTAGCAGACAGGCTGGGTGTGATGGTTGAGATTGTAAAAATCTACACCCGCCATCCAAAGCAGAAAAAATGGTATTCGACTCACCCTTCTCTGTTCACCACAAAGGCGCACGAGGTTACGGATCATCCGGCTGTTGATATCGTTATCGCAGTCCTGGGTTCTCAACAGAAAAAAGACCTACCTGTTTTTAAAGATTATGTGATTCGAGCCATGCAAAAAGGCAAGTCCGTTGTCACCTCAGATAAGGCCATCCTGGCAACTTACGGTAAGGAGATATGGGCGGCAGCCGACAGGTACGGGCAGGAAATCGGGTTCGAGGCCACCGTAGGTGGGAGCATTCCGATTATCAAGTCACTCAGGGAAAGCCTTGCTGCAGAAGAACCCGAGGCGATCTACGGGATCGTCAATGGGACTTGCAACTACATCCTAACGGAGATGAAGAACGGTGGGAAATCATACGAAGATGCCCTGCGTGAGGCCCAAGAACGAGGTTACGCCGAGACGAACCCGGAAATGGATGTGGCCGGGATGGACGCAGAGGCGAAGTTGATCCTTTTAATTACTGTGGTTTTTGGCCTGCAACTGGAACCAGGTGTCATTTACCGCAGAGGAATCGACGAAATCCATGCCATCGACTTCCAGTACGCTTGCTCTAAGGGATCCAGCACCATAAAATCACTGGCCGTGGCCAGGAATGAGGAGGGGATCATTCAGGCCTTTGTCTCCCCAGTGCTTGTGTCTAATGAACACTTCTTATCCAATATAGACGGGGTTACCAACGCCATCTTTTTTAAGAGAAAAGGCAGCGAGCAAGAATCGAGCAACACCCATCCCGGTTGGAACTACTCTTTCATTGGCCCTGGAGCGGGAGGTGGGCCGACCGCGGTGGCCATTTTAGGTGACCTGTGCCACCTGGTGCGACAGCCTCGACAGAAAGGGGTCAGTGCTAACCTGTGGAGGAAATCTGGGGGACCTTCAGTTCAGCCTCAGGATCTCATCAAGGCAGACTTTTATGTGAGGTTTGTGGTCAAGGATCAGAGTGGTATCGTGGGCGATATCTGTCGGATCTTCGGGGATAAGGGAGTGAACATTTCGGAAGTTTGGCAGTTGAACCATGGTAAAAAGGAGTTGGAAGGTTTAGCCCGGAAGTATCATCTGACTGAAAAGCCCACAAAGATTCTCCCCTTTGCTATTACCTTGGAACGGACCACCATAGGACAGATAAAAAAGGCGCTGGACATTATTCGAAAGAGGGATTTTATATTAGTGGAGCCCATTTGGCTTCCAATCTGGAGTGATTGAAGATATGGCAAGAGCTATGAAGTACGTCATTCTGCAAGGGGATGGCATGGCGGATTTCCCCATCGATAGCCTCGGGGGAAAAACCCCACTCGAGGCTGCAAGGACACCCAATATGGATTGGCTCGCCGCCCACGGATCCTTTGGCCTTGCCTATACGATTCCAGAGGGTCTTCCCCCAGGGAGCGATGTAGGGAATATGAGCATTCTCGGTTATAACCCTAAGACTTACCACACCGGACGCGCGCCACTGGAAGCAGCCAGCATGGGGGTGAAACTCAACGCAAGCGACGTCGCCTTCCGCTGCAATTTGGTGACTCTGAAAAATCAGGGGAACACCCATATCATGGAGGACTTTGCAGCGGGGCATATCTCCACACAGGACGCAGCTGCGATCATTGGAGATTTGGGGCGTCATTTGGGAGGAGAAGGAGTCGAATTTCATCCAGGTGTGAGCTACCGCCACCTCATGGTCTGGCGCAATGGTAAAGAGGGAATGAAGACCACCCCACCCCACGATATCTCCGATAAGGAAACCGGGCCTTATCTTCCCGAAGGCGATGGGGCGCCCCTCCTTCGTAAACTCATGGAGGCTTCACAACCATTACTGGATAAGCATCCGATCAATCTCAAAAGGGAAAAGAGCGGAGAGAGAAAGGCCACCTCCATCTGGCTTTGGGGACAGGGCAAAGCACCCCAATTGCCCACCCTAAAGGAAAGATTCGGCATCAGTGGGGCTGTCATATCGGCGGTGGACCTCGTGAAAGGACTTGGGGTCTATGCCGGGCTCGAACGGGTATCTGTCCCTGGAATCACCGGATTTCTTGATACCAATTATAAGGGGAAGGGTGAGTACGCTTTAGAGGCATTAAAGAAAAAAGATTTGATCTTCATCCATGTGGAAGCCCCTGACGAGGCCGGCCATATGGGCAGTGCCGAGGAGAAGGTCAAGGCCATTGAGGCCTTTGACGAAATGGTTGTTGGGACCGTTCTCCACGGATTGAAACAGTGGCCTGATTGGCGGATCCTTCTCCTTCCGGATCATGCAACCCCCGTTGCCCTGAAAACCCATGTTGCCGGACCTGTTCCTTTTGTTCTATGCTCCTCTGACGAGAAAGCAGAGGCCCAACCCTACGGTTTCAATGAAACCGACGCAAACAAGAGTGGGGTTGTGGTGAAAGAGGCCCACACTTTGATTGAAGGGCTCATAGAAGGGAGGAAGCCATGGATCGAAACCTCGCCCTAGAGGTAGTCCGAATCACGGAAGCGGCCGCGCTTGCCTGTGCGCGCCAGATGGGAAAGGGAGATGAGAAGTTAGCGGACCAGGCGGCCGTGGATGCCATGCGTCAGGCCTTCGACAGTGTCTCCTTCAACGGCACCGTAGTCATTGGAGAGGGGGAGAGAGACGAAGCCCCCATGCTCTATATCGGTGAGAGGCTGGGAGACAGTAGAGGCGTCGCCGTTGACATCGCTGTAGACCCTCTCGAGGGGACCACCATCTGCGCCAACGGAGGACCCAATGCCCTTTCCGTTATAGCCATTGCCGATCAGGGGAAATTCCTGCACTGCCCGGATACCTACATGGACAAAATTGCAGTGGGTCCGGAGGGGAAGGGGGCCATCGACCTTGATAAGAGTCCCACAGAGAATCTCAAACTGCTCGCTGAGGCCAAGGGGCGGCGGGTGGAAGATATAACGGTGATTATCCTCTATCGTCCACGCCACGAGGCCCTGATCGAAGAGGTACGAAAAGCAGGGGCGCGCATCAAGCTAATCAGCGATGGAGATGTTGCAGCGGCCATTGCCACCACAAAACCCGAGACCGGGATTGACCTGCTGATGGGAATCGGCGGCGCACCCGAAGGGGTCCTGGCGGCGGCGGCCCTGCGCTGTGTGGGGGGAGACATGCAGGCCCGGTTGAAGCCACGCAACCCGCAGGAAATCGAGCGAGCCCAGGGCATGGGAATCCAGGACATCGAAAAAAAGTATTCCATAGAGGAGTTGGCCGACGGAGAGGTCATGTTCGCTGCCACGGGCGTGACGGATGGAGAATATCTCAAAGGGGTTCGATTTTTTACCGGTGGAGCCACCACCCAGTCCGTGGTGATGAGATCAAAAACACGGACCAATCGTGTCGTGAACGCGACCCATAATTTCGAATTCAAGCCGGGTTATTAAATCCAGAGTTTCCCTGTGGCTGCGAGGAAGAAAAGAGCCAAACGCAACAAGATCCCTGTCGCACTCATTTTCGTATCGGGTATTCTGCTCGCAGTGCTGGCCTGGTTTTTCTGGAGCGAGCTCGAAAGACTCACTGAGCCGGCGCAAAAAAAAGTTGCTACTAAACGTACCAGGGAGTCACTTCCAGAAGAGATATCAGAGCAGGAACGAAAAGATCTCGATCAACTGCTAAATCGCCGCTAGTGCCCTGTAACACCTTCCTTTCGTTGAATCGGAAACCATTGCAAAGAGGAAGTATTGGAGAGTTGCTTTTATTCCTTTATTGCCTGTATCATCGTGAAGCTGAAATCTGTTCAGGTAAAGTTGGTCTAGTAAATTTGAGGAGTAAACGTCATGCCTCCCAGTGTATTCCCCACCGGCGTCACGATTTGCTGGCCCGACAAGGCCCACAATAGCTACGTGATATTTGACACCAAAGACGGTTTCACTCGCCTGATCGACATGAACGGGAACCAGGTGAAAGTTTGGCCTGGTCGCGGGATGCCTGGTGAGATGATTGACCCGGCATTGACCAAAGGGGAGCGGGGCCATGTCTTTGTGGGCGAGCGAGTCCCCGATATTCAGGTAAGTGACGTCCTTCGAGAGGTCGATTGGGATGGGAATGTGATCTGGGAGTGGGGAGGGAAGGCGCCAGGTGGTAAGGCACAGCACCATCATGACCAGGCCCGCCTCTCTAACGGAAATACCCTCGTCCTTGCCGATCTCATGCATGTGGTTCCAGAGATCTCGGATAAGCAGGTCCGGGACAGTGTCATCTATGAAGTGGCTCCAGACGGCGATATTGTTTGGCAATGGGTCGTGTCCGAACATTTGGAGGAATTGGGTTTTCCCACCCAGAAGCTTCGTCAGCTTAAGGAGGAAGTCAAAGGTTTTGGATTGGCATCTGTCTTGATACAAAACAACATGGCTCCTCTTGGGTCAAACAAATGGATTGATCAAGGCGACGGGCGGTTCCATCCGGACAATTTCATGATTTCCTGCAGGACGGCCAACTATGTTGCGATCGTTGACAAAAAGACGGGTAAGATTTGTTGGCGGCTGGGACCAGACTACCCCGGTGCCCATGACCTTGCCAAAAAACAATTTACCGGTGAGACCCCACGGCCTGTGGGATCCACATCCGGTCAGCACGACGCGCATATGATTGGTGAGGGACTTTCCGGTGCAGGTAATATCCTCGTGTTCGACAATCAAGGTCCGGCAGGCTACCCGCCAAATTACCTGGAAATTTTTGAAGGTTCACGTGTCATCGAAATCGATCCCACGACAAAGCAGATTGTTTGGCAGTACGACGCCTCCTGCTCGGGACGGCCCTATTGGGAATTCTTTAGCCGCCACGTGAGTAGCGCCCGCAGGTTACCCAATGGTAATACGCTGATCTGTGAGGGAGAGTTCGGTAGGATCTTTCAGGTGACGCCCAAGGGTGAGACCGTCTGGGAATATGTGAGTCCATTTTATGACAAACGGCCCGCCGCCGAATGTTCTCCCGGTCGCGCAGGATCAAACCAAAGCTACAGGGCGCAACCCGTCCCCTATGATTGGGTTCCCGAGGGAACCCCCCGGTCGGAGAGCCCAGTTATTTCTCCGAGTCGTGAGGCCTTTCACGTCTGAAGATCGTTGTGTAAGGGAGATCTCCCCATCACTCGAACTCGATTAGCGGCAGAAGGCTGGTGTAGTCGTCAGTCCATAGCCGGACGCGGTCGTACTTCAGGTGATTCGGCGAGGCAGCTCCAGCTAGAGGCGGCAAGTTAAAAAACTCCCCATCTCGCGATAACAGCATCCAGCTCGTGCCCTGTTCCTCAACGGTTTCTGGCGGAGAGTTGATTCTAATGGACTCCAGGCCGAAATGAGCTGCCACACGTCTGATCACAGGCTCGAAATTGAGATGATGTGTGTCGATCAACACAGTAATCACTCCATCTGGCTTGAGATGACGCAAATACGTTGCAAAGGCTTCCACGGTCAACAAGTGTACAGGAATTGCGTCTCCCAAGAAGGCGTCGAGGAACAGGATATCGAACTCCTGGGGCGGGTCCCGCTCCATCGCCAATCGGGCATCCCCCATGACGATCTCGATCTCCGCCGGGGAATCCTTCAGGTAGGTAAAGTATGATTCTGCCAAGCGCCGAACCTCCGGATTAATCTCGTAGATCCGCATTGTATCGCCCTCACGCGTATAAAGGGCGAGGGTTCCTGCGCCCAGACCGACGAGGCCGATGCGGCGCTGTTGCTGGCGTGGAAAGTGTCGCAACGCTAAGCCGGCACCGCTATTTTCGGAGTAGTATCCCGTCGCGAGGCGACGCTTTTTTGGGGCCGTGAATTGTGTTCCGTGGAGAATTCGCCCATGGCGGAGATGTAGCTGTTCGTCGGGGGAGTCGGGAAAGAGCTGTTGCACGCTGAGGACACCGTAAAAGTTCCGCGTCCGGACGATGATCGAATCGAGGGATTCCCGGGCCTGGGCGACAAACAATGTCGCCACGACAACATAGACAGTTACCAACGGTATTATACCCCAGGACACCCTTTTTCTACTATGGAGCCAGGAGCCCTTGTCTCTGTAGAGTGCGATCAAGCACAAGGCACCAGCGCCGAGTAGACCGACGTGGAGTTCCAGATAGTCGAGGAAAATTAAGGGTGCGACAAGAGTAACGAAAACACCGCCCAGGGCACCACCCAGAGCGATCATCAGATAGTAACTTGTCAAATACCTTGGATGCGGCTTCAGACGACTCAGCTCGCCATGGCAGATCATGCAGCAGACGAAAAGTACCCCGGAGAAGACCACGATCTGCAAGATGACACCGGCTTCCTCTTCCATCCAAAGGATGACGAGGGCAGCGATCAACACCGGGAATTGCGCTGTAACGAAAACCGAGCGGGAGTACAAGTGGTCGCCTTCAAAGCATAATATAAAGGTCAAAAGGTACAGGCACAGCGGCAGCACCCAGAGAAAGGGCACGACAACTAGATCCATGGTGATCTGGTTGGTGACCGCCAGGAGCAGAACGGCTGCGCAACTGGGGAGGGCTAGCCATAGCATGAGCGTACCGACAGTGGGGCGTGGAAGTGCAGCCTGCGATGAGTCAGCGGTGTTGTGCGTCGCCGAATCGGGCGGGCCATACCTCCAAACCGCCCAGATGCAAATGCTGGAGGCGGCGACAAAGACGCCATACCCGATTGCCCAGAAGGTCGCTTGAGAGCTTCTAGAAAACACCGGCTCGAACACGAATGGATAGCTCAGCAGAGCGAGCAAGGAGCCGGCATTGGACAAGGCGTAAAGCCGGTAGGGTGAAGCCGCCGGGTTCGCCTGGCTGAACCAGGCCTGCATCAACGGTGTCGTTGAGGAAAGTACAAAGTAAGGAAAACCAACAGTCGCGCCAAGCAGCAGCAGGATGTCCCACGTGGGCGCGGCTGGGGAGAGTGGCTTCCAATCGTTGGCAGGCGTAATGGGCAACTGGAGGAGCGCCGCCAACAAGAGCGCGCCATGCAGCGACGCCTGGACCCGGGGCCCGAATAGACGGATGCTCAGGTGAGCGTAACTGTACCCTGCCAGAAGAAAGACCTGGAAAAACAACATGCACGTCGTCCAGACGGAGGGGCTGCCGCCGAACCACGGCAGAATCGCCTTGGCGACAAGGGGTTGCACCTGAAAGAGCAGGAACGCGCTCAGGAGGATCGTCGCGCCGTACCGCATGGGCACCCATCGGCA
>Ga0209980_10001893_pt1 | contig 11499 bp, 11 predicted proteins | sample CR02metaG_FD_183611 | JGI IMG/M metagenome (GOLD analysis project Ga0209980, IMG submission 183611) | Deep subsurface microbial communities from Mariana Trench to uncover new lineages of life (NeLLi) - CR02 metaG (SPAdes) (version 2) | ecosystem: Environmental > Aquatic > Marine > Ocean trench... | reverse complement strand
CCACGGGGTGTCTCCCAAGAGGTCGTGAGGATAGCATGAGCACAAGGTGCAGACTACGACGTTGTGGACCGATTCCGTGTTCTCAACCACTCCCAGCTTACCCAAACGACCCGGCGCGATTCCAAGCTCCCTGACCACCTCCCTTCCTTTCTCGATAAGTCTAGCCTTGAAACCTGGATCTACCCAACACCTGGCAACGATCCTAGCCCCGGTCCAGACGTCCGGCGTTCTAAGGGCCTCCCTTCTCTTATTCAGCTCATCCTCACTTGCAAGTCCCTTCTGGATCAGTGCATGAGTAAAGGCATCGAGGAGCATCTGGTAGTCTCTCAAATCTCCCTCTAGCCTTTCTAGCCGCTCCTCAAGATCACCGTGGTGTTCCTTTTTGGCTATGCGGAAGAACTCGTCGTAATCACCTCTCTCCTTCCTCGTATCCTCTATGACCATGTCTAATCCCTTGACCGAGGACGATGAAATGAGCCCTATTCCTTTGACATAGTCATCTAACCCATCTTCGACGGCCCTGATGCGAGTAACAAGATCCCTTCCACGGCCATCGCCTCCACCAGAAAGCTTGCGGGTCGACTCTATGGAAGATTTAGCCTTCAGAATATCATAGAGGGTAACTAGCCCTCTCCTCGCTGAATAAAAGATGCGTGGCTCGAACCGTTTGGTCCTGTAGTATTCGAGGTCTTCTTCAACAGCTCTTACGTGCGCCTCGTAATCTTGCATGTGAGACTTTGCCTCATCCGCGGTCTTGGCCACTTTCACTCCCCCCTTTTCTCTCGTAGTCAAACCTGTAGAGAAAGACTGTTCATCCCAAGCTAATGGGTCTCGAACACTTCCTTGTACTCGGCCATCTTGGCCTTAACGGCCTCGATCTCCGCCTGCGTCGGATTCTCGGGGTTAGCAGCTAGCGGCAGGCCCCCGAACTTCATCAGGCAGGCCATCAGCAGAAGGCGCGCCTTGGTGGAAGTCAGGTTGCTGCCCGCGATAGCCAGGGGATCGCGTTGGGGATCTACCGGCCCCTCTGCGTTTCCGCGCCCAACCTTTACCACGGGCATACCGCTTAGCATCGCCCTTTTCAGGGCTGCGTCGACCGAGTTGCTCATCGAGCCGAACGGAGCCGCCCCCTCGGCCACAAACCCCGCCAGCGGGGCCTCCTGCAGGTTCTTCCCTATTCGCGCCAGGATATCCACCTCTGCGGCCGGGTCGCCGGAGCTGTCCTCCGGCAGATAGCGGGCATGTTTTACAATCGTGACCTTTGGGATCGCCGTCGCGACCAGTCCGCCCTGTTCGTCCTTGATGCGCACGGCAACCTTGGTATTTCTGCCGCCTACGCGCCGTGTGCCCGTTGTCGATTCAGGTAGGTGGGTCGTGTTCACCTCTGAGGTGGTCGTATGCCGCTTGACGGTCTTAAAAGTCAGGGCCGGCGGGCCGGGCTGGCCCATCGTCCCAACGATACCCCCATGACCTCCGGTAGCCACGTATCCGCCTGGCCGAGCATCACCCTTCTGAACATCCCGTGCGGTAAAGATCTGCTCGTCCTGGATGACGACCCCGCCAACACAGTTGCGGCCGTTTCCGTCTGCCCAAATGCGCGAGATAATGTAGTCTACCGAATCGATGATGTTGCGGTCGCCATCGTTGCTGACCGAGCCATGCGGACGTTGCGAGGCGTTACCCACAATCGGAACCTCGGTGTCGATTAGCAGATTGAGCCAGTAGCTCGTTTCCTCGACAAATGGGCTCCCCTCCAGCCAAATGGCCCCTGCATACTGGCGGCTGGCCATAGCCCGCTGCACGATGTTGGTCAGGCGAGCCAGGACGGCCATCGGCGGCTCCCGCCTGAGGTAGCCGGGACGGTAGGGGAAGAATTCCTCGCCCAGTGTCTCTGGCGGAATATCACCCTGGCCCATGTCCATTCGCTCGGCCTCGGCAAGACCCTTCTTGTAGCCACCCGATGGTGCCGCACGATAAAAGTCGAAATCAGCCTTGGAAGAGAGGAGGCAAGTGACACCGTCGTCGCCAATCCCCAGGCGGTCGATCTCCTCAAACAGGCGGGAGGCTTCTGGATAGAACGGTTGTCGGCACTGTTCGGCCGACGCGGAGGGCCCCGTGCCATCGCCCTCCCATGCCTGTCCATTGACCTGCCTCCCCATGTAAGGTAGCGGGTAGAGCCCGTCTTGCGGCCTCAGGACAACCTCGTAGACAGGGACATCGCCTGGCCCCTGGCGCTCCTTGTGGAACACACCGGACGAATCAATGTAGCCATCGGGTGGGGCATACAGCTCGGCCGAATCGCGCTCCAGTGGATGAGCGCTGAGCTGTTCAATGTAGATCGTCACCGGGGCCGCGATACGCTGAGGCCGTAACGCGTCGAAACGCATAGCGCTTCCACCCGGGTTCCGACGGATCGGCAAACCGTACTTTTCACGAGCCTTATTGCTGGTTATCAGCGGCTCGGTGTTCTGGATAGTAGCCGTTGGTCCTGAGAAGACCGCGATCTTTGGCCTTGAAGAGACTCGCTGTTCTACCATCGTTCTCTCCTACTCATGCCACCCCGTAGGGCTCCCCACAATGGCGCACAACACATCCCAGGGTCTTGGGCCCTAAGGCCCTCGATTGAATACAATGCCTTGCGGCTAAGTCCCGACATCCCAGGAGGTTAGATAGGTCTTCTGTTTCTGGGTAAGCGTGTCCAAGTTAACCCCCATGCTGGCAAGCTTTAGTCGCGCTACCCAATTGTCCACCGCATCGGGGACGTCATAGACCTGCGGCTTGAGCTTTTTCCGGTTCTTCACCGCCCACTCAGAGGCCAGGGCCTGGGTTGCAAAACTCATATCCATGACCGAGGCAGGGTGCCCTTCGGCAGCTGCGAGATTAATCAGTCTTCCTTCCCCCAACAAGTAGATCGTTTTCCCTCGAGACAGGGTATAGGAGTCCACGTGGTTTCTGACATTCTTTACTCGCTTTACCGCCATCTGCTTGAGGCCCTTGATGTCAATCTCGATGTCGAAGTGGCCCGAATTGCAGACAATGGCCCCGTCTTTCATGAGCCGCAAGTGATCCTTCCCGATGACGTGCATGTCACCGGTCAAGGTAACGAATAGATCACCAATCTTAGCGGCCTCTTTCATGGTCATCACTGAAAAACCATCCATGACGGCCTCGAGGGCCCGGATCGGATCTACCTCTGTCACAATAACATTAGCCCCCATTCCCTTAGCCCGGGAGGCAAACCCTTTCCCGCACCAGCCATAGCCGACTACCACAACTTTTTTCCCGGCCAGCAGAATGTCCGTCGCGCGGATAATGCCGTCGATGGTTGATTGGCCGGTACCGTATCGGTTGTCAAAGAGATGTTTGGTAGCGGCATCATTGACAGCAATAATGGGAATTTTAAGACCCCCCTCTTTGGCCAAGGCACGCAGGCGAATGACCCCTGTGGTAGTCTCCTCCATGCTTGCTACCATTCGAGACACAATCCGTGTGTAGTCTTTATGGAGCATGGAAACCAGATCCGCCCCATCGTCCATGGTGAGGACCGGCGCATGATCCAGAGCGGCCCGGAGATGGCTATAGTAGGTCTTGCGGTCCTCCCCATTGATGGCAAAGACCGGTATTTGGTCGTATTTGACCAGGGCAGCAGCCACATCGTCTTGGGTGGAAAGGGGGTTGGAGGCACAGAGAACGATCTGTGCACCTCCAGACTTCAGCGTCAGAATCAGGTTGGCGGTCTCGGCAGTTACATGGAGACAGGTAGAAAAACGAAGTCCTTGAAAAGGTTTTTCCTTTTGGAAACGGCTACGCACCCTCCTCAAAACAGGCATATCCTGATCTGCCCAGAGGATGCGCTTTCTTCCTTTTGCGGCTAAGCTGAGACTCCGGATATGACTCCTATTCACTCCCATGACTGCGTTCCCCTCCTCCTGGGTGTGCCTCGTTCAGACCCTTTCCGCAGCCGTACGGAGTTCATCAACCCGATCGGTCATCTCCCATGTAAAAAAGCCATTTTCAGGAGTCCGCCCAAAGTGACCGTAAGTTGATGTCTTTCGATAGATAGGTCTTCTCAAGTCCAACGTCTGAATAATACTTTTGGGTCTGAGGTCAAAGAGATCTCGAACTACTTGAGCCAACTCCGCATCCTCAATCACCCCGGTCCCGAAGGTATTGACTGCAACCGAAACAGGCTCAGCTACTCCGATCACGTAGGACACCTGCACCTCGCACCTGCGTGCTAATTTTGCGGCAACGATGTTCTTGGCGACATACCGGGCCATATAGGCGCCGCTACGATCCACCTTGGAGGGGTCTTTGCCTGAAAATGCACCACCGCCGTGGCGTCCCATACCCCCATAGGTATCCACAATGATCTTTCGGCCAGTGAGGCCGCAGTCTCCCTGGGGTCCCCCAATCTCGAAGCGACCAGTTGGGTTCACATGATAGATCGTATTCCGATCTAAATATTGTGCGGGGATCACAGCACGGATCACTCCATCGACCACTGTTTCCCTGAGTGTCTCGTTTTTAACCTCCCGACTATGCTGCGTGGATATTACCACGCTGCTCACCCGGACAGGTCTTTCGTCCTGGTAATCGACCGTAACCTGAGATTTGCTGTCAGGTTTGATAAAAGGGGCCTCACCACCTTTTCGAATTTTGGCCAAATAGCTGACCAGGTTATGGGCCATCTGGATGGGAAACGGCATGAGCTCCGGGGTCTCATCACAGGCATAGCCGAACATCATACCCTGATCCCCGGCCCCCTGTTCTTTATGCAGCCCCTCGCCCTCTGTGACCCCCATGGCGATATCCGGGGACTGGGGTTCCAGCGCCACGATGGTAGTGCACTTGTTGCCATTAAAACCGCTAGCCGAGTCGTTGTACCCGATTTCCAGGATAACCTCCCGGGCGACATCGGTGTAACTAACCCGCCCCTTACTCGTAATCTCTCCAGCGATTACGATCATCCCGCCCTTGGCCAGGGTCTCACAGGCTACTCGACTTTCAGGATCTAGAGCCAGATGGGCATCCAAGATGGCATCTGAGATCTGATCGCACATCTTGTCCGGATGCCCCTCAGAAACCGACTCAGAAGTGAACAGAAATCCCTTATTCTTTATCCGGTCAGCCACTCTAAAATGCTCTCCTTCAAATTTGAATCCCTATCCCATAGCGGACAACCCACTGGAAAGTCAAGTTCACTTGGGCTCTCGGTCAAAAAGTGTTGCGAAAAGTGGGGAGAAAGCGCAGACACCGTTTGAAGCCGAGGAGGTCTGCCCCGAATAAAGGGAGACATCCGACACTGAACGTTCTCAGAGAGAGCAGGTTGAGTTGGGTGCTTGGGGGCAGACAAGCAGAGGCCCATTGGTTCCCGCTGAGGGGCAGGCCCCCTCGGCTTCCTCTGAGCCCACACTTTTCGCATTAGAGCCACTCACTTGCTTTCGTGAAATTTACTTTCGATGAGCTCTTCAATGGCGCGCACCGCTTCCTTTGCATCTCTGCCACTGGCCTCCACGCGAACTTTACTCCCCTTGGCGGCGCCCAAGGACAGCACCCCTATAATACTCCTGCCGTCAACGACCTGCCCATCTTTTGAAAACTTCACGTCTGCGGAAAACCGGTTGACCAACTGGACCAAAAGCGCAGCCGCCCGGGCATGAAGACCAAGCCTGTTTTTGATTTCAAGTTTCTTGGTGACCTTGACCATCCATCTACTTATCGATGTCCCTGTGCTTTACGTGAATCTGCAACTGCACCCTGTCTAGCTTCTTCTTCAGCTCCTCTACCAGAACCACGGACCGATGTCTTCCCCCGGTGCAACCGAGGGACAGGGTCAGGTTACTTTTCCCCTCCCGTTCATATTTTGGAATTGTAAAGTCAAGCAAGGAATATAGTCGATCCAGGAAGGTGTGAGTCTCTTCTCGTCCCAACACAAAGCCCTGTACCTCGGGCTCAAGCCCGCTCTTTCCTCTCAGGTTATTCACGAAGTATGGGTTTGGGATAAAACGCACGTCAATGATCATGTCGGTATCGTGCGGGATGCCATACTTATATCCAAAGGAAGTCAGGAAAAGGGTCATCTTGTGAAGGCTCAAGATCTGAGTGTAATAATTCCCAATTTCTCTTTTTAGTTCATGAACATTAAAATCACTGGAATCGATGACCTTATCCGCCAAGGCCCGCATGCCTTCCAACGCCTTACGCTCACGGGCAATTCCTTCCTGGACCGACGACCTACCAGCCAGCGGATGAGGACGCCGAGTTTCGCTAAAACGGCGCAAAAGCACCTCGTCGCTGGCGTCAAAGAATAGGACCTCCACACGATGCCCTGCCTTACGCATCTCGGCGAGCACTTCAGGCCAGTGCTGAAAGAAATGACCCTCACGAAGATCGATTCCGAGAGCGATCCGCTGGATTCCTTCCTGATATCCTTGGCAGAGGTCGATAAATTTGGGAATCAGTAGGATTGGAAGATTGTCAATGCAGAAAAAACCACTATCCTCTAGGGCTCGAATGGCAATGCTCTTCCCCGAACCGGAAAGCCCGGTAACCACCATAATATCCAGGGCCCTGGCCATAAATTATAAATTTACAGCTTCTCGTCCTTCTCTTTGAGAGTGTTCAAGATCTCCTCTCTCGTCTTTCCCTCCATAAGCCGTGCGCGGAGTTTGTCGTCTTTAAGCAGACGGGAGACCCTTGCCAAGGCCTTCAGGTGATCTGATGTGGAGTCCTCCGGCGCTATCAGGAGAAAAAACAGGTGGGTAAGACATCTGTCCGGAGCCTGGCAATCAATCCCTTTCGGGCTACGACCGAATGCCCCATAGACCCGGTTGACCCCGGGCACCTTTCCATGTGGAATCGCTACCCCTTCACCTATGGCCGTGCTACCGATCCTCTCCCTTGCGAGAAGAATTTCCAACAATCTTTTGGCATCCGTAATCTGGTAATGAGAAGCCATCAATTTCGCCATCTCCTCCAAGACGACAGAATTTTCCCCTCCCTTGAGCTCGGGTATAATCATGGCTGCTTCCAAAAAATCCGTGATCTTCAACCGCTATCCCTCCTACTCTGCCCCCCCCACTTCGCCTTGTAATTTCTCGATTGCCGTTCAATCTTATCCATTTCCAGATCGATTGAAGGGTAGAGATCTTATGTATTCTCCTATCCGTGAATGCCCTTTTGGCGACCTCTGACAAGGCCCCGTGGACTTGCGGCAGACAGGTGAACACTTGCCCATCTTACTACAATTTTTATTCGGCATATCAGATGAACGCATTGACCGGCAGCTTGTGGCGGGAAGTCTCAAAGACCTTCACATCAGTTGTGGCCAACCCCCTGGCCCTATTGTTCTCCTACCTCCTCAAGTTCGGCTGCCGCCGCTTCGACGAGGGCAAAATTCTCATGGCCTCACGGTACTTGGCTACCGTGCGCCGGGCAATACCGATCGCCTGATTGCTGAGGAGCCTGGCCAGATCCTGATCGCTGTGTGGTTTCATCGGGTCCTCGGTAGAGATGAGGCCCCGGATCTTTTCCCTCACGCTCTCCGAAGCCACATCCTCCCCATTATTCTTCCTAAGACCGCTCTGAAAAAAATATTTAAGTTCATAGAGGCCCTGGGGTGTATGGACGTATTTGTTGGCAGTTGCCCGGCTGACCGTGGACTCATGCATTTCTATATCCTCAGCCACATCCCTAAGGACCATAGGCTTTAGTTGACCCACCCCATGATCTAGGAAATTACACTGAAACTTAAAAATACTTTGGGTGACCCGGTAAAGTGTCTGCTGCCTCCATTGGATACTCTTAATCAACCACGTAGCCGCCCGGACCTTGTCCTCGAGGTACTCCCTGGCCTGAGCAGCCTCTTGCCCTTCCGTGCCAGCCAGGCGACGGTACAGGGAGCTGATGCGCAGATGGGGGACACCCTCGTCGTTAAGAAACACTACGTACTCATCTCCGATTTTTCTCACGGTGACATCGGGGATCACGGTACGAACCTGATCTTCGCCAAATCCCCGAGCCGGCTTAGGCTCCAGCGTCGCAATCTCGTGAGCTGCCGCCATTACTTCATCAAAGGAGACGCCGAGGCTTCGTGCCACCTTCTCATAACGCCTGGACTCCAGCTCGGAGAGGTGGTCGGAGACAATTCGAGCAGCCAGACTATTGCCAAGGTCAAGATTCTCCAACTGAATAAGGAGGCATTCTCTCAGGTCACGCGCAGCAACTCCCACAGGATCAAACAGATGGATACGCTTCAAAACCTGCTCTGCCTCTTCCGGGATAGTCTCTGCAACCCGGCACAGCTCATCTAGGGACAGCTCCAGATATCCTCTGTCATCCAGGTTACCAATGATATGAAGACCGATGGTCTCCTGTCTCTCGTCCAGACCGGAAAGTCGGAGTTGCCAAACCAGGTGATCCTGGAGTGTCTCCGTCCTGGTCACGGTGTTTTCCCAGGAAGGGAAACCATCATCTTCGTCCCGGGAGGCCTCCGATGTCAGCGAACCATGAATAGCATTGGAGTGACTTTCAAGATAATCCTGCCAATCGACGGAACCAATTTTGTCCGTTGCCTCCAGCTCACGGGTCTTTTCCTTCTCTTTAACCTGTTCCGGTTGCGCTTCTTCCTCGGTCGGCGATTCCTCCAACGCCGGATTTTCCTGCAGCTCTTGGGAAATCAGGCCCTCAAGATCAAGGTGAGAGAGCTGCAGCAGCTTGATCGCCTGCTGCAGCTGAGGCGTCATGACAAGCTGTTGGGCAAGTCTTTGGAGTAGTCTGATTTCAAGTGCCATATTCAGAGTCTGAATTCTTCGCCGAGATAAACCTTGCGTGCCTTTGGACTAGAGGCAATCTTCGCCGGGCTTCCCTCTTCTAGGATCACCCCATCGTTTAAGATGTAAGCCCGGTGACAGATCCCTAAGGTCTCACGAACATTATGATCTGTAATGAGAACCCCAATACCGCCGGTGCTGAGCCTGCGGATTATCTTTTGAATATCCCCCACGGCAATCGGATCAACTCCCGTTAAGGGTTCATCCAAAAGGACAAAGAACGGAGAGATCACCAGGGCACGGGCTATCTCAACCCTGCGCCGCTCTCCTCCGGAAAGGGTATCGGCCTTTTGCTTGGCAAGGTGGCTAATCCCAAGCATGCGCATGAGTTTCATTGAACGATCCTTCTGCTCCTGCCGGCTGAGATCAAGAGTCTCAAGGATGGCACAGAGGTTTTCCTCCACGGTCAAGCGGCGAAAAATCGAGGACTCCTGAGGTAGATAGCTGATCCCGGCGCGAGCCCTTTGGTAGATCGGAGTCGATGTTATGTCCTTGCCGTTTAAAAAAACCTTTCCCCCATCCGGGCGCACAAAACCGACTAGCATGTGGAAGGTCGTCGTTTTTCCCGCCCCATTCGGGCCGAGTAGACCAACCACCTCTCCACCCCCTACTTCCAGGTTGACATTTTTAACCACACGCCGCCCGTTAAAGGACTTCGTGACCCCTTCGGCCTTGAGTACGCTCATCGCTTTCTACCCGGGTCACCGTACCCCTTCGTCTTATTTTCCAAGATCCTCCGGAAAGATCACCGCCTTAACCCTACGGGCCCCCCCCTCCACCACAACACGGTCCTCATTGATGAATAGGATTATGCGGGAGCCCGAGATCTGATTTTTCCCCTGGCGTACCGAAGGATTACCGACAAGTGAAATGGTGTTATCCTGACTGTTGAAAACCGCCTTGACACCTGTTGCCACCCGCCCCCCCTGGGTTACCTGGACCTTCCCTTCAGCTATAACTTTCTTAAGATGTACCATCCCCGAATCGTAGGTAGCCGTTAGGGTTTCACTCCTCATGGTCGCATCTCCCCGGACGGCCACCACATTACCCTGGTAAGTGATGGTGTTTTTCTTTCGGTCCAGTTCCATTCGGTCCGAGGTAATGATAATGGCCTCATTTTTGCTCGCCTCGAAGAACTTCCCCTTAGTCTTCTTTTTGGCCTCTCCTGCCGCCTCTGCGCTGACGGCAAAGACACAAAGAACAACAAGAATAACCGCTAGGACATGGGTACCGCGGTCCATAGCTCCTCCATCAAGGGCTGTTTTACTTCAACTTTCAGACGCAAGCCTCTTTTTCTCAAACTGATCCGGCTGGATCCTGGTCTTTACCTTATTGAAAAACCGAATCTTTTCGTCCCTAATAGAAATCTCCATCCCCTCCCCCTCCAACTCCAAGCCCTTTCCACTCACGGTGACCTTTCCCGGAGACATCACACGATCGTCGTCCTGGAAGTAGAGGATCTCATCTGTCCGCAGGATAAACCCCTGGTAATTAACCTCTACCGATCCCTGTAACCGCATCTTTTCCATCCCGCCGTCGTTGAAGAAGAGATGGCCTTCATCTCCGTTGACCTCCATGGTCTCTCCGGTTTCGCGGTAAAAGACAAGCCACGGCTTCTTAATCACTGCCTCCCTCTCCGCTTTGAGATAGACGGCCTCCTTACCGGTAAGTTCCCATACTTTGCGCCCCCCTTCGATCTTGCTGCGTCGGAACTCCTTGATGCGCAGGGCACTCTTGGGAACTAGGTCCAAAATTTTCATCGGGTTTTGTTCGATCTCTCCGATTTTCTGTAGCGCCAAATTTTCAGCTACTTTGTAGATCACAACTCCTAAAGAGACAAATACCGCAGCTAGAAGTAAGATCCTCGTAGCATGCTTGCGCATCATCACTCTCCCCCCCTATGAAAACTACCACCTTCCCACTATTCTGTAAAGGAAGTGGGCATGGAATTTGCTTACAACCAGCACGCCCGCTCAAAAAGGGGTTAATCGTAATAGCTTTTTGTAACTTCTCCCCATTTCCCCTGAGCGTGGAGGAGCATCTCGACCACTTCCCGCACCGCTCCTCGACCCCCTTTTTGCTCTGTTACATAGTCGACTTTATTTTTTAGTCCTTCCCACGCGTCCCTCACGGCAATACTCAACCCAACCCTTCGGAGTACTGGAAGATCCACAATATCATCCCCGACATACGCCACCTCTTGATCTGTTAGGCGCTTCCTCCGCTTGATCTTCTGATAGACATCGACCTTATTAAAGACTTTTTGGTAGACCATACGAATGCCAAGGTCTCTGGCGCGATGGCTAACCACCCGTGAGTAGCGCCCCGTCAGCAACCCAACTTCAATACCAGCGCGAGCCAATAGCCTGATCCCATGTCCATCTCGGGCATCGAAGTATTTCATCTCCTCTCCCTCATTATCCACGACAATCCTGCCGTCAGATAGAACACCATCCACATCAAGGAGGAGGAGTTTGATCCGTTGGGCCTTCCTTCGGATCTTTGCAGGGATACGCTTCACAGACAGGAGTTAACCCCGATCCGAAAAAATAATCTAGGGATTTCCGGTGTTGAGCGGCTTAGGACACCAGTTGCTGGCATTTTGATCGTCGGTCTGCAACTACACTAAAGGTGAGTTGCTGATTCATGCTTGAAACAGGTATTT
>Ga0209980_10001892_pt1 | contig 11499 bp, 9 predicted proteins | sample CR02metaG_FD_183611 | JGI IMG/M metagenome (GOLD analysis project Ga0209980, IMG submission 183611) | Deep subsurface microbial communities from Mariana Trench to uncover new lineages of life (NeLLi) - CR02 metaG (SPAdes) (version 2) | ecosystem: Environmental > Aquatic > Marine > Ocean trench >... | reverse complement strand
GTTTTCCTCGACCGACCTGAACCTCGAGCTGTTGTTGCGGCCGGCGTTAAATTACCTGAGAGCGAAAGCGGGGTTTCGCCTTTTGCAGGCCAATGGGATGGCAACAGACATCGACCAGCTCACGGTCGAGAAGCTGCTCGAGCAGCTTTGCGAACCGCTGCTGCTCGCGATCTTGCGCCATTGCCTGGCTGCGGATGCCGAGCTGGAAGCCTTGCTCAAAGCCAGCCGGCGCAAGATCCTGCTGTGGGCAACGGCCAGCGCGCCCGCTAGCGCCATCGAGCACAAACTGACCGGGTTCTTGCAAGCCCTGGCCCGTCAGCTGCATGCCAACGAGTACTTGTGGCTTGCCGATCATGCAGAAATGGCGGCGGTTGACCGCTTGCTTGGCGCCGCGACCGCGAATGATTCCTGGCGGGTCTTGCTCGCGGCCTGTTACCGCCCGTTGCCGGATTTCCCCGCGGCTCTGCGGCAAGCGCTGAGCGGCAATCCCGCTTGCGCGGATCTATACCGTTTGCAATTAACCGACGCCGAGGAACGCGAGCGGCTGGCCGGGCAAATCGAGTCGCTCGCGACGATCGACGACGAGGTTTCCAGAAAAGTCCGCAGGCAGTATGAGGACAACCCCTATCCGCGCTGGCAGACCGCCAGCCGTGAAAACGGCAAGGATTTCGTCTCGCAAATTCGCTCCGTGTTTCCGTTGCTGGACCCGGCGGTGCTGGCCAACCCCGACCGGCCCGAAATCCTGATCGCCGGCTGCGGCACCGGCCGGCACGCGATCGAAACCGCCGCCAGATACAAAGACAGCGAGGTACTGGCGGTCGATCTGAGCCGGACCAGCCTGGCGTATGCGCGGCAGATGAGCCAGCGGCTCGGTCAGCACAACATCGAATATCTGCACGCGGATATTCTGAACCTCGCGGCGCTGGAGCGAAAATTCGACTTGATCGAAAGCTCCGGCGTGCTGCATCACATGGCCGATCCGGTGGCTGGCTGGCGGGTGCTGGTCGGCCTGCTCAGGAACCAGGGCCTGATGCATATCGGCCTGTACAGCGAAGCGGGAAGAGCAGATATCCTGGCCGCAAGACAAATCCTGCCGGATGCCGAATCGGTCACGGCGGATGACATCAGGAAATCCAGGGACGACATCCTGTCGCTGGCGGACGGCCACCCGGCCGCCGGCATCCGCAAGAACCTGGATTTTTTCGCCTTATCCACTTGCAGAGATCTGCTGTTTCACGTGCACGAACACCGCTTTACGTTGCCGCAGATCGGCGGCTGTCTCGATGAACTCGGCCTGGAATTGATTGGATTCGACCCCGGCTCGGGCCGCGCAGCCATCTTATATCTGCAACGGTTCGCCGACAATCCGCGAATGGACAGTCTCGACAACTGGCATCGGCTCGAGCAGGAAAATCCGGCGTTGTTTGCCGGCATGTACGAGTTCTGGTTGCGCAAGCGTTAGCGCTACGCCCGCCGGGCGATCGTCAACGCTGGCAGGAACGCAAACTACAAATTCTTGCTACGCGATGCCGCTAGCTGACCATACAGGCTGACAATGGTCTCGGCGGCGCAGTCCGCTTCTTCTTTCGACATTTTCCGGACGCTGGCGAAGACAGGCCCTTCACCGTTGATCGCCGTGACCCGGGTCAAATCATCGGTCAGACGCTCAAACTTAGTCCTCGCGCTTTTGGGTAATTGATCTGGTTCCAGATCACCCAGGTGACCAATATAAGCGCCGACCAGGCGCTTTTTAATCGTTCCGGAACCGGCCAACTCCAGGGTTGCCCGGAAAAATCGCTCTTTGGTATCCAACATCTTGTCCCCTTCGTTATATTCGGACCATTTACCATGGCTGCCGACTTTTATGAGGCTCTCTTGGCGTGCGGCCAAGACCTGTATCCGGCAATTCCATATGCAATTCAACAGGCTGTATAAACAATATATACAATTTTGTGGCTTATGCAAATTGGTCCGAATCTAATCTGACAACTTGGCTCGCTGGGGAACTCGCAGCCGGGCTTTCAGTCGCACCGGAATAACGGTACAAATAAACGAAATCAGACATAGCAATCTTCGGGAGCCCGGAACATGCCAGCAAAACCATCGCAGCCACGAGTTGTCCTGATTTTGATCAGCTTGATGCTGCCCCTTGCCGCGTTGGCGCCCACGGCGGCGCCGGCCGACGAGGCGCAGGCGGCGGCTCGCCTGCAGCGACTTGGCGATCTTGTATCGAACGACCGCCAGCTCGACGCCAGAAACTGGCTCCTGGAGGTCAGCTCAGACCCGGCGCTGGCGGTGAATGCACGAGAATACTTGCTCTACGAGGGACTGCTGGCGCTCGGATCGTTGCTCGCCCCTGACGAGCAAACGACGGACGCGGTCAAAGAACTGCTGGGCTACCAGTCCGCATCGACGACAATTCTCACAGAGGGCAACCACCGGTTGACCGTCGCACTGCACGATGTCGCCTCGGCCGCCCGGCTGACACTGGGAAACTGGCGCATGAGGGCTGCCCGCGGCGAAATCCTCAGCAAGATTGCCCGCGGACAGGCGCCGTTGCCCGCCTGGTCCGCTGACCCGGACGAGAACCGGCACATCGCCGCCGGCCTGGAACAGGCGTTGGCCGAGCTTTCGCCGGCCGAATTGCTGGCCTGGCGGATGCAGATTTCATCCGCCTTCGTCGAAGAGCCCCGCCTCGCCCGCAGCGTATTGCTGATCGCAACGCGGCTGGACGATGTGTACTTATACCGGCAACTGGCCGTTACCGGCCCAGCCGCAGTGGTCATCGACATGATGCGCGGCCTGGAGCAATCGCTGGATTCCGCGCAAAGCCTGGCGATCTTCGACCTGGTCAGGCAACGCGATAAACTGGCATCGGCGGCGATCCTCGCCATCGGTCGGCTGCAAGCCGGCTACCCGGCCGCCAAAGAACAATTATTTGCCCTGCTGGATGACCCGCAACATGGCGCCTCGGCCGCCGGCGCGCTGGCCAGGTATGGCGGTCTGTCCGATATTCAACGCCTCGGCGGTGTGGTCCTCGATGACGACGCAGGAGCGCAAAGGCGCAGAGCCGTCCTGGCGCTGCGGCTCCACGCCAGCCCCGCCGCCAGGGCGGAACTTGGCAGGCTGGCGGCCAATGCGCGTTTATCGCTAAACCTCAGACAGGAGATCGCGCAATGGCTGGCCCTGTGAATCGCTCCGTGCTGACTCGCCTGGGTATCGTGGCCGGCCTGCTGGTCTCGGCCAACGCAGGCGCCCAGTGTCTGTTCGACCAGTTCAACGAGATCGTCAACCCGTTTGCGCCCGGTTGCGGCGATGTCCGGTTCACCTATACCGAGAATGATGTCAGCGGCCTGAATATCGCGCTGGGCTTTCCGCCGCCGCTGCCGGTCGCCTCGCTGACCGCTGTGGACGGGTTCCGTGAATATGCCAGTTTGCATATGCAGCACCAGGCCTTGATGATGGCGAACACCGACGAAGTCGCCGGCAGCATTGTTGGTCAGACGCTTTCAGGCCAGGATATCTGGGCCTACCGGCTTGGCGACACCGCAAACCAGCTGACGGTCGATGGACTGCCGGAACCCGCGGTCATGGTCAACACCGGCACTCATCCCCGTGAATGGCAAACTCCGGAAGCCTCGACCGAATTGTTCGAGACACTGATCGAGAACAAGGCCGATGGCGGTGTGGGTCAGTACCTGGCCGAAAATCTCAATGTAGTAATCCTGCCGGTTCTCAATATCGATGCCTTTATCCAGACCCAAAATTTTCCGCTGAATGTCACGGCTCACCGCGCTCAACCCAGAGATGGCCGCATGCGCCGGAAAAACCTGCGAAACCCGGTGTCGCTGGACCTGGTCGATGCGGACCTGACCACCGTTGGGGATAATTTCTGGGGCGTCGATCTCAACCGCAACAACGCATCTGGCTTTGGCCTGAACAACGGCTCATGGGGCCAGGGTCGCGAGACCAGCCTGATTTTTCGCAGCCTGGGCGTGGCCTCGGAACCTGAAATACTGGCTTTGCAGAACGGCGCCGCCCTGGGACCCGAGGATCGGCTGCGGATGTACACCGACATCCATGCCTTTACCCAGATATATTTCACGCCGCTCACCGGAAATACCCGCCGCGACAACATTACCGTGGCGTTGATGAACCGCATGCGGTTGGCGTCGCCGAGGATTTACCGCGATGGCCGGGATGGGCCCAACGAGGTCGGTAACCAGGGTATCGGCACCACCGCGGATTATTTCGCCTACACCTACCAGATTCCGTCCTGGACCCTGGAGACCGAACCGTTGAACGGTGCCCAGGACTACGGTGGGACCAGCACCCATGGCCACAGCGGCTTCATCCTGCCCGACAGCCAGGTGGCACGGATGCGCGACGATATCACCGGCATGCTCTGGCTGGGTTTCTACCGCCAGGCAGCGCCGCCCAGGATTCAAGCGGTGCAGATCAGCGAAGCGGCAACCGGCAACATCGTTTACGCAGCGAGCTGGGTCTCGGCGGGCGGCAATAACAGGACACTATCCGTGACCAGCAGCAGCGCGATGGTGCCCGGCGGCGATTACCGGTTGTGGCTGGCTTTCAACAAGCCCATGCGCTTTCGGAACTCCATCGGGAATATCATCCGATATCGGGGGCAAACCGTTGATGGCGCGACCGGCAGCGCCCGGCTGGAACTGCCCACCGTCGCGGGCGAACCTACCGTATCCATACCGATCAATACGGCATCCGCCTGGCTGAATCAGCCTGGCGGCGCGCCGAACGGTTACCTGCGTTATGCGGACGACGCGGTCGTAGCCGATTTCACGATACCGGCCAACCTCAGTATCAGCAGCGCCGTGCCCGCGGTCCTGGCGATCAGCAATCTCGATTTTTCGGTGGCTGCGCTGGATGCCGACCCGGCGACCGCGGTGGACTGGTCGAACGGCGCCTGGATCAATTACGAGGACCAGTTTGGGGTCGCCGGTGACATTGGCGGCGTGGATTGCACACTGCAGATTTTCGTGGCGCCGGACAGCGGCGATCCCGCACCGGCGGACACCGCCGTCTGCGCCGCGGCCGTCGTACCGCCGCCACCGCCGCCACCACCGCCACCGTCAGGAGGTGGCGGCGGCAGCCTGGGCTGGCTGCTGGGATTACTGCTGATGATGATCGGCTGGAGTTTCACCGGCAACGGCCCGGGCAACCGGCGTTAAACGCTGGTTCATCCCGCCACCGTTGACCTGGGCTGCCGGCGCGATGCGTAACGCTGCAACGAGACCGGGTCTGCTGCGCCGACTGGGCGCAATATTGTATGACTGCGTACTGCTGCTGGGCTTGTTGATGCTGGCGACCGCCCTGCTGATGCCGATAACCCACATCGCCATCGAAATCGACAATATCGCCTACCGGCTTTACCTGCTCGCGGTGGTCGCCGGATACTTTGCCTTTTTCTGGTTGGCACGCGGGCAGACGCTGGGAATGCGGACCTGGAAGATCCGGCTGGTCCGTTCCGACGGTCATGCGCTGACCATCGGCGATGTCAGCCGGCGACTATTGTTTTCACTGGTCTCGTGGGCGCCCCTCGGGCTCGGCTTCTGGTGGATGCTGCGCAGCGACCGCCGGCTGGCCTGGCATGACCTCTGGTCGGGAACCGAACTGGTCATGGCCGGCAATTCGGAGGCAGACCACCCCGATCAGTGAACCCGGCTCAAGCCGACGGTAACCAACACGGCAAGCAGCACGACCGGACCCCAGCCGACCAGCAGCGGGTCCAGGTCGAAAACATCGCCCGAATAATAGAGGCTGCGCGAACCGAGACGATAACTCATCCCGATGACGATACCGGCCACCAGGCGCGCACCGATGCCGCTGCGTTGCATGGGACCGAGTACGAATGGCAACGCGAGCAGCAGCATCAGGGGGACCGATGCGGTGGTCGCGATGCGCGTCCAGAACGCCTGCCGGTAATGACTGGTCTCAAGATCGTTTTTACGCAGGTAGTGGTAATACTCATAGAGGCCGCGAGCCGATAGATGATCGGTATCGATCGCCGACAGTTCCAGGAGATCGGGTCGTAACAATCCCGGGCTTGCGGACAGCGCCGCCGAAATCGTCGATATGCCATGTTCACCCAACCGGCTTTCACGCATGTTTTCCAGAAACCAGTCGCCTTCTTCATTCGTTCGCGCGCCATCTGCGCGGATCACCGATCGCAGGCGACGCTGATCATCGAAGCGATAAATGTACAGGCCGCCGACCTGTCCGCCGCTCATCATCTGGTCGATGCTGATGATATCGTTGCCTTCCTTGATCCAGGCGCTGGTGTTGGAGCCGGCGATGCTGATTTTCTGATGTTGCTTCAGCGTGCGAAACTGGCGCGCCGCCTGATCAAGCGGTGGCGCAATGAACTCGCCAAAGGCTCCGGTCAGCACCATCAGCACGCCGCCCGCCATCAATACGGACCCGGCCAGGCGCCAGACCGATGCGCCGGATAAACGAATCACATGCAACTCGCTGTGGGCGGCGAGGCCGCCCAGCCCGATCAGCGCACCCAGCAAGGCAATGATGGGCATGGCCTGGTAAATCTGCGAGGGCAGGGTCAGCAAGGCGAACACGAAAGCGTCCCCGAGGCCATAGGCGCCATTGCCGACGTATTTTGACTGGCCGATAAAGTTGACGAACAAGGTGAGCGCGGCCAGCACCATCAGCATCACGCCACATCCTTGCAAGGTCGCTCTCATCAGGTAACGGTCGAAAACGCTCATTCCTCTGCCGCCTTGCGATCCGCCGGCAATTTTTTTCTCGCCGACCAGGCCATGCGCAGTCGTTGTTGGATGAACAGTGTCACGGCAAGCAAAACCACCAATGCGTGCACCCACCAGGTACCCAGCCAGAACGGAACCACCGCTTGGTCCATCATGACCCGGGCCGTGGCCATCAGGTTGGAGTAAATCAGGTAAATCAGTACCGCGAATACGAGTTTGCCGTAACGCCCGCGGCGTGGATCGGTCCGGCTCAATGGTACGACCAGCAAGGTCAGCACCAGAACGGACACCGGCTGCGACAGGCGCCAATGCAGTTCGGTCCGGCGCTCAATATCGGTGGCACCCAGCAATTCCGCCGTCGACATCAGTTCCAGGTCGTCAGACTCCAGGTTGGGCTCGGGAGGGTCGATCGGGATACCGTGTTCGGAAAACTCCATGGTGCGGTATGCGGCTTCCCCCGGAACGCCTTCATAGCGCCTGCCATCGAAAAGTATCAGGCTTTGCGCGCCGTGTTCGTCAACTTGCTGCACGCCGCGTTCCGCGACGACGATCTCCTGCCGATCGTCGATTTCACGGCGTATGAAAAGATTGTGCAACTGACCGTCCTGGTCGACTCGTTCGGCATAAAACACGGTATTGCCGCTGCCCAGGGTCCTGAACTGCCCGGCCTCGAGCTTGCCGAATGCCAGGGCCGCCTGGTCCGCGCGCTCCAGTTTGAAACGCTGGTTTGCGGCCCAGGGATCCAGGTCCAGCGACAGCCAGGTCAACAAGGCGGCCACCGGCAGGGCCACCATGAACAACGGACGATAAAGACGTTTCGGCCCGATGCCACAGGCCTGGAAGGCCGGCATTTCACTGTCCTGGTACATGCGGCCAAGCGCCAGCATCATCGCAAGAAACAACGCGAATGGAATCAGCGTGGTCAGAAAGCGGACGCTGGTCAGACCCAGCAGGACCCCAAGACTTTCACGGGCAAAATCGTTGGCGGCAGCGCTGGCCAGCAACCTCGCAACTACATTGCTGAACAGGAAAAACAAAAGCACGAAGGTCACCATCAGCCAAACCGTGACCACTTCACGAAAGATATACCGGTCTGTAATTCTCAGTAATAGCATCCAATATGGCCCAGGAATCAAGTAAACTAACCAGCTTTCGCGCCGGAGAAGGCTTTAAGCAAAGCCGCTTTGCGGCAGACGACAAACATTAAACCACGTCTACCGGGGGCTCAATAAACAATCGCCCACGGCGTATCTGGAGTATTTATGGAGTTTTTTGCCAGGTCCGGAAATCCCGCCGGACAACGCACGGACTGCGCCATCGCCGGTGTCTACTCGAACGGCGATCTGCCGGCGGCGACCCAGGCGATAAACCAGGCGACGAATGGCCTCCTGGACCGGTTGCGAAAACAAGGCGACCTGCCAGGCAAACCCGCACGCTGCATCTGGCTGCCCGGTATCGGCGATACGGCGTTTCGAGGTTTGTTGCTGGTCGGCCTGGGCAACAAGAGTAAATACGATCTGCCGCAATACCGGAAATCACTCGCCGCGGCGCTAAAGACCTTGCATGGCAGTGGCGTGCGCAACGCCATTTCATACCTGGGCCATCATGTGGAAAGCGCCGATGAAATCTATCGCTGGACCCGGCTCGGGGTAGAGACCGCAGTGGATGCGAGTTATGAGTACCGCGCGACCAAATCGGGGAAATCAACCCCCCGCCGTCCGGGAAAAATCGGCTTCGCCATATCTCAGGGCAAACATCGCCGCATCGCCGACAAAGGTATCCGGCATGGCCAGTGCATTGCCGCCGGGCAGAGTCTTGCCCGGGAACTCGGCAATCTGCCAGCCAATGTCTGCACGCCTTCCTACCTGGCAAAAATCGCGCGGGATATGGCGAAAAAACACAAGAAGCTGCAAGCAGACATTCTTGGGCCGGCGCAGATAAAAAAACTGGGCATGGGCGCGTTGCTGGCGGTGACCCAGGGCGCGAAAGAGCCTGTTCGGGTCATCGTTTTGAAATATCGTGGGGCCGCTGCAAACAATAAACCGATTGTGCTGGTTGGCAAGGGCGTAACCTTCGATACCGGCGGCGTGTGTCTCAAGCCGCCGCCGGCAATGGATGAAATGAAGTTCGACATGTGCGGCGCAGCCGGCGTAATCGGCACCATGCGCGCGGTCGTGGAACTCGACTTGCCGGTCAACCTCATCATGGTCGTACCCAGTTGCGAGAACATGCCCGGCAGCAACGCGACCCGCCCTGGCGACGTGATCACCAGCATGTCGGGCAAGACCATCGAAATACTGAACACCGATGCGGAAGGACGGCTGATTCTTTGCGACGCACTGACCTACGCCCGCCGGTTCAAGCCGGACACGATACTCGACGTGGCGACCCTGACCGGCGCCTGCGTGGTCGCCCTGGGCGGCACCTTTAGCGGAATAATGACGCGGGACGACGAGTTGGCGGCGGAACTGCTGGATGCCGGTCGGCGAGCTTGCGACCGCGCCTGGCGCCTGCCGATGGATGAAGAATACAACCAGCAGCTACGCAGTAATTTTGCGGATTTTGCCAACTCCGCCGGCCGCGAGGGAGGCGCTTCGATCGCCGCCAACTTCCTGGGCCGGTTTACCGAAGGCTTGCGCTGGGCACACATCGATATTGCGGGCACGGCATGGAAAGCCGGCAAAGCCAAGGGGGCGACAGGCCGGCCGGTTTCGATGCTGGTGGAGTATTTGCTGAGTCGATGTTGAGATCGCGATGACGCGGGTCGATTTTTATATCCTCGAGGAATCCCGGCACGACCGGTTGCGGCTGGCTTGCCATCTTGCGGAGAAAGCTTTCATGTCCGCAATGACGGTCTATATAAATGCGGCTTCCGCTGCGCAGGCCACGCAACTCGACAAGCTGCTCTGGGTTTTTCGTGACGGCAGTTTCGTGCCCCACCGCTGCCTGGGCCCGTCCGGCGCAACGGAAAAATTTGCCGAGGCGGTCGTCATCGGCTGTGGCGAAGATTCGCAAGAACACCACGGCATGCTGATCAATCTTGCCAGCGAAGTTCCGGAGATATTCAGCCGCTTCGAAAGGGTTGCTGAACTGGTTGGCCGCGGAGCAGAGACGCGGGCGAATGGACGCCGGCGATTTCGTTTTTACCGCGATCGCGGTTACTCGCTGAATACGCACCGAATGTGAAATAATCCGCGATATGAACGCCAGCGACGGAAAAAAACCTGACCCGATCCCGGTACTCACCGATGTAATCACCGATGACGCGGAAACCGGCGCCGATGCCGCCGTGGCTGCGCAGCCGCTGTTCGATGAGAATCGCCTGGCCGAGCTGCAAACCGAACTGGCATCCCGCAGCTTCGAACTGACCGACCAGCTGCTCCATTCGGCTTTTCAGGAAATGGAAGCGTCATTATTCGAGCAAGTGTCCAACCGCTTGCGCAACGAACTCCCTGAATTGATCGACCAGATCCTGCGTGACTACCTAGAAGTGTCGCCGGACCCAGACGACTGACCCCCGGCATCCTGACAGGAATCTTATGGACAAGACTTATTCCCCCGGGGAAATCGAACAACGCATCTACCGGCGCTGGGAAGAAAACGGATACTTCGAGCCAACGGGCCAGGGTCAGCCTTATTGCATCATGATCCCGCCGCCGAATGTCACCGGCACCTTGCACATGGGCCACGCTTTCCAGGTCACGATCATGGATGCGCTGACCCGTTATCACCGGATGCTGGGGCAAAACACGCTCTGGCAACCCGGGACCGATCACGCGGGCATCGCGACCCAGATGGTGGTCGAGCGGCTGCTTGGCGACGAGGGGCTGCATCGCCGTGAGCTCGGCCGTGACGAATTCGTCAACCGCGTCTGGCAATGGAAGGAACGATCGGGCGATACGATTTCAGGGCAACTCAGACGCATGGGATCGTCGGTGGACTGGAGCCGCGAACGATTCACGATGGATGAAGGTCTGTCCGCGGCCGTATTGACGGTTTTCGAGCGGCTCTATGATGAAGGGCTGATCTACCGCGGCAAACGGCTGGTCAACTGGGACCCTGTCCTGCACACGGCATTGTCCGATCTTGAAGTCATCTCGCAGGAAGAAGACGGCCATCTTTGGCATATGCGATATCCACTGGCCGATGGCGATGGCCATTTGACGGTCGCCACGACGCGTCCCGAGACCATGCTCGGCGACACCGCGGTTGCAGTCCATCCGGACGATAAACGCTACGCATCGCTGATCGGCCGGAAAGTGCGCCTGCCGTTGTGTGACCGGCTGATCCCGGTGATCGCAGACGATTACGTCGATCCCGAGTTCGGCAGCGGTTGCGTAAAAATCACGCCGGCACACGATTTCAACGATTATGCAATCGGCCAGCGGCATAATCTCGATATCATCAACGTCCTGGGCGATGACGCCTCGATGAACGAAAATTGCCCGCAAGCCTATCGCGGGCTCGATCGCTTCGTTGCCAGGGAGAAAGTGGTCGCCGACCTGGAGGCTTTGGGTCTGATCGACCGGGTTGATAGCCACAGGCTGATGATTCCGCGTGGCGACCGCAGTCACGCGATCGTGGAACCCTACCTGACCGACCAGTGGTACGTAAAAATCGCACCGCTGGCGGAACCCGCGATTGCCGCCGTCGAAAATGGCGATATTCGTTTCGTCCCGGCGAACTGGTCGAAGACTTATTTCGAATGGATGCGCAATATCCAAGACTGGTGCATCAGCCGCCA
>Ga0209980_10001891_pt1 | contig 11502 bp, 9 predicted proteins | sample CR02metaG_FD_183611 | JGI IMG/M metagenome (GOLD analysis project Ga0209980, IMG submission 183611) | Deep subsurface microbial communities from Mariana Trench to uncover new lineages of life (NeLLi) - CR02 metaG (SPAdes) (version 2) | ecosystem: Environmental > Aquatic > Marine > Ocean trench >... | reverse complement strand
CCCAGGACGGCTTCAAGATCGCCAATTTGTCGCTCGCCACCTCCGACACCTGGCGCGACAAGAACACCGGCGAGCGGCGCGAGCGCACCGAGTGGCACCGGGTGGTGATCTTCGACGAAAAGCTCACCGAGGTCGCCGAGAAATACCTGCGCAAGGGCTCCAAGGTCTACATCGAGGGCCAGATCCAGACCCGCAAGTGGCAGGACCAGAACGGCCAGGACAAGTACACTACCGAAGTGGTGCTGAACCGCTTCCGCGGCACCCTCACCATGCTCGATTCGCGCCGCGACTCCGAGGGCGGCGGCGATTACGGCGGCGGCGGCGATTACGGCGGTGGGGGCGGCGGCGGCGCGCCCTCGGGCGGCGGTGATGGCGGCTCAGGGGGCGGCGGTGGCCCGGCGCCCTCGGGCGGCGACCTCGACGACGAGATCCCGTTCTAGGAACCCTTTTTCGGACCTCACGCGACTTTGGGCAGGGCGACCACGCGCTCGGCGGGGAAGCGCAGGGTGGCCGTGGTGCCGACCCCGGGCTCGCTCTGCAGATCGAGGCTGCCGGCGTGGAGCTCGGCCAGCGCCTGGGTCAGCGGCAGGCCCAGACCGGACCCTTCGTGGCGCTGGCGCAGCGGGTTCTTGACCTGGCCGAAGGGCGCGAGCGCGACCGGGATGTCCTTGAGCGCCATGCCGATGCCGCTGTCGGTGACCTGAAGCACGAAACCGGCCTCCGGGCCAGTTTCCGGGCCCGACCGGGCGCTGACCGAAACCCGGCCGCCGGGTTCGGTGAACTTGACCGCGTTCGACAGCAGGTGGCCGAGCATCTGGCGCAGCTTGCTGGGGTCGGCGCGCAGGCGCGGCAGCTCCGCCGGGATCTCGCTGTGCAACGCGACACCGCCGGCCGCGGCCCGCTCCGCGAACTCGGCCAGGCTGGCCGCGACCAGCTCGGGCACCGCCAGCACCTGGTCCTCGACCTCGGTCTTGCCGACCTCGATGCGGGCGATGTCCAGGAGGTCGTTGACCAGGTTCAGCAGATGGTGGCCGGAATCGTGGATGTCGTGCATGTACTCGCGGTAGCGCGCGCTGCCGACCGGGCCGAATATCTCGTCCTTGATGATCTCGGAAAAGCCGATGATGGCGTTCAGTGGGGTGCGCAGCTCGTGGCCCATCTTGGCGAAGATTTCGGAGCGGCTGCGGTCGGCGATCTCGGCCTGGATCCGGGTGGCGACGAGTTCGGCGGCCTGTGCGTCGAGCCGCGCCTCGAGCGCGGTGCGCGCGCGCCGCGCCGCCGCCTGGGCGCGCTTGGCCGCGATCAGTGCCGCCGCCGCGCCCCACACCGCGAGCAGCGCGATGGCGTGGTCGACGACGGCGACCTGAAGCGTGGTCTCCTCCAGCCTCAAGGCGAAACCGAGCCCCACCAGGGCGCTGGCCCAGAGCGCGAGCCCGGCCACCTGGCGCGGTCCGGCCGCCCACCAGCCGAGCAGCACCACCGCCAGATGCAGTACCGAGCCCGCGACTCCGGCGGCGAGCGACAAATCGGCCAGCACGGTCGCCGCCGACACCACGGCGACACCGACCCAGAAGCGCAGCGCCACCAGGATCTCGGCCCGGGCGGAACCGCGATCGCTCAGGGGTGCACGACGCTCGCCGCGCGAGGCTTGCACGAGGGCGCCGCCCTGGGCGGCTTGGACCGTACTCTCCGTCATCCCCTAACGCCTTTCATCCTGCCCCCGGGCGAGCGGGCGGCCGGTCGACGTGGTCCTTTGGCGGCAGATTGAGGTGATTCGCCGTCATTTGTCTACTAGCGGTCCGGTGTGGCGCGGCCCGGCGTCCGAATTTTCCGGTCAATATCTTGAAATCGCAAGAAAAAACCGATCGCGCCCGAGCGTCTTGGCGGCGCCGGACCCGCGCCGCGCGAGGCCGGGGCCCGGGGTTTCGGGCGCGACTCCGAGCCCGCAGGATCGCGCCGGCAGCGGGCGTCAACCGGGCTTGACCGAGATCAATGCCGGCGCGCCTGCGGCACGATATGGTTTGCGATTGGTGCCGCCATGGCACATCTTTTTCTTGCCGGACCGTTAGATAAGGGGACCCGACGATGACCCAAATTTGGCGCCAAACGATGATCGCCTGCGCCTTCGTCCTGCTGCTGGCAGGTGGCTTGGCCGTGCCGGCCACGAGCGTGCGCGCCCATGGCGACGAGACCCCTGGCCAGGCCCCGGCGCGGGAGCCGGCGGCCCCGGCGGCGGCCCCGGGCACGGCCACGGGCACGGAACCGGGCACGGAACTGGGCGGGCACAGGATGATGAGCACCGACCGGATGAGCAGCCCGAACATGCCGAACATGCGCATGCCGAACATGAACCCGCTGCGCGGGCGCGAGTTGTTCGTCAACAAGGGCTGCGTCGCCTGCCACGCGATCAACGGCGTCGGCGGGCACGACGCCACCAACCTGGACGCCCACACCATGCGGCCGATGATGAACCCCTTCGATTTCGCGGCCAAGATGTGGGCCATGGCGCCGGCCATGATTGACGCCCAGGAGGAGGCGCTGGGCGGCCAGATCCTGTTCACCGGCGACGAGCTGGCCGACATCGTCGCCTTCGTGCACAACGACGAGGCCCAGCACGATTTCGGCGAGGCCGACCTGACCCCCGAGGCGCGCAAGATGATGCACCACCAGCACCGCGCGCCGAGCGGTCCCGAGGCCCATGCCGAGGCGCTCGGCCACGGCCATATGGCGGGCCAGGGTCACGGCACCGGGGCGGCCAAGGACCATAACGACTGAGCGGCGCGGAGGGCTGGCCGTTGGGGGCTGGCTTTTTTGGGGGCGCCTTGGGGGTCCGGCCCGGGGCTCCGCTGGCGGTGACGGGGCGCGCATCCGATGGACCATCCCGGACGCCGGTGCCTCGGTAAATATATTTCTTGAAATCAAGCTCTTATAGACCGGATTTGCGATCTCGATTCGGCTCTCGCCGGTTGTTCGCAGCGGCGCAATCTGATACATAGAAACGACTCGGCAACCCGCCGGTCTCCCGGGTCCGAATGGGCCCGGACTTTCGGTTGCCAGAACCCGTTTCGGCCCGGTTTTTTTACCTCCGCCCGCAGCCACAAGGATCCCCTTTTGACCACCACCAGCCCGCCCCCGGAACCCGACGTCAAGCCGGTCAACATCGAAGACGAGATGCGGCGCTCGTACCTCGATTACGCCATGAGCGTGATCGTCGCCCGCGCGCTGCCCGACGTCCGCGACGGCCTCAAGCCGGTGCACCGGCGCATCCTCTACGCCATGAAGGACGCCGGCTACGATTGGAACCGGACGTACCGGAAATCGGCGCGCGTGGTCGGCGACGTCATGGGCATCTACCATCCCCACGGCGACCAGGCGATCTACGACGCCATGGTGCGCATGGCCCAGTACTTCTCCATGCGCCTGCCGTTGATCGACGGCCAGGGCAACTTCGGCTCCATGGACGGCGACCCGCCCGCGGCCATGCGCTACACCGAGGTGCGCCTGCAGCGGGTGGCGAGCGAGGCGCTGCTCGATGACATCGACCGCGACACGGTCAACTTTGTGGCCAACTACGACGAGACCACCAGGGAACCGGTGGTCCTGCCGGCGCGCTTCCCCAACCTATTGGTCAACGGCGCCGGCGGCATCGCAGTCGGCATGGCGACCAACATCCCGCCGCACAACCTGGGCGAGGTGATCGACGCCTGCTGCGCCTATATCGCCGACCCGGAGATCGGCGTCGACCAGTTGATGGAGCTGGTGCCCGGGCCCGACTTCCCGACCGGCGGCGTGATCCTGGGCCGCGGCGGCATCCGCGACGGCTATCACACCGGGCGCGGCGCGCTCAGGGTTCGCGGCAAGGCCCAGATCGAGGAGTACCGCAAGGACCGCTACGCCATCGTGATCACCGAGATCCCCTACCTGGTGAACAAGGCGCGCATGGTCGAGCGCATCGCCGAGGTGGTGCGCGAGAAGACCATCGAGGGCGTCAGCGACCTGCGCGACGAAAGCGATCGCCACGGCCTGCGCGTAGTGGTCGAGCTGCGCCGCGACGTCGAGCCCGAGGTCGTGCTCAACCAGCTCTACCGCTATACCTCGCTGCAGACCTCGTTCGGTATCAACATGGTCGCGATCAACGGCGGCCGGCCCGAGACCCTGGACCTCAAGCAGATCATCTCGGCCTTCGTCGCGTTCCGCGAGGAGGTCATCACCCGGCGCACCATCTTCGAATTGGGCAAGGCGCGCGACCGGGCGCACGTGCTGGTCGGCCTGGCGATCGCGGTCGCCAACATCGACCCCGTGATCGCGATGATCCGCGGCGCGCCCGACCCGGCGGCCGCCCGCGAGGCGCTGTTGGCGCGCGACTGGCCGGCTGCGGATGTGGCGCCGTTGATCGCGCTCATCGACGAGCCGGGCCGAGAGGTCAGCGACGTAGGCACGATCCGCCTGTCCGAGGCCCAGGCGCGCGCGATTCTGGAGCTGCGCCTGCAGCGCCTGACCGGGTTGGAGCGCAACAAGATCGCCGATGAGCTGGAGCAGCTGGCGGCGCACATCAAGGACTACCTGACAACCCTGGACTCCCGGGACCGGCTGCTGTCGATCTTGCGCGCCGAGCTCGCCGACATGAAGGAGCGCTTCGCCACGCCGCGCCGCACCAAGATCGAGGAAAGCGGCCTCGAACAGGACGACGAGGACCTGATCCAGCGCGAGGACATGGTGGTGACTGTCAGCCACGGCGGCTACATCAAGCGGGTGCCCGTGAGCACCTACCGCGCTCAGCGGCGCGGCGGCAAGGGACGCGCCGGCATGGCGACCCGCGAGGAGGATTTCGTCAACAAGGTCTTCGTCTGCAACACCCACACCCCGGTGCTGTTCTTTTCCTCGCGTGGCATGGTCTACAAGCTCAAGGTCTACCGCCTGCCGCTCGGCTCGCCGCAAGCGCGCGGCAAGGCGCTGATCAACCTATTGCCGCTGCGCCAGGGCGAGACCATTACCACGGCCATGCCGCTGCCGGAGGATGAGACGAGTTGGGCCGCGATGTACGTCGTCTTCGCGACCTCGCGCGGCGGCGTGCGGCGTAACCGCCTGTCCGACTTTACCCACATCATGGCCAACGGCAAGATCGCCATGAAGCTGGAGCCGGCCGATGGCCATCTGGTCGCGGTGCGGGTGTGCAGCGAGGACGACGATGTCCTGCTCGCGACCGCCCGGGGCAAGTGCATTCGCTTTTCGGTCACCGACGTGCGCGTGTTCTCCGGACGCACCTCCACCGGTGTGCGCGGCATCCGACTCTTGTCCAAGGACGACGAGGTCATCTCCATGACCATCCTGCACCACGCCGAACTGGCGACGGAGGCGCGCGACGCCTACCTGCGCTACGCCGCGGCCAAGCGCCGGGGCGACAACGGCGAGGAGGCGGCGGCACCCGGCGCGCCCGAGGGGTCCAGCGTCGATTTGCCCGAGGCGCGCCTGGCCGAACTCGAGGCCGGCGAGCAGTTCATCCTTTCGGTGGCCCAGGACGGGCTCGGTAAGCGCACCTCGGCCTACGAATACCGGATCACTGGGCGCGGCGGGCAGGGCATCGGCAACATGGACCTGACGCGCCCGGGCGGGCGGCAGCCGCGCGTGGTCGGCGCTTTCCCGGTCAAACCCGGCGACCAGCTGGTGCTGGTCACCGATGCCGGCAAGCTGATCCGCTGCCCGGTCCACGACATCCGCATCGCCGGGCGCTCGACCCGCGGCGTGCGCCTGTTCGACGTTGCCGAGGACGAGCGCGTCGTCTCGGTCGCGCGCCTGGCCGATGACGGTCAGGCCAACGGGAACGACGAGACCGACGGGAACCGTGAGGTTATCGAAAACGGCGAGATCGACGGGAGCGGTGAGGCCGACGGGGATGGTGGCGACAACCCGGTTACGGAGGATTGAGACCCGCGATGGGAAGCGAGGCGGAGACGGCGAAACTGCGCGTCGGGGTCTATCCCGGCACCTTCGACCCGATCACCATGGGGCACATGGACATCATCCGGCGCGCGGCGGCGCTGGTCGATCGGCTGGTGGTGGCGGTCGCCGGCAACGAGGCCAAAAGCCCGCTGTTCAGCGCCGAGGAGCGGGTCGTCATGGTCGAGGCCGAGATCGCGCCGCTGCGCGCCGAGGGCCGCGAGGTCGAGGTCCGCGCCTTCGACAACCTGCTGATCCATTTCGCGCGCCAGAGCGGCGCGACGGTGCTGATCCGCGGCTTGCGCGCGGTCTCGGACTTCGAGTACGAGTTCCAAATGGCGACCATGAACGCGCGCCTCGACCCCGACATCGAGACCGTGTTCCTAAGCGCTTCCGAGAACCAGCAACTCGTCGCCTCGCGCCTGGTCAAGGAGATCGCGCGCCTGGACGGGGACGTCTCCGGCTTCGTCAGCCCACGGGTCGCCGAGGCGTTGATGGACCGCTTCGCGAAGTTGCGCGGGGAGGAGGCGCCCGAACGCCACCTGCGCGAGGTCTAGCCGCCAAGGAGGTGCCAAGGAGGTGCCAAGGAAGCGTGCCAGGGGGGCGTGCCGCTTGACCGCCCGCACGCCCCGCCCTATCTTCGCCCGCGCTAGCGAAGGCGGCGCCGAAACGCCGCGTTTGGCGCGAAACCCGCCCGAACGGGCCCGTAGCTCAGTTGGTAGAGCACCTGACTTTTAATCAGGTTGTCACAGGTTCGATCCCTGTCGGGCTCACCACTTCAAAACACTTACTTAGCCGTGATTTAGAACGCGATAATTCAGGCGAGGATTCAGAAGGGGTGCGTTGTGGGTCGCGTTGTGGCCCGGTTCCGCCCCGATCCGGTCTCATGCCCGCCCCGTAAATTCCCCCGTCGATCACGTGCCGCCGCGCGCCGAACGACGGTGTAGATTTTCCGCGCCGGCGCATAGGACGGCCTGGTGATCGCGGTGGCGCTTTCACTTGAGCGAGCGCGCGCCGCGCGATGACGGCCCGGACACGATGGGCGCTGAATTTGACGACCCGAGCCGAAGTTCGGGCTCAGGGTATCGACGGGGCAGTGGGCGAGCCGCCGCATCCGTCATTCTTTATGACAGACGGCACAAGCGACCGGTTCGGAATGCTATCGATCGCCTTGCAGCTTGTTCAAGGCGCGACGGAGGGCCCGCCCGGCGGCCTGGGCCTTGTCTTCCTTGCGGGCGATCTGCCGGGCCTCGTCGACGACGACGCGCGCGGCCTTGGCCGCCGTTTGCCTCACCCGGGGGTTGGAGGCTAGTTTTTGTGCCGCGTAGCGGGCGATACTGCGCAGGAGGAAGGACATGACGGCACATTAACCAATCGGGCCGCGTGCCGCCAGACTGGGCTCGATGAATCTCAAGCCCCATTCGCAACTTTCCCACCGCTCGCAGTGGTCACCGCTACGCCGCATACCGGTCCAGGTCGACCTTCTCAAGCATCGCATCGGCCCGCATGGGTGAGGGCGCGCAAGGTGCCTAAACCATCATGCGATGGTCAGAACAACCATCCAGATTACAGTTCCCACACGCGCCAAATCTGCCCACGTCTCCGAGCCTGCATAGCGATTCGCGCTGCGCCAAACAGCCATGACCACAAGGACGTTGTATGGAACAGGCAAGGCGAAAGCCAGAACGATTAGGACCGTATTCGCATCACGCGCAATCAGGGCCAGAAACGCCAGAGACGTGACGAGATTTATCAGCAGCCCATAACCCACGGCATATTGCCAGAAAGCTTGCCTGAGTGGGAGTTCACCCGCCCACAGACATTTGACTAGCTTTATCGTTCTGTGCCTCGAAGCTGCCATATTTACGGCCATGATAGGGGCTAGGAAACGGGTGAGGAGGGCATGTGATGCTATCGTTCATCGGCATGTTGTGTCGTGTCAGCAGATGCGCAGCCCGGGGCAAGGACGGCCCAGAGTCGCCAGCCGAGAAGTCAACAAAGGATCGAGCTGTTGCCCCGCCCGCACCGCAAGCCCGGTCCGACTCGGGGGATCCCGGCCCGCGGTCTGAGCATCCCCAAAAGCCTGCCGGATGACGTTCTCGAGGTCAGGGTCCAGGGTGGTATGAGAGCGCAGCGCGTGGCAAAAGAAAAGCCCCGCGCGAGGGGCGGGGCCCGACCACACCTCACACACCGGGACTCCGCCCCCATGAGAAAGGGCGACACCTCCCTTTCTCGAACGCGCTCACCCCTCAAATGCAGGCCACCGCCTACAGCCCTTGCGCAATCCCAGAAAATCCATTTATTAAGACGACATACTCCGTGGGGAGTCTAATGCCGTGAGAGCCCTGTTTATTTTGGCGATCCTTCTGCTTGCCTTATCGGCCTGTAAAACCACATGGCAACCACCGCCAGGCACGGGCCATTTTGACCGTTGGAACGACGACACACGGCGCGGAGACTAAAAGCGAAAGATGTCCCGGATTCGAGGTGCGGCCTCCACTCCGGCCCGGATATTCGGAAGGTTCCGAGAGACCTTGCGGCGACGTCGCCGCCGAGACCCGAGCCACCCCGCAGCTTGCGCAAGCGTCACATTGTCCTGGCCGCGTATTCGGAGACAACCGATGACCAACCCGGCTTAAATCATGGGCGGCGTATGGCATCGACCCGAAGCTTTTTCGCATCCGAGTGGGCCGGGTCCCGTTCGCGAGCGCAGCGCTGATGCTGTCGCTACCGGCGGCCGAAAAGGTGGAAGCCCCACCTACGTGATGGGGCTTCCGGGAGTGGAGAGAGGCGTGCATCCAGAGGATGCGATGAAGATTATCAGTGTATCTGGTAAATCAATAATGAACTTCTCATAAATTATTATTCTAGATATATTACGTAAGCAAAAATACGTACTGTGTCGTTCGAAAAATTTCTTTCTATTCTTGCTGCCGCCCGCCGTTCCCGCCCGTGCGCCGGGCACGGCCGATCACGGATTCGGGTGGCCTGAATCCCTTCTACCGGTGCGGGGCGGGGCGCCGAGGCCCAACAAGGGAGTGCAGCCCAGGAAGGGGCGGTTGCGGTGGGGGGCCATCGGGGCGGGAGTCCGGTTCGCTGCCATGCGACCGCCAATCCCCAGTTCGAGTGCCAAAAACAAAACAACATCAATGCCCTGACGTAATTACTTACATCAATCAGGCATCGCGGTGGCGGGAACCGGAGCCCTCCCCCTCGCCCCGAACCCTGGCTGCCCGCTAAAGTTGAGCTGTTTCGGCTGGAATTTCACATGTTTGACAGGTATAGTTAATCGGTCGGTCAAGTGAGAAGCGACTTGGGGTGGTCATGCGTTTGGATCTGGCAAGGCGTATCGCGTTCACATCACGAAACAACCACCGGCTCCGGCATTGGGGCCGGATATTGGCCTTCGCCATGGTGGTCGTGGGTGGCTTGGACCTGGTCTCGACCAATGTCGCGCTGGCCGCGGGTCAAATCGAGGCCAACCCGTTGATGCACTCGATTCAAACGGACCTGGGCCTCTGGTGGTCGCTCCCGAAGATGGCGTTCCACCTGGCACTCGCCTATCTGGTGCTGTGGATTCCTTCCAAGCGCATGCTGGCCACCGGCGCCGTGGTCAGCGTGGCCTACGTGGTGCTGGTCGCGAACAATCTCTACCTGGCGGGTTGGTCGATCTAAGCCGGGGCTAGGCCGCGGGTCCCTCGAATCCCCACCGTCACTGGGACCGGAGCGTCTCCACGAAGGCGATGATGTCGTCGAGGTTGGCCGGCGTCACCTCGAACTCTTTTACGTAGGACGGCAGCGTGGTCCAGCGGGCCACGTCAGGCATGCGCACGAAGACCGGATGCGGCCGGCGCTCGAAAAAGGTCTCGAAACGCTCCAGCCAATCGTTGCGCTTGGCCAGCAATTGGAACGACGGCGTCGAGCCGATGCCGCCCATGGGGTTGAAATCGCCGACCACATGACAGCGCGCACAGTGGGTTTCGGCGAACTTGCGCCCGATCTCGGCGCCGCCCTCGGCCCCAGCGGGGGCAATCGGAAAGCTTGCCGCTATCAGGATTGCGACGGCAAACGTCAGCCGCTTCATGGGCCTCCTCCGTGGTTCCGATACGCGCGCGTTCAGCTGACCGCCTTTAGCCGCCCCAGGGCCGCCCCCAGGGCCGCCCCCGGGGGTGCGTCCGCCGGCGCGTGAGCCCGTTCCCAGTGGGCCATATAATCTCGGGTCAGCGGCGCCGCCTCGACCGACTTGGTCAGCTGGATCTGTACGACCATCATGCCCATGCGCCGGAACGCCATCTCGCTACCGGCCAGATAGAACTCCCACATGCGGCAGAATCGCTCGTCGTAGAGCTCGATCGCCCGCTGCCGGTTGGCCATGAACCGCTCGCGCCACTGGCGCAAGGTTTCGGCGTAGTGCAGCCGCAGGACCTCGATGTCAGTCACCCAGAGGCCGGCGCGTTCGATCGCCGGCAGGATATCCGACAGCGACGGGCAGTAGCCACCCGGGAAGATGTACTTGCGAATCCAGGGGTTGCAGCTCGCTGGCACGCCGTGGTCGGCGATGGTGTGAAGCAGGGCCACGCCGTCGTCTCGCAACAGGCTGGTGAGCTTGTCGAAATACTCCTGATAGTGCGGCCTGCCGACGTGCTCGAACATGCCGACCGAGACGACGCGGTCGTAGGTCCCGGTTTCTTCCCGGTAGTCGCGCAGGTGCAAGCAGACCCGGTCGACGAGGCCCGCATCCTGGACGCGTTTCCGAGACAGCTTGTGCTGCTCGGTGGAAAGGGTCACGCCGGTCACCTCGACATCGGCGTGGCGCGCCAGATAGAGGGCCCATGCCGCCCCTGCCCGAGCCGATGTCGAGCACCTTCTGGCCCGGCTCCAGGCACAGCTTGGCGGCGATATGCCGCATCTTGGCTTCTTGCGCCTGCTCGAGCGAGATGCCGAAGGTGGGGAAGTACGGGCAGGAATACTGCAGGTCGCTGTCGAGGACCAACTCGTAAAGCTCCCCCGACAGGTTGTAGTGATGGGTGATGCGCTTTTGCGCCGTGCCGAGCGGATTGGCCTGTTGGACGCCGCGCCACAACATCGCCGCATGGGCGATTCAGAACTCCCAAGCATCGATCCGCCGATTACCGAGATTGAGCCCCATAAGGTCGAGAAAATCATAGATCGTACAACCCTCGACGGTCAGGCTCCCATCGACATAGGCCTCACCGACCGCCAGCCGCGGATTGAAGGGAAGCCGCCAACGCAGGCGGCGATCGTGCAGCCGGATCGTCACCCTGGGGCCGCTCCCGGGATCGCCATAGCGGCGTGCCCAGCCGTTGCCATCGATGACGGCCAGCTCGCCACTCTGGACGATGGTGCGGAAAAGTTGCGCCAGCAACATTCCAGCCCCCCAACGGTTACTCGAATGGGTAACTCATTATCAACCCCGGAATTATACCTCGGCAGACGATTCTCTCAAGTAGAAGCCGACACCCGGGCGAACTTGAATCAAAACCTTGGTGACAGATTCCCCTGGGCCGCCCCAGGACCGCCCCCGGGGGCGGCGGTTGCCCCCTT
>Ga0209980_10001890_pt1 | contig 11504 bp, 13 predicted proteins | sample CR02metaG_FD_183611 | JGI IMG/M metagenome (GOLD analysis project Ga0209980, IMG submission 183611) | Deep subsurface microbial communities from Mariana Trench to uncover new lineages of life (NeLLi) - CR02 metaG (SPAdes) (version 2) | ecosystem: Environmental > Aquatic > Marine > Ocean trench... | reverse complement strand
CATTTTCAACATGGGTCGGTCACCTCCCCAATAACTGGAAAGGTCGGGGTCCTCTTTCAAAAACTCCAAACAAAAGACGGGAAACCTTCCCATCAAATTCTAGGCCACATGGTTCGTGCGTTAGACCGGTATCACCTTCGGCGACGAGCCAACCTTCATTTTTTAGATTAGCTTGCCTCCCTCCTTTCCCCAAAAATTAAGAAAAACAGACACACTCACCGCGGACGGCCGACCCATGGTTCCCAAAAGGCACAACTAAGAAAAAAATATAGATTGGACAAGGAATCACTCAGGCCGTTATGGTTTCCAAAGATCAGAATGGCTCTCTTAACATACCAGAGTGTATTAAATTGGGTGAGAGGAAAAAAATGGAGAAAACAGATTGGTGCACTCAAATAACCCTTAAGAAACGAAGAGAAGAATAAACATGCCTTTCTCAACCCAAAAGCAGAACTCCCCCTTCTCGAAAATCAGCCCTGGTTTATTCTCCAAGGTCTAACAAACAGTGTTTGGCAAAATCCTTGACTTCGGTAGCAGTCCAATCCCCTTTGGGTTTATCCTTCATACTCTCACACCACGCGTCGCTCCCAATCTCGGGAGAACACGCAAGTAGAACAAAAACCATTACCATCAAAATTGTCTTTATAGCGTCCATTCCAATCACCTCCAATTGTTCATCTTCCTACAGTAGGACGATTTGTGTCCAAAGCATATACATTAGCTGTTCTACGTATACCGATAACCGAGGTTTGTCAATTGGGTAATAGGTTCGCATCCGCCAATCACTTCAACCGCAACACCAGTTACAAAGGGCCACCCAACCTCATTTGACAGGCTACCCTCCCGATGCTATTTTCAAAATGTACGATCAAAATCCGATCTTTTTTCTTGTCATGTTGTGGCTCCGGGTAATGACACCATCCAGTCACAACGTCAATTAGGGAAACAACACGACGGAGGGATATGGGAAAACCATCGAAAACCACGACGGCCAAGCGTAATAGGGAACGAGCCTTGCAAATGAAACAAAAAGATAAGCTAGAACGAAAGGCCTTTAAAAAAGTCCAAAATGCAGAGGACCGACCTCAGACCCTAGAAGGAGAAGATCCTGATTTGGCTGGTCTCCATGTCGGACCGCAAGCTCCGCTTTTTGAATAGACCAGGAATTTTTCTTACGATACATAGCCAATCAGCTATCCCCTCTATCGTTCCGAATGCCCAAGATCTTTTCCAGGGGCAATAACATCCCGGACTAATTGTTTCAGTTCTTTGACCTCTGGGAACCGCCCTTGCTGCTCCCGCGACCAAACCGATTTTTCTTTTACACGAACGTTAAACACCCCACCGGTTCCAGGAATCAACGCCACTTCACCCAGCTCTTCCTCAAACGTCGTCAACAACTCCTGCGCCATCCATGCCGCCCGCAACAGCCACCGACATTGCGTGCAATATTCGATTTCAATACGAGGACGATTGTTCATCAAGGCTCTCTAGGGAACACTATGAAAACCCTGGGCATTATTCCCGCAAAAACGGCATCTATCTTTTTAATAAAAGAATCTTCAGCATTCTGGTAATTTGCAAACTCCTCAGCACCAGGTTACAGATCAACTCTTCGCAACCGCAGCGCATTCGTGATGACTGATACCGAGCTGAAGGTCATGGCCACGCTGGCAATAATCGGGGTCAGCAAAATTCCAAAGAAGGGATACAGGATACCCGCGGCAACAGGTATGCCGAGGAGGTTATAGAAGAAGGCGAAGAAAAGATTTTGACGAATGTTCGCCATGGTAGCTTTGCTCAGGTTGCGGGCGCGGACGACACCACGAAGGTCCCCTTTGACTAAGGTAATGCCTGCGCTTTCGATGGCCACGTCGGTACCTGTTCCCATGGCAATTCCAACATCAGCCTCAGCGAGAGCTGGCGCATCATTGATGCCATCCCCGGCCATCGCCACCACATGCCCTTTTTTTTGTAATTGCTTCACGATCTGATGCTTGTGTTCAGGCAGCACTTCCGCCTGAATATGTTTCAACCCGAGTTGATGACCCACGGCTTCGGCCGTCTGCCGATTGTCACCCGTCACCATCACGATTTTGAGACCAGCACGTTTAAGAGACTGAACTGCTGCAGCCGTGGTGGACTTAATCGGATCAATCACACCGATGACACCTGCCGGTCTCCCATCAACGGCCACGAACACCACAGTCTGCCCTTTTTTCCGTAATGTTTCGCTTTGCTTATTGAGCTCCATTAATTCCTTTGATGGCACACCCATGTCCCGTTCCAGAAAGAGTCGGTTGCCTAAAGCCACGATTTTTCCATCAACCTTACCTTCGACTCCTTCACCTGTTTGCGAACGAAATTCTTCCACCGCACTGAGCATAAGCCCCTGCTCCCTTGCTCCAGTCACGATGGCTGACGCTAAGGGATGTTCACTAACGCGCTCCACGCTGGCAGCCAATTGAAGCACTGCCGTCTCACTGAAATTTGGCGTGGGCACGATCGTCTGAAGTACGGGTTTGCCTTCGGTTAACGTACCGGTTTTATCCACCACTAAAATATCAACCTTTTCCAACCGTTCGAGAGTTTCGGCATTTTTAATGAGCACCCCTGCGCTGGCACCTCGCCCGGTACCCACCATGATCGACATGGGTGTGGCCAACCCTAACGCACAGGGGCAGGCAATGATGAGCACTGCCACCGCATTCACCAAGGCATAGGCCAACTTTGGCTCCGGTCCAATTGTTGCCCATACACCAAAAGCCACAGCCGCCACCAACACGACGACTGGAACAAAGTAACCAGCGACCACATCCGCCACCCGCTGAATAGGCGCACGACTGCGTTGAGCCTCGCTAACCATCTGAACGATCCGCGCCAGCATGGTCTCTTGCCCGACGCGCTTGGCTTCCATCAACACGGTACCCGTGCCATTGATGGTCCCTCCAGTCACCCAACTGCCCCTTTGTTTTTCGACCGGGATCGGCTCACCCGTCACCATCGATTCATCGATTGACGTTGAGCCTTCGAGCACCTCTCCATCGACCGGCACTTTTTCTCCGGGCCGAATGCGCAAACGATCGCCGACTGTGACTTTCTCCAGGGGAATATCTTCTTCCTTTCCATTACGCCAAACAATACGGGCGGTTTTTGGTGCTAAGCCAAGCAGCGCTTTAAGCGCACTCGTCGTCTGACTGCGTGCCCGAATTTCTAGCACTTGGCCCAGCGCGACCAACACAATGATGACCGCAGCGGCTTCAAAATACACGGGCACCTCCCCGCCCAGGGTACGGAATGATTCGGGAAACACACCAGGCAGGATCGTCGCGACCGCGCTATACAGATAGGCAGTCCCCGTTCCCATTGCAATAAGCGTAAACATGTTGAGACTACGATTGACGACCGAGGTCCACCCACGTTGAAAGAACGGCAACCCAACCCAAACCACCACCGGCGTCGCGAGAATGAATTGCAGCCAATTCGATATTCTGGCGGACAGGATTTCTTTCAACGGCTGACCTGGAATCATGTCCGACATAGCCAACACAAACACGGGCAACGCCAGCGCCAACCCATTCCAGAACCGGCGGGTCATATCCACGAGTTCAGGATTGGCTTCTTCCAACGTTACAGTTCGGGGCTCTAATGCCATTCCGCATTGGGGACAGGCCCCCGGATGGTCCTGGACCACTTTAGGATGCATGGGACACACATACTCCGTCTTGGTCGCGGACATGGTCACGACCAACGGTTCCAAGGCCATCCCACACGATGGACAGGCTGCCGGTATGTCCGATTCCACTTCCGGACACATCGGGCAAATGTATTTCATCCCAGGCTTTGCCAGGACCTCTTCCATCGATTGCTTGTACTTCCCACTCAGATAGCCATCAGGATCACGGCGAAATCGTTCTTCGCATCGGGGGTTGCAGAAATAATAGGTCGTCCCCTCATGGTCGAATTTCCCGGCAGCCGAAAGCGGATCGACCATCATCCCACACACCGGATCCATGACCTTGGCAACTGTAGCCATCATGAGTTCGCGATGCTTGGGTTGAGGTTTGGAGCTCTCTGATTCAGGTTCCATATTTCCTCCGCAATAGAAGACCCATCATCCTTCTTCTATTATAGCGAGTTGCGCAAGTTTTCTCAGACCTAAGATTCCTCCTAGCCCTGCTGATTGTATGGCAGGACCCACCACGTTATCCTGAGTTCTGCCTAGGCAATTATTTCCTCTCAATTTCTTTTGTCATTGTTGCGATGATAAGGATCAGGGGCCACACGGTTATACAGCAATAAATTGAAGAGATGTAAAAGGTTGAAGAGCAAGCCCCACACATTGTATGCTTTGATCTCTAACGAGGGGACACCTTTTTAAACGGCGCGTGAGCATGGCTTTTCACAAAAACAGATCCCAACACTTTTGGGTGTTCAGTTCCTACTCGCTGGCACTCCATCTCGCAGGTTTCTTGGCACTCGCGGTTCTCGTTGGATCCCATACCCCCGATTCTGCTTCCTCGCCGATATCCGTGAGGTTAGTGGACGTGATGCCGGTTACGCCTCAGGTCGCTCCGATACCAACCGTCCCCAAAGCCCATCAACCCGACACGGTGACTGCCTCTCAGAAACCCTCGACACCGGCGGTGGCTGTTTCGAATTTGTTTCATATGATTCGTCCGGCTGATACATCCTCTTCCCCGATCCGACATATAACAGTCGGTACCCATCGACACCCCCCCTCGATTGTTCAAGTTGCGTCCACGGCCCTGTCTCCCGAAGAGTTGGCCCAACCCATTCCTCGAATCGATCGCATGAATGATCTGGCTCACTTAAGCACTCGCATCCTCGTGGACCACAAGGCGGGACAATCTCTCACCGCCATCACACCCCCGAAAATTCTATTTAATCCCACTCCCCAATATCCCAGAATTGCCCGTGTAATGGGATTGGAAGGCAAAACCCTCCTGCGGGTAGAAATTCTGCAAGACGGCCGTCCGGGAACGGTACAAGTCAGAGAAAGCTGTGGGCATCCCATGTTAGATGAAGCCGCGGCCAAGGCCATCAAGAAATGGAAATTTACCCCAGCCCAAGATGGACTCTTCGCCGTTCGCAGCGTGGTAGACCTCCCCATTCGTTTCTCACTCAAATCACTAGGCTGAAAATTGGCAATCCTCTTCCTTGAGGGTACAATAATGCATAACCTTTGGATAAGGTAAGCCCTCCTAATGCGAACCCTCTTTCCCGCCATTGTTAGTTTCGGTATTCCTCTCCTGCTTGGCTGTGCATCGAGTTATCACGACGATTGGTTCCCTCAAGACACGCTGTCCAAAGTGGACCCGTCCCTGACTTTTGAACAAATCAAGGAATCCCCGGAATCCTACAAAGGCACAACTCTTTTTTTGGGTGGAGAGGTTTTAATGGCTAAACGGATGAAAGACCATACACGGCTTATGATTTTGCAGCTTCCCTTGGAAGACTCCTATGAACCGGTCATGGATCGCATGCAGTCCCAAGGAAGATTTTTGGCACAAGAACAGGCCTTTTTGGATCCCGCAATTGTCCCTGCAGGCACTCGCATCACGATTGTTGGCTCTGTTTCAGGAAGTCAAACCGAACCTTTGGATGAAATGGATTACACCTATCCTACGATAACTATTGAACATCTTAAGATTTGGCCAAAAGCAGTGAATTATCCCTATGGGTATTACCCGTATCGATATCAGCCCTATTGGTACGGCCCGTATTACTGGAATCCCTATTACTTTGGCCCTTATGGAAGGCCCTATTATTGGTGATTCGTGGTTGCGGCACAATTGAAAGTACAGCAACCCACTGAGTGTTACCGACAACCCCCTACAGAAAAAAGGAGCCCTCCCATGGATATCACTTCACGACACTTCGCATTCGGCCTCGGCACCATTCTCTTTCTGAGCCTCACCCTCAGTTGTAAACCGGGTTATTCATTTGAACCGAGCTCCGACCGGGTCAAAGAAGCCACGCAAGCGGCCATGGCTCCCGTCTACAACTTCACCATGGATGACATTGATGGCCATCCCGTTAACCTTCAACGCTTTCAGGGCAAAGTCCTGCTTCTCGTCAACACCGCCAGCCTGTGTGGCAACACTCCGCAATACGGTGGATTGCAAACATTGTACGAGCAATACCAGGAACAAGGATTAGAGATTCTCGCGTTTCCCGCCAACAACTTCGGGAAACAGGAACCGGGGACAAACGAGGAGATCAAATCATTTTGTTATACGAAGTACGCGTTAGAATTTCCGTTGTTTACCAAAATCAGTGTGAAGGGTGAGGACACCCATCCGTTGTATCAATATTTGACAAAGGACAGTCCCTTCCCTGGCGAGATTACATGGAATTTTCAAAAGTTTTTAGTCGATCGACAAGGAAACATCATTGCTCGATACCGTCCAGGGCTCAAACCCTTATCCCCACAGATTGTGACTGGTATCGAGCAGGCTCTGGCCAGGAGCTAACGAGGCATTCGAAGAAGGACGCGCTGCGAAGGGTGAATGGATGATGAATAAAGAGAAAGGACAATTTTTCCCTTCCCCCATCACTCTTCACCTAATACTTTCCTCTCTTGTCTTTGCAGGATGTTCAAAAAGGCCCATCCAGCAAGGCCGCAGGACCGTTGACGCGCGGAGCGTACACGAAGTACGTGAGCACGACAACGGTCCGAGAACGCCGCTGGCGGACCCTTCGGAAAGACTCAGGGCATGCTTTTTCAACATCTTTCTAGGGAACGGAAGCGCCCCACCCTGCCTCATCATCATACAATTCAAACTGAACAAGCATCTCGTGCTCAATGACCCAATCTTCTAACCGCATCCGAATGCCTGTGTTTCCAAACATCCCCCATTTTGTGCCAACAGCTTGACGATAATAAAATTCTACCAGGCACTGAAACACCTGAAAGTTGAGGGGTCCATCATACCCGTCTGGATGCGACACCAACAGTGGTTCATTCTCAGTCCCCTCACGCACTAACTGCCGAACATCAACACCCACATTGGCATACGCCTCATCTTCAACCTGCAAGTCAAAAAAGACACGAGAGCCCACATGATCCTCATCGCTTCCATACGCAAGGGAATTGACCACACATCGACGAAAGGCAATAGTCGCAACTGGCATGGATCGTGGTCCTCGCTCGTTCGCAGGATATCCACACGCACAAAGGGAATGTTGAAAAAGGGCGTCAGCGGCGTTCTCGGCCCTTTGTCGTGCTCACGTACTATGAGTACGCTCCGCGCGTCAAAGCGCCTGCGGCCTTGCTGAGCGCACCTTCCTTCGGCGTTGGCTCAGGACAGGTTTTGAACATCCCCTCTTGCTTTTGGAGGTGTATGAGATGAATCACAGGCGCGCGGCCTAATGGAAATATTTCAATTATTCAATAGTCCCACAAACGCCACCGACACGTGTGATAGCATCTCGCGCACCATCTACCCATGACCATCTCATGTCAAGCAAAAGGACCTGGTCCAAGACGCCTCGCCACCCTGCATATACGGAAAAAACAGACCGGTATTTTTTTGCAATATGGACAATCAGATCCAAATCATACGAAAGGCTTTCAAAAGGTGGATGAGGAGCAGGGGCACGATGAGAAATACAAAAAATTCAATTTAATTCAATCAACCACCGATAAACTTATATTGAGGTACAAGGACCAAAAAAAAGGTGAGGCGTACGAAATACAGGACATCTTCTGACTCATGAGTACATCCACTGAATCCAAACAGTCGAAGGCCATGGATAAACGCCATGCCCAGGGAAAGTCTGTTAAACAAACAGCCAAAAACCCCAGGGACCCCGTTCAGCGAAGAAAAAGCAATGAAATCGTCGCGTTTTTTGGTGAAGGGGTTGAATGCAAGGGAAAGATCGTCAACCACGGAAACATTCGAATTGACGGACGCTTTGAAGGGGAAATTATAACCAAAGGCTCATTGCTGGTTGGCCATCGAGGCATGATTCAAGCCAAAGTCAGGGCCGGGTCCGTCGAAAGCGAAGGCACGATCATTGGGGATATCACGGCAAAGAACAACGTCAAACTCAGCAGCACCGCCAGGGTGGACGGCGAACTCACAACCCCGCAACTCTTCATGGAAAACGGCGCCATACTCCATACCCCGTGGACCCTGCAGATGAAAAATGCAAAAATCAGCGGCCGCCACGTAAATGCCAAAGGAATTCACGTCATCGAATCCCACGGTGTAGATCAGACACATCTCTTCACCAAAAAGTAACAGACCGTTTTTCAACACCTACCCCAAAATCAACCTATCCCTTTAAACTCAAAAACCTATTTACAAGCTTAGAATACTTTTGAGGTCCCTTCTGAACGCACGGTATAGTCTATCGAGATAAATCGTTTCGACCATGGGGGAAGTGAGGTTCGGGTCGGGACCCAGAGGGACAATGCAGGTGGGATTTATGTCATCGTGGGTAATATAATGTTGAAGCATAGCAGCATTAAAGTGACCATGGATATTTATGGCCATCTGTTTGACGGTGATCACAGACATGTCATCAATCTAGTAGATGACACCCAAGAACAGGCCGAATCCGCAACCCCACTGCAACCGGCTCTTGAGGTTCCATTGGCGTTCGCGTATAAACAGTTGGAAAATATCACAAATTAAATGCGGAGAGGTGGCCGAGCGGCCGAAGGCAGCGGTTTGCTAAACCGCCGTAGGGTTTACCCCCTACCGCGGGTTCAAATCCCGCCCTCTCCGCCATTTTTTTTGCTCGATTGACCAAAATGGTTTTCTGTCGATGGCCTTGCTCGCACTCTTTTCCTGCTGCCTCAAAATTCCCAACCCCATGAAAATCTTTAACCGACAACCCACTCCTCACCTCCCATCCTCATCACTATCCATTACCGGCCTATCCTCTCCGCCCTAAACAAACATGCGTGAGCAACGGTGGGAATCTCAGGATTCGCTAAGCTTCGAAGACGTGTTGGCCACGCTGACACGTCTTGAACGAAAAGGGCTACGCCCCATAGATCCGGAGAAAGAAGTGATTTGCTACGTGGAAGAATGGCAGGTGACTTCGCCTGAAAGCATTCAACAACTTGAACCCTGGCCATTCGAGGATGTCACGATGATCCACATTCTGGATAATTGGCAGGGCGATTTTTTTCTGTTAGCGGGACGCTATCACACGATCTTTCAACAATACCAATCCGTCAGTACTTATTGTTCCATTAGCCATCCCTGGCGCATCCCAGGCCACTTCGCCACACTCCACCCTCAGGCCATGTTTTGGCTCGGGTTTCGTCATACCCATTCCTTTATTCGCATTCGCCTGGCCACCTGTGAGGTCATTGCCCCAGGAGATACATGGATCAATCATCAGCCGTCAATCTGGGTAGATGAACGGGAGACTGCATTTCAATCCGTTATCGAGCTGCTGGGACTTCCCATTGAAATAGAGCGCCAGAACAATAAAGTCAGCCTTCGTTCGACTCGAGAAGAGGTGCCGTTTTTTTGCTCTTGGGCGGATGCCTTTGGGCCATGCCAATTCGAATTTAATGCGTCTGACCCTTTTGAGTTTCTGGTGCCGGCTAGCAAATTGGCCAATACGCATCAACTGCCTACCGCGTCGGTCAGAGTGTATCTAACCGGGTTCCCACAGCAGGCATTACACGAATTTCAGGAGATCGAACCACATAACCGCTTTGCCTATCGGTGTTCGGCTCATACATGTCTTACTGAGCTTCCGGACCTTCTAGAGATTATGGGGGAAAGCGGGCGGCTCTATACAACGATTTGTGAATTTTATACTCAACATCTACTCCCCGAATACAAGAACGCCGCAGCCATCATCGGGGTGATGACCACAGGCAATCAATACCAACTCGAAGTACGACTCAACATGATGCCGCTACCCAAATCTGACATGGACCCATGGCTTGAAGAGATACTCGGGGTTCCCATGCACTATGCCCCTCTGTCCCCATTTCCGTAATGGGAATGTTGAAAAATGGCGTCAGCGGCGTTCTCGGCCCTTTGCCGTGCTCACGTACTCATCCGTACGCTCCGCGCGCCAAAGCGCCTTCGGCCTTGCTGATCACACCTTCCTTCGGCGTTGGCTCAGAACAGGTTTTGAACATCCCGCTTGCTCTTGGAGGTGTATGAGATGAATAACCTGCGGACGGCATAATGGAAATATTTCAATTATTCAACAGCCCCATTGTCTGTTTACATTCACCACCCAAGTAAGCTATGCCCCAGATAACAATGATTTAACCGCTTGTAGAACTTCATCCACGCTAATAAGTTTCATGCAACTCATCTCGCCTCGTTGACAACCTGGATAAAAACATTCTCGGCAATCAAGCCCTTTATAGATGGTATGACATAATTTCCCACGAGGTCCCCATATGGCAGGATCCGTTGGTCCAAACAAGGCGACCACAGGACATCCGACCGCGGCTGCCATGTGCATAGGCCCCGCATCATTTCCCACAAATATGCGACATTGTTTCATCAACGCTGCCAACTCTCGAAGAGTGGTCTTCCCAACGAGAGATATAAATTTCTGTTGACCAGCTTGAATAACCTCTTCGGCCACTTTTTGCTCAGGTTCGCTTCCTACTAAGACAACCTGAAAACCCTCCTTGATGAGCGCATCACCCAGCGCCGCGAACCTTTCAGGTGACCAAGCTTTAAACCAGTACCGAGCAGCGGGATGTAGCATGACCCAATTCACGCCTTTCAACCCATAGTTGGCAAGAATCTGTTCGGCAGCTTGACTCTCTTCGTCGCTGACATTCAGCTCTGGGGCACAAACGCGCGGCTCCATCCCAAGCGGAATAAGCAACTGTGCATGGTAGTCCAACATGTGCATCGTTCCATATTGGCCTTTGATCGACCATGAATAGACTCTCCCCCTCCATAGGCCTTCACGATTAAAACCAATTTTCATTCGTGCCCCTGAAATAGCCGTGAGGAATGCAGACCGATCCCCATCAGATACATCAATCACACAGTCAAAGCGACACGATCGAATAAACCGGAGAAATTTAATCTGTTGAACCCAGTTTCCCTGGGGAAGTACCTCGATTTGATCAAGGCAAGAATTATGCTTGAGAACAGGCTCCGTGCCCTGATTTACCAGGGCGGTCAGTCTGGCTTGAGGAAATTGCTCGCGAAGGACACGAAAGAGCGGAGTGGTGAGGAGAACATCGCCAATGTACCGTAGCTTGATGACAAGAATATTTTCAAAATGCTCAACCATCAGGTCAACAGGAAATTAAAAATCCCTACGCTTAAACCTAGAAACGGCAGTTGGGCGCAAAACCGCCGTGTAAGATATTGGTGTGCATGGTGCAATAAAAAAGTCGTGGTCACCTCGGTGGTGATGAGGCATTTTTTTATTGTGCCAGGTGCGCTAAGGGTCCGTCACGAAATAACCGGGACAATTGGGAGGCCCAGATTTGTGATCGGGGCAAGGCGCGACGAGGGAGCAGAGCG